>Ga0180074_1000062_pt1 | contig 21242 bp, 16 predicted proteins | sample EasRiv366_16_10D_FD_121773 | JGI IMG/M metagenome (GOLD analysis project Ga0180074, IMG submission 121773) | Soil microbial communities from meander-bound floodplain in the East River, Colorado, USA - East River metaG ERMLT366_16_10D | ecosystem: Environmental > Terrestrial > Soil > Floodplain ...
CGAGAAAATCGGTTTTACAACCGAAATTTTCAGTCATATGTTACGGCTTATCATTTCTAACTAAAGTAACGCTCCGTGATTTATGAATGCGAATAGTCCCCAGTCCAGAATTTCTATACGAGGGTCTCAAGCGTAAGTTTTGCGTACTTCATCCAGTGCCTGTAACAAATCATCAAAAGTGATATTTTCATGCTTAAATCCCTCGGCGATTTGATCAGCCAGTTTGTCCACCTGCGAGACTTTTGTCGTAAGCAAAATCGTACCCTCGCCAAGATCAATGAGTGTCAATATTTGACCTTCCTCCAGTTTATATTTTTTACGCAGACTGGCAGGAAGAGTGACAGTTCCCTTGCGACGGATTTGTAGCGTAGTCATGGTTTTCCTTTATAGAAATGAATAAGCATTCTTGCTGGACGGCTGCCTTTGTTGAAATCTTTTTATACCCAGTACGCCGGGTGAATAATTGAGGTCATACTGTTTTCTATTAGTTATGCGGCAACATAAATGATTACTTATTCTCAGATAGTTCCAGCAGTTTGATCCCTTGGTAAAAGTAGAAGAAAGCTTCCGGACTTGTTTTCTTCAGTTTATTGAGTTTGCCGTATTCAGCCTTGGAAATACCCCATGATGAAATATCAATATTTTCTTGGAATTTCTTAATACTGGTACTTTATGTCAAGATGAGTCCAGCCAAATACGCGACCTTTGATGCGCAAACAATAGCAGTGTCTATCGTAAAGTTCGCCGAGTAAACAAAAGCAGCTAGTTTCTTGATTCCGCTTGCTAATTCGATATACTCTCCACCGGCAATTGCTCCACGTGTACCAATCAAACAGGCTGTCTGAAACGAATCCAGGAGAACATCTGTGGGAGTAAGCTCGGGCATTCCACGATAAGACAACTCTTTTGTGGCCGTCCATTCAAAAGTCTTGCATATGAGATCAACATCAGAAACAACATCAAACAAGGCACCAATATCGAAAAGCTGCTTCGCCATTTCAATCTCTTTTCCCAATCCATATTGAATTCCGGTGGTATTGGGAGCGAAAGCTGTCAACTTATCTCCCATCAAGCACTCCACCACAGGACAAGCTACATCGGTTATCTGTCCTTCAACCGAAAGAATGGGTGTGTCTATGTTTACTTTCTGTAATTGTGGGTATGGATTTTCATCAAACAAGATATCCAGCAAGATATGACTTTCTTTGTTCTGTATCATGGAGTGGAAAAAGAACTTGTAGTGTTGTTTGGGTAACTCGCCGGGGCGACGATTCTCCTCATAACGGTAGAAAGCACCCTGATCAATTACCGATTCAAAAAACAGAAGGAGGTTTTGCGATTTGGGGAGGACAATGTCAATGTCAATAGAGAATCGACTCGGCTTTCCGAGCAGCAGTGTCAGGCATGTGCCACCCTTAAAAATGAAACCTAGCCCACTCAACCGCAGGTTTTCGACTAGGGTCAGGGCCATGATCATCTTTTCGATCAAGATCGGATCCTTGCCGGCTGCAATCTTCCGAGTCTGCATGATCCATTCTTTGGTTCGGGATTGATTCGAGATCATTGTTTGCTTTTCCGTTTCGTTTCGAGTTGTATTCCTGTTTTAGTTTGTATAAATTCCTGTAATGTCTTCCCAGCCTTCCTGCGGCGGGCATATCGAAACATAGTCCTTTGATTCAACCAATAAGTATTAAAAGCGTTTTCGTAGATATTTGATAATTCCGCGCCTTGGAAGGCAAAGAATATGTTTTTATCTACCAGGATATCCACAAGGATCTTCTCCAATTTTGGAAAAGGGATATTGTTATGTGTCGTGCGAGGAGCCTCTGAAATCAAAGGCAACACAATGATTGGACTTGCTTGTGGAAGGATATAATTCTCCATTAGGCTTCGACTGGGATCCAGAAAAACCCGGCCTGTATGTTTTTCCATCAATCGGTTAAAAACTGACTCGCACGCATCTTTTTCAGCTTCGACAAGAATTAAGTTTTGCCCGGGTTGATGGGTCATGAACTCATGCAGGATCATTGTTTCCCAGCATAAGTAGTCCAGGTATGGAAACGTCTTTTGAATGATTTGATGGATCGAAGAAAGCTCCTTAGAAGGTGAATGAAGAAACTTTCTCTTTTTAACTTCTTGTTCTTTAAACGCATACATCCCAGATCCCAGCGGAACGAGGATCTGTTCCTTTTCGAGAGCATACAGAGCTCGCCTAAAAAATTGCTCATTGAAATCATCTGTACGCATCCGATAAAAGCTCCTCAACTCATTTTTGGCAATGGAAACACGCTCAAAAAAGATAGATTTCAATTCCGGGAGATGCAATTGAGTATAAGTATTTTTCATATCAACCTCTTTCGTAAAACGGCACTATTCGTGGAAAAGTGCCGTTTTACGAAACAAGCCTACTATACCAGAAAATATGCATAGCTGCTACCCACGAAGCACAGATCACAAATCCCTTCTTGACTTGTCTAAAGATTGCTATCCACAGGGCTACCTCGCATGTGGGCGGTGTGAATATCCTGATCAGTCTGTGCCAGGTACCGCCGCAAAATCTGCAGATCGGAATGTCCCATCAATTTTTGCAGGGCAAAGATATCCACCCCATTGCGCAACATGACCAGGGCAAACGCGCGCCGAAAGTCGTGCGGGGTGGGAATAGATTTCATTCTGATCTTTTCCGCGCGCCGGCGTAGAAGACAGCGTAATGCAGCATAGGTCATCCTCTCGCCGCGAATGGAAACCCACAAGGCAGGGTAATTGTCATGCCTGTAGCGAAGGTATCCACGAATTGCCCTGATGGTCTTTCGTCCCAGGAACACCATACGTGGTTTTCGCCCTTTCCCTTGACGGATCATCACCGCTCCGGTTGCCATGTCCACATCTTCCAGGTTGATGTTCAGGAATTCTTTGGCGCGAGCACCGGTATCCAGCAATCCCAGCATCATCGCCTTGTCACGAACCCCGACGTAATTGCTTTGGCAGGTTTTCAGTAGTTGGTGGATCTCTTCGATTTGGACCGGTTCAATAGGATCGGTTGGCAGCTTGGGTGCTTTGACCCTGCGGATCGGGTTCTTCCAGCCGGCAGGCATGATCTCTTCCTCCTCGATCCAATACAACATGGTCCGCAAAGGACGAAAGCAGGCATGCATACCGCCGGGATTATGTGTTTCAGAAAGCTCAAGCAGATACTTGCGAATGAAATCCGAAGTGAGTTGCGATATCAGCTGCGTCAGTGCTTGTCTCTCACAATACTTTTGAAAGTACTGTAACTTCTTGGTATAGAATTCAATGGTATCGGGGGATAGCCCTTGCGACCTGCGGTCGATCAGGAAAGATTCGACCAGAATAGGCAAATAATCTTGCTGGGAAAGTGTGATAAGCCCCTGGTCTTGCGATTTTAAAGCATACATGGTGACCTCCGTCGTCTAGAGACCACCATATATAAGAAGAGTGCCCCACTTATTTTTTAGTGCCGAGGGGGAGATTTGGACTCCCGACCAAGGGCTTATGAGTCCCCTGCTTAAGTCTCCGATCTGCAAACAATCATTTTTCGTTCTTTTTACGAGGATCAATATGAACTTCCCCATTAACGAGAGCAACAGAAGAACTTGTCTTTGTATCAAAATTTTCGTAAGAATTTTCCCCAGCACGACTACGCCACCACTGCGCAATATCGCGAGGAAGCGCATGCCAATAATTACTTCGATCCTTCATGGCAGAAAGAAAGGTCGAATAAACTTTTAAATTATCAGGTTCCTTAAGGTAGTCAGGATGAGAGTTGAGTAATGCCATTCCGTGATTTTTTTCAATAAAATCCACTTTTTCCAGCCAGATGCGCGGCGAGGTTTCACCGAGTACAGCAGTGAGGGTGTAATCCTGGACAAGTGTATAAGGAAGTTCCACAAAATGGCCCAGGAAGAACGGCCAAATGCTCATCGTTCCGCCGGGGATCGGCTCGAAAGGATCGGTATCGAAGAAGGAAAGATCATATTCGATTTCCAAAGCCTGCATCCATTCAGGATTGCGATGAGTAAGCGGGGAGCGAAAGCCCACTGCGCCATATTCCTTAAGATAGCGGTTGATCTTGACTGCCCGACGGTCAAATTCTTTTTTAGAGCTGAATAGTTTCCCGTCATGTTTCAGCCCATGGATACCGATTTCAAATCCGCGGGATCGCAGTTCATCCACCAAATTCATGTCTACATGATATCTTTCGGGAACAAAGTTAATTGATGAGCGAAAACCTAATTCCTCCTCTAGGTCTGCCACTTTCCGCATAAAATCAACCCCAATTTGTGTTTCCACATCATGCGTGAGCACAAATGAATATCGCTTGCTATGGGGCCACAAAGCTTTTATGGCAAGTTCCTGACCAGGAGTTTCTTGGAGAATCCGTGCGAGTATGTTCCACAAGAATTGTGTATACCGGTCATCAATAGGCCATGGATTTTGAGAGGTTGCTTTCTTAGGATTCTGATAAATTTGCCGCATCAGCCGGGTAAAGGCACGAGGCAAGACCGGCTTCAAGAAGTAGTATGCCCGTTTAGGAAAGCTAAGGTGCCAGTGATTTGAACCGAATCGGGATTCTCCAAGAGTTAGCATCAACATTTCATCCACATGTGGGTGATCGATTGACAAATCCAAAAATGAAATTGCTTCAGCAATAGCATTCTGCCAGATCTCATCAGAAAGCTCCGGCTGACATTGCCAAAAGTTGCGCGGGTGATTGGAAATCCAAAGATTAGCGTTCATCCAAAATACCTGTAGAGAAGTTCACCAGAAAGACGACAAACCCATAACGGCGATTTGCGAATCACAAAATGCACGATTTGATCTAGGCTACCAGTCGTTTCTTTTTGCGATTTGGGTGGGATGCTTGAATAGTAGTAGAGGGGTTCTTCCTGGGCCCCCCAGCGGCTTTTGAAAGTGCGCAAGCCGGTATTTTCAAGATCGGTTCGACCAAGATCAAAGCAGGTGAATCCATGCTCACAACCCCATTGCATTGCAGTCCACATGATCAAGTTATTGGGACGAAAATGCAAACCTATTTCACTGGATGCACCAAATTTATATGTCAATGTTTTGTGCCAATGCAAAAAAACTGCTCCCGCTACACATTGGCCATCTTTATAGGCTAATAAAATAAATCCCAATCCTTGATCCAGGATCATATTCTTAATGTTCTTAAAAAATTTAAAGGGCTGTATGGGAACGCCCTGATCTCGTCGAGTATGTAGGTGCAAATTATAGAATTCCGACATATGGTCATCCGTATTCCCAAATACAATCTGCACATTATTTTTCCTGGCAACATTGGTGTTGCGTCGATGCATTTCATGCATTCGACCTGAGACCTTATCGAAATCAGGTTCAAGTACGGCCTTGTGAATTACGTGATTAGAGTATCCATGTAAGATTGATGAATCTTGACATTCACCTCGAAGTTCAACCAACGATAAGCCTTTGGCTTGGGACAATAAAACAACCTCTTCTATAAGTCTATTGAGTACACGGCTATCATCAAGAATAGGATAACAGTAATCAGAAAACGGCAGAGACACCCATTTTCTACCCGTTATTGGACTTTTGACATCCATGAAAGGAATACCTGCGCGTATTGTTCCATCAGTATTCCTCAAGACAACTGCAAAGGGACTATACCCATAACAATCGGCGATAAGTTGAGACCAGGCAGGATGGTGGAATATTGTCGCATGATCTTTATTGTGGAGAAAATTTACCCATTGCGGGTCATCGACCTGGAGTAGCTCTACTGAATTGGTGTTAGCCATTTTATTCTCGTAAGTTTTTTACATACCCGATCTATAATATTTGGCCAGCATTCCCAGCACTATTTTGCTGGGTAGTTTCAATTTCAAATGTTTTTCCAAAGGCTTCATTATCTTTTGGTTTAATCTTGTCATTTTGAAACCCGGCTCGTCAATTTTTCATAGGCTTGCAAGAAGGTTACCTCTTGATGTTCCCAACTCAATGTAGCCGAAATCCGCTTCAAGCCAATATCGCTCATTCTGGATCTTTCATCTGGTTGATCGGCAAGGCTTGCTATTGCCCGTCCAAATTCTTGAATATTACCTGGCTCTACATAAATTGCCGCATCCCCAGCTGTCCACCGTGTTTCATCCAAGTCATAGGCAACGATTGGTTTACCCATAGCCATATACTCCCCAACTTTAATAAATGTAGAATGTGCATTCAGTGGAGTAAGTGGCTCAGGTGAGAGACAAATATCAGAGGTTGATAGGTATTGGCGGATTACCAGTCTATCCCTGACCATGCCGGGCATTTCCACATATTCATCCAAACCCCACTCATGGATTTTTTGCATGGCCTCGGCTCGTTTCGCACCATCACCAATCAGAGTAAATAAGATATCACGGCGTCCAAGTTCTGTTACAACATAGCGAATCGAATCAATCATCTCTGGAATACCATCCCCATATCCCATGACACCTAAATAAGAAACCATAATTGGAAATCTTTTTTTCAATTCAGGGATGGGTTCCACTGGGGAAAAATCTTTTGCTTTGGGTCCATTCCTAACGATGAACAAGTTTTCGGGAGAGACATCTCCTCGAGAGGTCGCCATTCTTCCATAGGATTGATTAACTGTAATTGTGAGATGAGTACTTTTGTAGGTCAGATATTCCATCACTCGGGCTATTACATATAGTATTTTCCCAGTCCAGCCCTTATAGCGATGACTGATAAACTCGGGAAATAGATCGTGGTGGTCAAATATAACACCAACCCCTAATAGACGATAGAATAGAGCCATTGGGAAAAACATATCTGGCGGATTACAAATATGAAGGATATCAAAACGTTTTTTCCTCCAAACACGCCAAGATAGCCGACCCATGCTAATAAAAGCTGTGATGTATTCTTCTAAGAATCCCAATACCCCTTCTTTTGCTTTACGTAGTGGAAAAGAGTAAACACTGATTCCCTCGAGATCAACGGGCTCGACATTCCTAAGGGATCTTCTATTTGCTTCGTAGTCGGCGCTGGAAGCAGGGCAGATCACAGTCACTTCCCAACCATTATCACGTAGAGTTGTCGCTTCATACCAAACACGGACATCCGTTGGCACACGGCTATTTTCCTCGATAATTAGCACTCTTCTTTTGTTCGATTGTGGATTATTCATCGCCAAAGCCAAAGCTCCAAGGTGTTACCAGGCAATTCCCTTGTATTGTAAAGTGGACGATTTGCCGCCCACGATGCGAACAAGGTCAATCATAGTTTGATCGTCACGCAGTTTTCCGAACACATCTTTATACTCAGACGCCCTATTACCAATGACGATGACATCACACCCGTTAAGGATCTGATCCACATCGTTCACCATGAGGGATGAAATATGTGGGATGGTCGCCTCAATATAGGCACGGTTCGCACCCTGCAAATTGGCAAGAGATACCTGCTTATCATGCACTTTGACTTGAAACCCCCGACCGATCAACTTTTCGATTAACTCAACCATTGGGCTTTCGCGCAAATCATCAGTGCCTTCCTTGAAACTAAAACCAAGCACACCAACCTTGCGCGAGCCAACTCGCTCGATCATGTCATATGCCGTATCAATCTGCTTTTCGTTGCTCGGCAACAACGATTCAAGCATAGGCAGGTGCAGATCAAGGTGATGACTATGATAGAGAATCGCGCGCAGATCCTTGGGTAAACATGATCCGCCGAACGCATAGCCCGATTTCATGTAATACGGGGAAAGGTTAAGCTTTGTATCCTTGCACACCAAATCCATCACAATGTGACTGTCCACACCCTGTTGCTTGCAAATATTGCCGAACTCATTTGCAAAAATCACCTTCACCGCATGGAAGGCATTATTGGCATACTTCACCATTTCCGCCACTTTCATTGGCACCTGGTACACCGGCGCCTTCAACATGGCATAGATGCTCTCCAACATCCTGCCCGCTTTTTCATCAGTCGCACCGATGATGGTATAAGGCGGGTCATAAAAATCCTTGATGGATGTGCCCTCACGCAAAAACTCGGGGTTGAAACATACGCCAAAATCAACACCTGCCTTTTTACCCGATGCTTTTTCAAGCAGTGGAATGATCATTTCCTCCATACTCCCGGGGAGCATGGTGCTTCGGGCAACCACCAGATGATAACCATTCTTGGAGGCAAGGGCGGTGCCAATCTCTTCACTCACGCGTTGTAAGTAGGCAAGGTTGATGCTTCCATTAGGTCGACTTGGCGTTCCTACACATATGAATGAAATCTCGCTGGCATGAACCGCCTCCTGTGCGGTTTCCACGCCGCATAATTTGCCCGCGCTCACCACCCTCTTCACCAGTTCGCTAATTCCCTCTTCAATGATCGGGCTATAGCCTTCATTGACCATTTTTAACTTGGCAGGGTTAATATCCACACCAAGCACATCATGCCCATTATCTGCAAGACATGCTGCAAGGACAATTCCCACATACCCCATTCCAAAAACGCTGATCTTTGACATCGTGATAGTTTCCTCTTGTTGGATTTTTTTCGCTCCGTATACACTCAAGGCTGGATCAATGCTCGATCAAATTGGTCAGCGCTGAGATCTTTTCATGCCATTCATGACGACGATCGGACTGTAAAGTCACAATCCCCTTTGCATATGTCTGGCGATTATTCATCATTTCGCGTACCCCTCTGGCAATCGCATCGGATGAGTTCATCACATGAACCGTACCATCCCGAAAATATTCGCGCAACAACTTCCAATCCGAAGTCACAATCGGCTTGCCCATCCACAACGCTTCGCAAGCACCTCTTTGCATCGTATGGTCACGAGTGGTCAGACACATCACCGCCTGTACTGATTCTAACAGGGAATAATACGCATCATTCGGAAGAAAATCGGTGAAGTGCACATTAGGAGCGGCGCGTTCAACCACCCCCATAGGAGCATTCTTCTTTCTGCCTGTCACATAAAAATGCACATCAGGGACTTGAGCCGCCCCCGAAAGTATCTCATCTATAGGCTCATCAGGCGCAAACGTAGTAATGACAACCACATTGAATTCCCCGCCCACTGGATATGCATCTGAAGAACGTGGAAATACGGTTGGGATATCATGCAAGACAAACGAATTCGCGCCCCAGTTCTGAATCATTTGTTGAAAATGCTCATTGGTAACGATCGTAGTTATAGCCTTGCGCGCCAAATGTTTTGTCAACCACAATGGTCTCAACCATGTCCTGGAAAACGCCGCGCTATGAGCATCCACGATGTATTTGGCACCTGTCATGGCACAATAGAGGTACACAAAAAGCACAGCCAAACTTGGCGGGCTTTGCACGATTACCAACTTCGGCTTTTTTGAAAACAGTAACGAAAGCGTCTTCACTGCCTGTGGAGGGTACTTGACCAATGCGGAAAGAAAACCGCGCCGTGTGGTGGAGTAGACGAAGTGAAGTTCCCTAATTCCAAGTTCGCGTGCAAACACTTGACTGCGAGGTCCATGGCTGGGCGGGCCCCAGACTAAAAACAAAGCATCTTTAAAGACTGACGTATCCATAAACTGTTAATTATCCTTCGCCAACCACTGCTATGAATTCTTTCAACAATTGGCCGACATTCGATTCAATACTAAACTCATCCAAGACTTTTTTACGTCCGCGCTTTCCAAAAGTGTACCCTAATTTCGGATCTTTCAGAATTTTGGCCATAGCATTGGCTAATGCGGGCGCATCTGCCACCGGAACCAATAAACCGTTCACATCATTCTCGATCACTTCAGGAATACCTGAATGCTGGGTGGAAACTACAGGCAATTCCATGGCAAGCGCCTCGAGAATTACGTTGGGAATGCCATCACGATCTCCGTCAGAACCAGGCACTGCCGGCAGAACAAAAAGACGTGCCTCCTCATATTTTCGGATAACATCCTGGTGCAGTTTTGCTCCCAACAGAGTAACGATATTACCCAAACCCAACCGTTCAATTTCCTGTTGAAGTTCGTTATGTAATGGTCCTTCACCGATCACATCGCAACGAAAATCGAAATTCATTTCTTTCAACAAACGGCACGCTTCAAGCAAATGCGGAAAGCCCTTTTTCTCCCGTAATTGACCCACCGAAAGAACAAGCGCACGTCCACCATCGCGCGAATTGGGCACATATCTTTCTACATCCATGCCATGATAAATACACTTGATCCTTTCATCACCCTTCATGATTTCAGACAGATGATTTTTGTTATAGGCAGTGCAGGTTGCGACGAATCGCGCCCCTGCAAGTTTCTCAGGCAGGAGGACAGGGTCAACATAGATGTCGCGGGCGTGCGCAGTGAGACTATATGAAAGATTTAACAAACGGCCTGCCACCATTGCCACTGTGGCAGCGCGATCCACAAAATGCGCGTGAAGATGTTGAACCCCTCGAGAGCGCAACTCATTTGCCGCATCAACCCCTTCAAAGAAATGCAACAACGTCATCATTCGCAACTTGAAATTACGATGCTTTTGGGAGAGCAGATAGAATAACATACCAAAATACTTCGCCGGTCGGGCCAGGGCAAAGTAAAGATTCGCCACAAACAACTTGATGGGTGAGGCAGGCAGGAGATAAATCACATCCTTTTTCAACGCTTCCTGTTCCGCCGACACTTGATTCCGCGGCCGACGAATAGCCACAACCTGAATATCCACGTCCCACGAACGCAGTGCGCGGATTTCGCGGTCAATGAAGGTAGTGGTCAATGACGGATACGTACCAATAATATATGCAAGTTTCATGGTCAAATTATATGCCATTTGCTACAAAAGTTCGTGGTAGAGCGCAATGTAACGATCTGCCACGCTTTCGAGGCTATATTGTTTTTCGATTGTTTCGCGCGCGGCTTTGCCCATACGCTCGCGTAAAGCACTGTCATTCAGGTATAAAGATAAGATTTTCACCAACCCATCCGGGTTTTGCATCTCAAACACCAAACCGTTTTTTTTATTTTGCACAAGCAGGGCATTACCCGGAATATTTGATACCGCCACGGGGAGCCCAAAAGCCATCGCCTCCAGTAATGCGTTCGACATTCCTTCAGCCCGCGACGGCAAGACGAAAACATCTGTCTCCTTCAAGTAAGAATAAACCTGATCAGTTTTTCCGACAAAATTCACCTTTGCATCAATCTTCAACTGTTTGGCGAGAGACAGGAGATCACTGCGCAGGGGTCCATCACCAATCAGTTGCAACTGAATGTCCAACGAGGAGAACTTCTCAAGCAATTTCGAAAAGCCCTGAAACAACACATCCAGACCTTTTTGTTCGTGCAAGCGACCCACAAAGGTGATGTGCACCGTTTTACCAAATTTATAGCTGGACCTGGGATCAATCAAATCCGTCTCAACTCCATTTGGAAGTTGCACAATACACCCGGCTGGAACGCCTTCCGCTTTGAGTTCATTCACAATCGCTCCTGTCGTGGCGACAAAACGATCGCACTTCAGCGCCGTCGGTATCATATGGCTTTCAAGAGGCAACTGCTGTTCACGGCGCATTTTCTTTATATCGCTGGCATCGCCACTATTGGCAAGTTTTGCGATCACCCTTTTATGGAACCAACGACCAGCCAGGACGGCTGCGAATGTATGATAGTTTAATCCATGCACATGAATGATATCGTAGTCATTCCGTGTTCGCCCCAAATACCAAAACAGGGAAAATATATAAAGATACCCGCCAAAGCGGCGCAAACCGCGAATGCCGAACATTTCCCATAAGGTAATATTTCGAAATACAGGTACGCCCTCGATCCACTCTCTTTGCACGGTATTCCAGAACCACCAACCCGTAACGATTTTAACATCGAGGTCCTTGCCAATCAAAATCTTTGCGAGCTTATGAGCTTGTTTTTCCATGCCGCCAATCCACGGGAAGAACAAACGCACGACCATCACGACACGAGGTTTTTTCAAAGGTTCCTCAACTTTAACAACGTTAAGTTATTAACCTTCGCCCAGGCGGCCTGATGATACATGTCAATGGCCGATGAAAGTTTGTCGCCGCCGCGTTCAAAATACGAATTCCAGTTAATAAAAACGGATCGCAGTTTGAAGAAGCGCCAAACATCGGGCAAAGATTGCCATTCCTCCTCCGGCATAGGATCAACAGATTGATAGCCAGCCATAAAATGACCAACCGCTTCAAGATGGTACATTGTCTCAGCAGAACGACTGCGCGAAAGTGTGGAGACGAGATCGGCCAGTCGCCATTCGATGCGGGCTGTTTCAAAATCAGTCAACACGGCGTGATCGTCTCTTTTGAAAATTAAGTTATGCAATCCAAAATCACCATGAATAATTGTTCGCATCAAGTTTGCCTTTTGAAGTTTTTCATCAAGACGGCAAAACTCGTCAAATGTTTCTTGAGCGTGAGATACGAGAAAATCTACATTTTTCCTGTCAGCAACATTCGAAATAACCATTGATCTTTCTCTTAACTCATGTAGTTTATTGGCAAACCAGGCAGCATCCCTTTGCCAACCTCCCGTATAGGAAATGAATCCCAAATGATGCGCTCCTGCAGGCTGAAATCCTCTCAAGATTTTGTGAAAGGAAGCAAGAGTTTTTCCTGAAGTTTCAATCAACCTGTGGCGATCAGATGGTAACAAAAAATCGAGTGAGTAATTTGAGCCAGAAACAAATTCAAAAACCGCAAATCTACCTGCGTTTAAGGATATATAATCCGCCCCAGAAGGTGTATGGAACAACCTCGGCACAGGAAAAGCCAATTCGCCAAGACACGCGAGAATGGAATGGATGTATTGAATCCCTTCGTTTTGCAAGTGATTCCGATATCGTTTAAGAACCACCCTGCCTGCATTTGTCGAAATTACAACATTTCCCGTCCGTCGGCTTAATGCAAGGTTGGCAGGTTTGCCCATGATGGATAAGCCGTAATTCGCCATGACTTGTTGTACCACGTCACCCCCAATATCCAAAGGGCGCAAACGAGAACGAAGGAAAGCGATAAGGCTTGAAGGGCGGGGAAAATGAATCATGGGGATACAATTATTAGTTACGAAGGACGCGATGCAAGTTGCATGTCCCGCAGTTTTTCTCGTAAATCAGCAATGCTCTTTTGCATATTTGCATCGCTGTTATCCACTTCGATAACTGAGCATCCGTTTTTACGAAGTTCATCCACCACGAGATTGACAACATATTCGGAGTTGGCGAGATAACGACTCAGTTCGTCCTGTGTTCTGCCGCGGAAATGATCCCAAATTCCACGGCTCGTCACGCGCGCAACACAAACATGCAGCGGCACTCGCGGAACAATCAGCAGATCAGGCAAGGGAATATGGGCAAGGTAGCTGGTTATATTTTCAGGATCAGGGGTTTCAACAAGCGATGCATTGAAATGAACAGCGCGGTGCACAAAACCATCATCAAATACCAACGCTTCATTTTCTCGCGCACAAGCCGAAAGAAACGTGTACATTCCACACAAGTGTGAGAACCAGAACAACACGCGCCGCTCACGCACGCCTGCACCAGAGGGCCGAGCCTGCTGGGTGGCCTGCACAAAGTGAATCAGCCAGCGATTTCTGCGATTGAACGAAAGTCGCGATAACATGCTCATTCGATAATAGACCTGCCAGAGCAATGGCTCACGAAGGGAAGCCGGGGCAAAACTCCCGACCAACCTTCCCATCATCGTGCGGCGCGCATAGGGGCGCGCCGCTTCGGTGGGGGTGTATGCCTGTATACCGTTCTCTCGTAGGAAGGAGACAACTGCAGGAAGCAGGGTTGTTTTACCGGAGCCTTGTGTTCCAAGGAACTCGACAATGAACGGCTTCACAATGCACTCCAGATATTCCTCTTGAGTTGTAAGGCGACCTCATCAAAGGGCTGATCTGCGTTTATGTGGATGAGGCGGACATCGTGATGCTTGGAACGAATCACCACAATTAATGAACGCACGCCTTTGATCTTCGCTTCCAACACAGCCGGGGCATGATCGGGTTTTCGAGCAGTTGAAACTTCCGGGCTGACATCCAGAACAATAACGCAATCCGGCAGGGTCATGCTGGAATAAAGTTCTTTTTCTGCGCGGACAAACCAGCGTGTGATGAAATCGTTTCGGTCTTTCGCGAGGGAGGCGATCTTTGCGCCGTCCATTTCGTGGAAATCAATGGAGTCAGTATTAAATATTTCTAGCGGATACCGGTCAAACAATACGATAGAGCCTGCCTGCGCACGCTTTCCGCCTTCCACAAAACGGGCATATCGGTCGCGCCCGGTGGAATGGTAATGCATATAGAGGGGTATATCCCTGAGCCACTTCAGAACTTTGCCAAGGGGGTTGCGTTCGCTAACCAAGTTTGTCAGGCGGCGCATCATGCGGAAGACAGAATAATAGAACGACGAGCGGCGTGAAGGTTTTTTACTGCCAAGGTAAAACGTATGGATGTCCAATTTCCACGAGAGCCATTGGATGAGGAGCGCCGTCATGGTTGATTTGCCAGCTCCATCAGCGCCGATGAAGGCAATGGTTTGCCCACCTTCAGGGAAAGTCATCTTTGTGATTGGGGATGTGCGCCAAAACATACGCCGACCCCAAAGTTCTCGGAAATAAGTTACAGCGGCAGAAATGGCATGGGTACGTTGAAACAGGCTAAGGCGATGTTTGATGCGGTTTCTGATCCGCTGAAGTTTATACCCTGCCTTATGTCCAGATTCTGCGATCTGTAAAAATTCGAGAATGTCATCCGGGTCGATTAAATCCCTCCAGGCATCCAGAGTCATTTTGATTTTTTCGATGGATGTTTGAGCCAGGAGCCACTTGATCTCGGTTCGAAATCCGGCATTGATTCCAGGACCGCGCAGCGGGAACATATCTTTAACAAGATCACGTGTCCGATATTTTAAAAGGACACGAACTGCGAGAACTACAATTTCAAGTTCAGGTAGAGGTATTTTGATCTCTCGGCTGGTTTGTACCTTGTCGAGAAAATCGTTTTCAAAAGGCAGGCGATAATTTTTTACGAATTGTTCACCCAACACAAGTCTATAATGGACATGCAGATGGAAGAAAACCCCGGTGGGTTCATCCATGCCAAGGTAGTTTTCCATGGCAGGGTAGTCATGTCCCGGCGCAGGTTTAAGTAGTTTAATGTTTTGCCGATTCAAAATATGACGAAGGGTCCGGGAATCTTCACGCGCGACCAGGAGGTCGAAATCGGTTTTTCCCTGAAGGCTTTTATCCAGACGAATATTGCTCTTCCAATGGCAATAGCGAATGCCGCTGTTGTTCAGAGACTGAAACAAATCAGTCAAAGCGCCCATCTTGGGCGCTTCTGATTCGAGTTGGACAGTGTTGGTTGCTGGGGTCACATTCATTACTTCAACATATGTCATTAATTTTTGAAGATATATTCATGAAAAAAATCATATTTTGTGATCTCCGATCTTTCACATCCGTATTCATATGTTGGTCACGGAACACGGCGAACCCGTGGAATTCTTATTAGAGCCTGGAGTTTTCTGTGACACCATGGCACTTGGTTTGTACAACTTCGCACGAGCGACAAAGACGACAACGATTACACATTGAAGATGTGATGCGTGAGTCAGATCATGAACTGATGCGGTTACGAATCGGACTATCCTCAAGGGCAGGGTATACCATGGTGGCGATCAGCGCCAAGGCAAGCCACCAAATTCCCCAACCAAAAAATACACGAAGGTTTGAAAAATTGATTAAAACAAAAATATTCAGGATGGATAACCATAGAAGAATGGGGAGCTTGGAGTGAGACAATCCTGTAGTAGGTGTATTTTTACTCCACCTGACAGTTTGACCCAACCAATACAATACAGGCCCTATGAACAACAAGAAACCTATAGTCCCCTGCTCAGCCAAAAGCGTAAGGAAGAAATTATGCGAAGCATGATCTTTGGTATCACCCACAAGGTCACCAACCTGCGCCTGAAACTGACGATCATAACGGTCAAAATTCCCATATCCCCAGCCTAGAATGGGTTTTTCAAGGAACATTCTAGCGCCGGCATAGAAAACGGGCAATCGGCTGAACGCTGAAATTTGAGACTCCTCTGAATTGAGACGATTACCCGCATGATCAATAATCCATGAAAACTTTGTTAAAAGGGCTGCACCAAACAACAAGGAAATTATTAACCCGGCTGTCGCAAGGTTAGTTGCGAATCGCGGATATATGATCGCAATGCCAATCAAAACCAGACTTCCACCCAGCCAGGCAGCCCGGGAAAACGCGAGAAAAACAAAGCCAAGAGTTAAAGAAAATATAACAAACAACAAGTTTCGAACAGTACGAGACCTTTGACCCATGGCTGCATGTAATAAAATCACATTACAAAAAATCAGGGTTGCACTGTACACTGTTGGATTTACCAGTGAGCCTGTGGTACGTCCAGCTCTACCATCCCATTCCTTGGGCAATAAATCAGGCGCTCCCCAGGACAAAAGACCAAAGAAAGACTGGGAAACAGCAATAAAAATGATCACAAGCAGAAGTCTTTGAATGTCTTTTTGATCGGGAGAACTAAACCGTACAACCAGATACAGGAACATGGGAGCAATGGCGCGATCATAATATTGATAGAAGGTTACCAGTGGTTGAGGGTTGAAAAGATAGATGGACAGGATGCTTACAAGTACATATCCGATCATGCACCACTCTGCAATTCCTAATTTGGGCAGGCGCCGCTTATAGATTCTCAATACACTGGTAACGAGAATAATAATCAATGCAGCGGGCGGCAGGGCGCGATGAACTCCCCAATACAGCATGCGTGATTCAACGGTCTTTGTGTAGGTTAGGAATGGTGAGAGCAAAAGCCAGATGGAAATGGCCGCAAATGGGTAACGGTGTAATATAAGAACACCTATGGGAGCAGCAATCAGAACCAAAACAAAGAGGAGATTGTCAGTTACCAGCAAATAGGCAATAACTCCGCCAAATAGTACACCGGCAATCAGCAGACCGGCCTGCTTGAGGAATCTCAGCTTTGGATCACTTTTCAATTTTTCGTCAGGTAAGTTATAAATTGACATTCCGTTTGGTTTTCCTGCTTATTTCATACTAAATAAAACGAGCTGTAATTAGGGTCCAATATAGGTTTGCCGTCTGGATTCAAACGAATCGAAATAGATACTACCCGACATGGTGGCGGACGAAAGATAGGGCGCGCCCAGGCGAACGCTTTCCATCCGGAACGTGTCGTTGTCTATTCCCGTGAGCGAACCCGTTTGAACATCATCTATCCAGAAGGTTGCCTGACCATCATTCGCTCCGGCAACACTTGCGGCAAGCCAATCCAACTCAAACACATGCGGCCCATCGGTTAGCGTGATATAGGCAGTATTCAGCCATGTGCCGCTATCACTCAACGCTTTCAGGCGTGCCTGATAGACACCATTCACATTTTTGAATTCCATTCGCAACATGATGGTGTTGGTTGTCGTGGCATAGCCCTGGAGGAGATAGATATAATCGCCGTTCACCATGGAGAGCGAATTGGGATCGAAGTAGAAGCGGGTGCGATAGCGAGCCTCCGCCACGGGTGAGTCATCCCTGACGTACATATTGGTTTGCCCGGAAAGGACCACTTGCATGCCATAACTTCCTACCAGGGCAGACGTAGCATTCACACTTAAGCTGCCATTGTTGGTGGAACTGGAAGTCCAGGCAGAGAGATCGCCGGATTCAAATCCATCGGCAAAGATCAAATCGGGAACCTCCGACGTTGGCGACGGGGTAAAGGTCGCTGTTGGCGTGAATGTGTTGGTGGAAGTGAACGTCGCCGTCGGTGTGCTGGTATGTGTTGGCGTATTGCTTGGCGTAAAGGTCGCTGTTGGTGTAAATGTGTTGGTTGGCGTGGGAGAAGGTCCTATTGTGGCTGTGAACGTTGCTGTCGGTGTGTTGGTATGTGTTGGCGTGTTGCTTGGCGTAGCGGTCGCCGTTGGTGTGCTGGTATGTGTTGGCGTGTTGCTTGGTGTAGCGGTTGGGAAAGGTCCAGTGACTTCCAGTCCCAAGCCATCAATATCATTAGCGGAGAATCCCCACGTGCTTCCATCAAAATAAAGCGGGGATGAATATATACAAGCTGTGTTGCTGCCCAAAGACGTAGGTGTGCATCTAAAAACATCCTCATCATCGCCTGAAACACCAGGAACAGAGAACACACCAAGTGTTGATAAGAAAATGTCACCGTTTGGGCTTACATCCAAGGCATCAATATCTTCATCAGCGCTATCCGCAAGCCCAACATCTGATCCATCAAAATACATCGCCCAAGATCCACTGGTAGTGTTACCAAGGATTGTTGGCGTAAACGCCAGAATATCTTCATCGGCCCCTGCGAGGGTTCCCCCTGCTCCATTCGGGACAGATGGATTGCCGGTTGTGGAGATCAGGATACGCCCATCGGGGAGTACATCCACTCCGTCAATTTTTTCTGCAGTTGTATCTAGCCCAACATCTACACCATTGAAATACATGCTAAAAGAACCGGCTGTGACAGATCCGAGCGATATCGCGTCAAATTGAACGATATCGGAGGGGGTTACTGACATTCCATTAACAGTGACGTTCCTGTCAAAGGACATCAAGAAAGTGTCATTATCCACCACATAAAATCCAAAAACATCCACTCCACCCACGCCCACATCAGAGCCATCGAACAACAAACTCCAGCTTGTCCCGTTAAAGCGCAGGATATCTTCATCTGAGAACGAGATCCCTCCAACACTTCCGTTGCTGGTAAAGGATGCCAGTAAAGGATTGGTGGATGGAAGGGGAGTGGCAGTAAATGTGGCAGTAGGTGTAAAGGTACTTGTCGGAGTAAACGTTGCTGTTCCGTTAGGATCAAGAGTGTTTGTGGCTGTTGCTGTAGGTGTCCATGTGGGGGTTCGGCTGGGTGTAGAGGTATAAGGAGTATTAATTCTAATTTCCCAGATCTTGCCGTCATTCTCATTTGGATCCTGGTTGTTATCCACGCCACGGCTGGCTACATAGAAATTGTTCAAAGAGGGGTTAATACTTCCTGGCGCGTGATCAACATCCGAATGAGGGGCTGCCGGCAGGAAGGATAAATCGTACGCGCGAAGCAAAGTACCAGTCAGGTTTGTTTCGCCAATATACTCTTCACTTCCTCCATTGGCTACAAGGAGAAGCGTTCCGTTATATACGCTGTAACCAAGGCCTTCCAAATCCGTAAAACCAAGAGACCCTGTATCGAAATGGCTGATAGGGCCATCATCCCCGCCACCGATCACTCCATTCGCACCCAGATTAAAGTAATGGACTTCTGAATTAATACCATCGGCAATGAAAAGTGTATTTTGGCCATATGCTACATCTTCCGCGTCCATCCCGGTGATAAAGGACAAACTCAGGGTAGTACGAACGTCGTCAGAAGTGCAGTATATGCCATCACTCCCGAGATCAATTTCAAAAATTAATCCTGAATTATTATCAGCCGAGATAAAGATATGGTTATTGTTTGGGTTGATAGCACTCCCCGTAGGTTCATTGTTGAAGGATGTGGTACTGCAAGTTGAGACTAGCGTGCCTGAGCGAGTGGAAAGATATACATTCTTGCCAGCAAAATAATTTGGCATTTCATCCACTTCACTGTCCACAATGAACAGTTTATCTTGGGATGGCCAATATGCCACACCTGCGGTATCAGGCGCGGACGGATTCCAGGATGCATTTGATGCGTCAATGGTATGTTCAAGAACAGCCGGGATCAATGTTGTACCTGGCGGTAATGACGCTGCCTGAATCAGAGACAATTCAATGATTTGAGTATCCTGGGTTTTGCTGACACTACTGGTGGCGTTTACGGAACTACTCGAGTTGGATTTTAGGGATGTACTGCCAAGGTCGAGAATATACAAATTCATCGTTGCGGGGTCATCGGTTATATCACCGCTTGGGGCGAAAAGCATACTACCCGGGTTCTTCAAATTGAACTTACTTAAATCGTAAACGGTCACAAGTGTGCCCTGTTCTGTAACCTCATACACCACCTGCGTGTCAGGTCCCCCGATGTATAAATGTTTATTTACGGGATTAAAAGCAACACCTTGAAGATTTGCATCCTTGACTGAGATAGGGATTTGGCGTACTCGACCATTTTTTATGGCAACGCCGCCATCAAAGCCATATACAGCATCGGGAGTCACAATCGTTAAACGCGCAGGATCGCCATTCAACACAAACATTCGCCCAGTGCTAGGATCAAAGGTAACCCCCCGGGCAGTTTTTAGATTTAAAGAACTAACCGAGTATTGCGACCCCGGAACGGCATTAACCGGCATACCCTTGCTATTAATTTGAATTTTCGAAAGTAGCGAAGATGATTGATTTAAAACAAAAAGAGCGCCGCTTTTCTCGTCGAAGGCTATGTCTAAATAATTATCAACCCCTCCTGACAAACTCCCCGTACCATTGAATGCCTCGTAAAGGGAAATGGATCCCATAGAGGCTTCGTCTGATCCAAACAGGATAAAAGAATTGTCAGTGGGTGAAAATGCCATGCCTTTTGGAGATGTCAATCCAAATTCGCCAGTGAAGATAGAGCGAACAAACCTTAAATGTTCCGGGGCACTTTGAGCGAGCACAAAATTTTCATGCGAACGAACCGCGGGAGCAAATAATAATGCTATAAGAATAATTAATATTGTTAATGTTTTTAAATTCAGCAATCTCTTGTTCATGGTATTCTCTCCTCAATGCAAGTTACACATCATCCGCCAGGGATTATGTCATTCTTTATCTAGCGTCCTGCACAAGCCGGCGAGCTGGCAGTTTTCGTGCCTTCAAACCAAGACGGATTTGCCTGGCTGACCACAAAAAGGCGCGCACAATATTTGCCGGAAGGCTTGTAAAAATATACGATAAGGAAGCTTTCCATGGTAAACGAACATCATCCAAAGGATACCCAAACTGGAGCATCCCGCTTTTGCAAACATCCTGAATGAATTTAATATCATCCATTGAGAGAACCTGCCGATAGCGGGCGAGAGAATCGGTTGAAATGGCACCAACTTCGCGCTTACCATAAGAACTATTTCCTCCTTTGTCACGATGACTGGGTGCCCCCATCATTGTGAGCATTTCAGGGGCATAGTCCTCACCCAAAAAGGCGCATACCGCACGTACGGTCTCTTCGGTTTTCGAAACCACATCCTCATAGCGGACAAC
>Ga0180074_1000063_pt1 | contig 21217 bp, 21 predicted proteins | sample EasRiv366_16_10D_FD_121773 | JGI IMG/M metagenome (GOLD analysis project Ga0180074, IMG submission 121773) | Soil microbial communities from meander-bound floodplain in the East River, Colorado, USA - East River metaG ERMLT366_16_10D | ecosystem: Environmental > Terrestrial > Soil > Floodplain ...
CGTCCCATCAACAGCATCGTGGATGCCACCAACTACGCCATGATCGAACTTGGCGAGCCCTTACACGCGTTTGATTACGATGTGCTCGTAGGACGGGTTGGCAACCCGTCCCGCAAAATAAAGATCACCACCCGCGCTGCGGAGGACGGCGAGAAGCTCACTACGTTGGATGGTGCCGAACGCACACTTACTTCAATGAACGTGTTGGTCTGTGACGAAAAAGGTTCACTCTCGCTTGCAGGTGTGATGGGTGGCTCCGAATCTGAAGTGACTGATAAAACCAAAAACGTTTTGCTCGAAGGCGCGGCATGGAACTACATCAATATCCGCCGCACTGCGAAGCAGCACAATCTTCCCTCTGAAGCCTCCTTCCGTTTTTCGCGCGGCGTGCATCCTGCCGTTGCTGAACAAGGCGTCAGGCGCGGACTGCAATATATGGCTGAGTGGGCGGGGGGCGCAGTGGCGCCTGGTCTTGTGGATGAATATCCACTCCCGCCAAAAGACTCGGTGGTGGATGTCACCTCACAGGATGTGAAGAAACTCCTTGGCATCGACCTCACCCTCGAACAGATTTCTGAATTACTCACACGCCTTGAATTTAAATGTGAAATTACGAATTCCGCATTACGTGTTACGGCGCCTCCTCATCGCATGGATATTGACGAAGGTGTTGTTGGTCTCGCGGATGTGTTGGAAGAAGTTGCGCGCAGTTATGGCTACGATAATATTCCCACCACAACGATGGCTGATGCGTTGCCGCCACAGGTTGGCAGTCCAACTTACGAGTGGGAAGAGCATCTGCGTGATCTGCTTGTAGCCATTGGTTTGCAGGAGGTCGTCACCTATCGCATGACTTCTCCTGAAAAAGAAGCGCGCGTTATGTCGTACAACGATTATGTGCGCGTCGCGAATCCCATTGCACCTGAGAAAAGTGTGTTGCGCCGCAATATGGTTACATCTGTTCTGGATGCCCTTGAGAAAAATATCCGCCTCGGTGAATCACTTTCATTGTTTGAAATTGGTTCGGTCTTCGAACCTATGAAAAATGATCTGCCCAACGAGTGGCGCAGACTTGCCGTCGCGATGGCTGGACTCCGTGAAGCGACAGCCTGGGATGTGAAAGCCTCTCCCAAACTGGATTTCTTTGACTTGAAGGGCCGCCTCGAACTCCTTTTGAGCGGACTCCGCCTCTCGAACATTACCTACGCTGAAACCGACTCTGTTCCATACCTGCACCCGGGCAAAGCCGCCGAAGTTAAAGTCAATGGACAAGTGGTAGGCGTCTTCGGTGAATTACATCCGTTGGTGAAAGAAGGTTATGTATTGGGTGACGCGCCCGTGCTCGTTGCTGACTTTGATCTGGAGATTCTGCGCCGCGTGAACCCGACGTATGGCATTACACCTGTCTCTGAATTCCCGCCGGTATATGAGGATATTGCCATCATCGTGAATGATTCAGTCGCAGCGGCAGCTGTCGAAGCACTGATCAAGCAGACGGGTGGCAAGACCGTGACTTCTGTCCGCTTGTTCGATGTGTATCGCGATGAGAAAATCGGAATTGGAAAAAAGTCCCTGGCTTATAGTCTCACGTATCAAGCCGAAAAGACGTTGACCGATGCTGATGCCGCCGCGATCCGCAATAAGATCGTCAAACGGCTGGAGCATGAATTCAGCGCGAAGTTGAGAAGCTAATCAAGCACGTTCATATCATCCAAGGAGAAATGCAAATGCAGAACAGAACGATCGGGATCGTGGCAACCATATTTACAACGATTTTTTGCGGATGTTTTAGTATCGTCAGTTGTGTGTGGGGCGTGATCATCGCCAGAGGCGGTTCGGTGGATGTGACCAGTAACGGCGTGACGACACCGCAAACTTTTTCACCAATGATCGGATATGCTTTGTTGTGCATGTCGGTGTTTATGATCCTGGTGCCTGCGGCGGTTGGCTTCTTCACATTGCGAAAAAAGCCAGAGACAGCTTCTGTAGAAGTGCCACCCACATCGTAAAGAATAAAAAGACGGCGAGTACATCGCCGTCTTTTTATTCAACGCGAATCATAAAGCAGTATAATAATTTCATTGATCTGATTCTTTTATATGCGGAAGGAGTCTCTGTATGCAGTCCTTTATTTTCAATGATGCCGTTCGTTTCAAGCTGGCGACCCAGCAGGAGGACACAGGCGCTAAGATCCAGGTATTCCTGGGTGTTTTCATAGGTGTGATCTTGCGCTGGATCGTGGTGGACATTCTGAAAAATCATGCACAATGGAGTGTCCCCGTGATCATTGCCCGCATCGTGATCGCCTTGATCGCAACCGTTTTCGTTTTTTCAGGGTATTGGCAAAAGGTGAAGGATCAATCCGCGAGCATGCGCTTCGTCAATTCACTGGTCTATGGCGTCTCGATTGATGCGCTCGTTGGTCCGTGGACCTATTAGGAGGAGCTGAAATGAATTCGTTTATCTTCAATGATGCAATTCGGTTCAAGCTTGCAACCCAGCAGGAAGACACTAAAGCAAAAACGCAGGTATTCTTCGGTGTATTGATCGGCGTGCTCCTGCGTTGGATCTATAGTGTGGCGGTGGATGTGATTAAGAATAATGCCCCATGGTGTTTTGGCACTTGGTTGAATATTCTTATCCGTATTGGGATTGGGTTGGTCACCACCTTTTTTGTTTTCTCGGGTTATTGGCAAAAGGTCAAAGATCAACCCGCAAGTATGCGGTTTTGGAATGCAGTTGCTTATGGAATTTCCACCGATAGTATTCTGGGAGCTTTTTTACCTGCAACCTCCTGTGGTTGATAAAGATTTCCGAGACGTTGCTTGATGAAAAAAGAGAAGGCGAACGCCTTCTCTTTTTTGTTATTCTGTCTTTTCGCTGGTTTTCTTTTCAGCAGCGGGTTTGCTTTCCGTCTTCTTTTCGGCTTTCTCAGTTTTCTCTGCCTTTTCAGGCTTGGTTTCGCGAGACGACTCTCCAGACGGGGATTTGTGGTCGGTGGCATAAAACCCCGAACCTTTAAAAATGATCTTAGTGGGGGTGATCACTTTTCTCAATGATTTTTTTCTGCATTCGGGACAGGTTTTCAATGGCGCGTCATGAAAAGATTGGTGACGCTCAAATTGCACACCACATGATTCGCAACGATATGTATAAACTGGCATTTTCGTACTCCTTGCTTTGAAATAGCGTGGGGCATTATAGCGTGCCTAGGAATTGAAGGCAAGGGCAACGCTCTGCAACCTTGCAAAGCACCATGAAATCAATAAGCTTAGACTTTGCGTTTTGCCTAACAATATCCACGACTATGATTGGATGTATTATAGCAAGAAGCAATAAGAATTGCGTTAACGGATTCCGCTATCGTAATTTACCGTGACTTGTGTGAACTTGCCTGCTTCAACAACAAATGCCTGTTCACTGGCATACGGCATCACATTGGGCAACTCAGGATGCAGGATGTATTCACCCGGCTCGAGCGGAATCTTGAAGCGGCCTTGTGCATCGGTCTGGACTTTTACGATCTCACGTCCATTGGAGTTGTTCACTACCAAAGTAGCCTGATACGGTTGATCCGGACATTCCTGTCCCTCCTGTACAACCGGGCACACCGGACCAATGAAGACTTGTCCCTCAACGCCGCTGGTTGTAGAGGCGGGTTCGGCGGAGCAGGTTGCTAATAATAAAATCAAAACGCCAGTAACAAATTGAAGTTTCATCATGCTCTCCTTTGCTTCGTATACAAGATTAACTTTCGGAGAGCTGATTTTGTTCCCTGAATATTGGTATTCACATCGGAATATCAAAAGTTAGTTCAAAGGATGAGCGTAGTTTTTTTTATGGTAACCAAAAGACGGGCTGGATGAGCAGGTATTTCTCACTGATCAGGCTGAAACCGGAAGCCGATATCTCGCGCCTTTTTTCGACATCCAGAATCACAAGGCTGATGTTGTATTTTCCACCATCTTCCATTTTGCGCCGCACTGCTACAATGGATTTCCCGTCCGGTGACCAGATGTGCTGTTCAGGAACCACATCAGTGTAGATTAGAGCAATATTTACATCAGCAGGCCAGGTAACCAGGAAGAGTTTGGATTCAAGCACACGACCCGAATAGGTACTTGCCACCGATGTACTGACTGCCAACGTTTCGCCATCGGGTGACCAGGACATATCTACAAGGCGATTGCCGGGAATACTAAAGGTGACAGTCTTTTCGCCATTGACCAGAGTGAGCTGGGTTTTGTGTTCGGCGTCATAATTCATGAACGCCATTTTTCCATCTGCGGCGAAAGCGGGCTGACCCGTGAACGGCAGAACTTGCATGCTGGAACCATCCAATGGTGATGCGATGGTTAGTTGAGCTACACAGTCAGTTTCGTTGCATGTCTCAGTACCGCCCCAATAGATATTTGCCGAGTCTTGTGTGGGATAGAGTTCCACCGGAGTGTATTCTGCGCGGGGTAGAATGTAAGGCTCCTCGCCCGAGGTGCTAAGGATGGCAAGCCGATTTTGAGTGTGAATGCTTTGGATCGTGGCAACGCGCCCATCAGGGAGCCAGAATGCAGTCCTAGTGTTGGAATCATACAGTTGATCTGTCAACAAAGTGAGTTGCGTATCTTTTAGTAGATAGAGCTTATTATCTTGTGCTGTAAGGATGCCGTTGGCAGAATGATCGAGCAGCTTGAAGCCAGGTCCAGCTAGGGCTTGCCAGCCTTGTCCGTTCAGTGTGCCTTGATATATGCCAACGTTTTCCAATTGATCGTCTGTGCGGGTGGAAATCTGAAACAGGATTGAAGAGTCTGAGAAAGCGGCATCAGATGAAGATAACACTTCAGAAAATGGCAGACCAGCTACAGGTCCGGATATGCACGCGCTGTCCGTCCCACTGGAGATAGGTGTAGATTCAATGACCGTTGCTTCGTTGTCTGGCAATTCGTTCATCGTGTGTCTGATCGTATCCAATACCTGTAGGGCGGTGAAGCTTCGCGTATTCCAGCCATCAAGATTCAAATGGAAGCCGGTAGGATCTGTTGTATCAAGTCCATGGTTGGGTAGGGGTTGGACCGCTCGCCAATAATTCCAGAGCGGCAGGTCGTATTCATACGCGAGTTTCGCGACGGTGTAATTAATGCTATGGTCGCCTTCCACGTTGTCGGCTTTGGTGGATAAGACCGGCAGTGTCCCCTGTGCGATGTTGTATTCGATGATCCGGCGCATGTAACTTTCGTACACGTCTGGCGTGCGCCCGGAGAACCACACTTCCAGACTAATGACAACGACACTGGGGTTGTGAATCCGGTTTTCGCATTCGACAGAATTTTCACCCGGCGCACAGACTTCAGTGTTTGCCCATAAAGGTAACAGCACGGACGAAGCATTGAAACCGCCGCGCACCGATTCGCCGAGACGGTTGAAAGAACCAGAGTAATACTTTACAGTCTCATCCAGAAATTGAAATTCGGATGTGAATGAGTAACGACCGGGCAGGTCATAGATACCTAAAAATGCCTCGGGTATGTTTTGGCAATCACCGATCTTGGAAAAAGCATGCGGGTCATTCCCCATTGCCAGACCGTTCTGATAAATTTCACGGGCGCGGGTGCTGAGAACCGGTACAACGGGCCACTCCTGCCAGCGTTCGGGCGGCAGGCGCAGATCGGGCGTGGATGTGAATGCTGGATTTGAAGTCGGTAAAGCGAGACTGGGTATAGGCGTGTTGAGCGTCACCTGCGGGGCAGATGTTTCGGGGACATTATTTATAATTTGTGTTGAGGACGCCTCAACCGCAGGAGAACAACCTGTCAGCAGAATTGACAGGCAGAAGATGACAAAGACCAATTGCTTCATGAAATTTTTCTTTTACAGTGGATGATTGAGATCCCAGAGAATGCGCAAGCCATCGAGCGTGAGCCAGGGGGTGATGATCTGAATGACATCAGTCTCCTGTGCCACCACTTCTGCCAGTCCGCCGGTGGCGATTACTTTCATGCCGGGTCCCAGTTCCTTGCGAAAACGTTCGACCATGCCTTCCACCATGCTGACATACCCGAACAATAAACCCGATTGCATGGCATGGACGGTGTTGCGCCCGATGATGGAGGGTGGTCTTTGCAGATCAATGCGCGGAAGTTTGGCGGCATGGGTGAAGAGTGCTTCGGCGGCCAGGTTGATGCCAGCCGTGATCGCGCCGCCAAGATATTCGCCTTCCTTAGTGATGGCGTTGAAGGTCGTGGCTGTGCCAAAATCGATCACGCAGGCGGGTCCGCCGTATTGATACATCACAGCGACAGCATCCGCGATGCGGTCTGCGCCAACTGATTTTGGGTCCTCATACTTGACCTTGATGCCGGTCTTAATACCCACATCCACAATGAACGGTTCCAGATCGAGATATTCACGACAAGCTTGGATCACGCGGGTGGTAAGTTGCGGTACGACCGAGGCAATGCAAATCCCGGTTAAATTTTTTATGGTTTGATCTGCGTTTTTTAGCAGACCCTGAAATTGCAAACCATATTCATCGGGCATGCGGGCGTGATCGGTGGCAAGCCGCCAGTGTGCAAAGAGGTTGTTACCGTCATACAGTCCCAGTGTCAGGTTGGTGTTGCCGATGTCGATTGTAAGAAGCATAAGGTCCTCGCGATTAAGCAAACAGGATGAATATCCAAGTGTACCTGCTTCTCAGTGGACTTGTCTACCTTTGTACCTTTACTTTTTCGATAATATCAGCGACCATATCGTACTTATGGAACTGGGGCATGATGTACACGCCTCCCGCCCAAGCCTTGATTTGCTCCACCAATTCAACCGTGATCTCCACCCCAGCTTTGACGCCCTCATCACCTGCAGCTTCAATGCGTTTGCGTGTTTCTTCAGGGATTGAGATACCTGGCACTTCGTTATGTAAAAAGTTGGCATGCTTCAAGCTGACGAGCGGCAGGATTCCGGCAAGGATCGGTTTATTGAGCTTGCCGTGTTTGGCTTCATAGGCTTCGAGTAGTTTAGGTCCATCTTCAGGACGATAGACTGGTTGGGTGAGGAAGAAATCCGCGCCAGCTTTGACCTTGCGATGCAGGTTCTTGATCTCATTATCCACATCCGGCGGACAAAGGTTGAGCGCCGCGCCCACGAAAAAGTTGGTGGGTTGCCCGATGCTCGTGCCTGAATGGTCAATACCTTCGTTGAAACCCTGCTTGATTAGCTTAATGAGACCTGACGGTACAAGATCATAATTGTCCATCGCTTCGGGGTAGTCGCCGATGGCGGTGGGATCACCCATCACAACGAAGATGTTACGAATACCCAACGCGTGTGCGGCTAATAAATCACCTTGTACACGGAGCAGATTGCGTCCACGAGTGGGGAAGTGGATGGTCGTCTCGACTCCTACCTTGCGTTGCACAACATCACACACCGCCCACGCAGACATCCGCATGCGTGCCATGGGAGAGTCGGCAACGTTAATCACATCCGCGCCGGCGTCGGCTAGGAGCGAAGCGCCTGCAAGCAGTTTGTGGGTGGAGAGTCCGCGCGGCGGATCCATTTCGACGGAGATCGCGAATTCGCCGCGCTCCAATTTTTGGGCGAATTGAGTTGGGGGTTCAACTTCTGGAGTTTCAGAAATTTCAATGATATCGGGCGTCTGGATCAACACGGATGAATGCGCTGAAGAATCTAATGCCTTTTTCATCACAGCGATATGTTGCGGCGTGGTTCCACAGCATCCGCCCACTACACAGGCGCCGCTCTCACGAAACGAAAGGGCATAATCGCCAAAGTAATCCGCGTCAGCGGGATACATGATGCGACCACCAACTTGTTCTGGCCAGCCAGCGTTCGGCTTGATCCAAAACTTCCCATCGGGCACAGCTTGTTTCATTTGCTTCAAGATGCGCAAAAGTTGGGCAGGTCCGCCAGAGCAATTGACTCCGATCACATCCGCGCCAGCATCGCGTAAGATACGTGCTACTTTCATAGGTTCATCGCCCAGCAGGGTGCGGTCATCGCGGGTGAAGGTCACGGACGCGACAACGGGTAAATCGCAAGTTCCTTTCGCGGCTTTGATCGCCTCGCGGATCTCATATAGATCGCTGAATGTTTCGATGACAATCAGGTCGACTCCTGCTTCAGCCAACGCTTGAATCTGCTCTGCAAACGCCTCACGCGCCTGTTCGGGCTGAACCCGTCCGAATGGCGCGATCCGCACCCCCAGCGGACCCACGTCCCCGGCAACTAATACATTCTTGAAGGATGCCGAAACGACGCGTTTGGCGAGGTCCACTCCAGCTTTGTTGATCTCAATAACATCATCCTGCAGACCATGTTTGGTGAGTTTGAAGCGATTCGCTCCGAAGGTGTTGGTGATCACCAACTGCGCGCCCGCTTCGATATAAGCACGATGGATTTCTGCGACAGCAGACGGGTTGGTGAGGTTTAGTTCATCGAAACATTTGTCGAAGCCAACTCCGCGCGTGTGCAGCATGGTTCCCATTGCGCCGTCGGCGAGGATGGTTTGGGAGGAGATTAAATCCAGGAATTTATTTTGATTCATTATTTTCACAACTTTCAAGGTTTTTTAATCACAGCAAGCGGAGCGCCATCACGTGATACAGTGTAAATTATCTCGATTTCAGGGGTTATGACCTGATCGAGTCCGTGACGGGCCGGGGCAACGATATAGTAGTCCTTACCCAGCAATGCGGGGTCGTAAGCATCCAAAACTTTTAAATCAGCTCTTGCATAGGCTCCAAATACGTGGGCAGGACCCTCCACCCATACATAAGAATTCGGGTTAGCTACACTATTAACGTATTCGGTTGCCTCACGATACGATGTGACCCAGTAATCCAGTTCAAAGCGTCCTTGCGCTCCGTTTACACCGCCTATGAAACGATTATAGTAAATATATTCGTAGGGATGGAGATGGATCCCACCCAAGACCCCAGGCAGGGTGGCAAGTGTGATCAATGTTATCTGCCATACGGGCTTTTTGATCCTTGAAAAAACAATGCCAGCTACAAGAAATATGGGCGGCAGGATGAAAAACACCTGGCGAAAATTGTCATAAAGCGATGGACGGAGAATAATAAAACTTAGGACCGGGACAACAAACCAAAGCAACACTAGTTCGAATAACACCTGCTTCCCGTTGCTTTCATTTTTTGATTTCGACTGGACATCCACAATCAAGATAGCAAAGCCAACCAGGAACAACAATAAAACCAGTTCGGTCAACTGAATGCCAAGTAACATGGGTAGGTAATAATATGGCAATTCTGTGGATATATATTTTTGCCCATTGAAAAGGACCAGACTGTTCCAGGGATAGGACGACATCAACTTGACGCTTTCGAGAAGATGTCCGATAGGGTTCTCCCAAAGATAAGGCCAGAAAAAGTACATTGCCATGACTGCAATAACCGCATACAGACCAAGGCTGGCCAGGGCACTTTTTCCTTTGGTCCGTAACCCGTAATACACAACGATCAAACCTGCAAAAGGACCCAATATACGAATGGAGACAGTAAAACCGAGGACCACGGCCGGCAGCAGAATTGGCAGGACTACAGATAGTGTTGGCTGGGAATGCCGTACAAGGAAATATACAAGTAGAGATGTTAATGCAAGCAGATAGATCAACCGCACCCGGAGAAAAAGCAAAAAGATTTTTTGGATGTAGACTTCAGGCGGGACGCTCAATATATCTGATGCCACCAGGGAAATAATATTGGTGTGACCAGCTGCCGCGGACTGGACAAGATCTGTGATGAAGGAATGGACCGTTCCAGTTAAGGTAAATAATCCGAAGACGGAAACAAGCCAGGTAGCAGTAAGAAGCGTGAGACGGTCCTTCATTCCGTCTGTTTGAACAGACAATGTGATCAGCTTGAGTGAGTCGATCATCCTGAATCCAAGCGCGAGACTCAGGAGAAAGAAGGCCAAGAATGGGATGTCTTTTGAGTTCATGAAGGCATGCCCCCAAACTACTGGCTGTGTCAGGAGCAACAGGGTCGCTCCGACCGCACCAGTCCTAGTCAGCCAATGGATGCCGATGTCATAAAATGCCCAAACCCCTACGAGAAAGACGATGAAATTGATCAGGTGGTAAATATCTGTGTAATGGATCGGGAGAAGCCTTTGCAGGAATCGAAATATAAGTTCATCCAACATGACGAACGCCGGACCATACCCTCCCAGATCATCCAATGTGATCTTCACATTGCCTTCCAGCGCCCAAGTTTGATACGCATTCAGGGAACGCACAGCATACCTGTGAAGCAAAAATTCATCCCAGCTTTCACCGCGGTTGGTAAACCCCAGTAAGCCGAGTAAGAATGTGAGCACTAGAATGATGAGAATAGGTTGGTTTTTCTTCATATCTTGATCTTGAGTAACAATCACTTCATTAATTGCTCAACACGTGATTCACCAACCGAATAGTATTTCGCCTGTGGGTGATGGACAATGATCGCGGCGGTGGATTGTTCGGGTATTAACTGATAGGAGGGGGATAGGGTTATGCCAAGTTCCTTTTCAACGGCAGGCAACAGTTGCCACACTTTTGAATGGTCTTCCAATTCAGGGATGGCGGGATAGCCCCACGAGTAACGCTTGCCTTGATTTTCGGCGATGCCCATTTCGCGGCGGATGTGTTCATGCAGATAGTTTGCGGTGGCTTCGGCAGTTTGAACACCGAGACCGTGGGTGAAGTAGGCTTCGGTGTAATCATGAGCAGTTTGCAGTTTCTCAAAACGTTCACTGGCTTCCTGCCCAACGGTGACAACCTGGAAGGCGACCACGTCCATTTGACCGGATTCGACTGAAGCATAGTAATCAGAGAGTGCAAGATGTTCATCATACGGTTGGCGTGGGAAGTTGAAGCGAGTCAATACTTCATCGAGATTCTCAGGGTTGTAAACGATGAGATCGTCGCCTTCTGCTTGACAGGGGAAGAGTCCGTACACGCCCTGTGGATTGAGCCACTTCTCGCGCATGGCTTCACGCTTCATCTTATCCAAACGCGCGTCAAACTCGGCTTTGAGCTTGGTCCATTCTTCTCCATGCGTATTCTTCGCACCCCATGAGAGACGATAGAGTTCGTTGATGTTGAGATGTTGAAGCACCATTTCGAGCGGCATGTTCTTGACGACGCGCATACCGAACTTGGAGGGGGGTAGTGTGAGAGGCGCAGGGATGATGTTTGAACGTTCTAAGGTTGGAACGTTGGCAGGTTTGGCGCTGGCGCGACCGAGTTCCATATCTGCTTCCTTGCGGACTTGTTCGAGCAAGGCTGGTTTGCGATTCGAGTCGATCAATTGATCCATTGTCTCGAGACCCTCGAAGGCATCCTTGCAATAGAAGACACCTGGCTCGTAGAAATCGCCTCCTTCGGTTTGGAGGATGCGACGCCCGAAGCGACGGTTGATCGCTGCGCCGCCGATGAGCACGGGAATCGCGTGTCCGCGGCGGTGAAGTTCATTCACAATGAGCGGCATTTGCTTGGATGTGGAGACAAGCAACGCAGATAAGCCTATCGCGGTCGCGTTGACTTCAACGGCTTTGGTGATGATCGTCTCAGCGGGGACTTGTTTTCCGAGGTCAATGACGGTGTAGCCGTTGTTGGCGAGAATCGTTTTGACGAGATTCTTGCCAATGTCATGCACATCGCCGTAGACGGTGGCGATGACAACGGTGCCCTTGGTGACACCTTCCATCTTTTCGAGATAATTCTCAAGATGAGCAACGGTCTTCTTCATGGCTTCTGCGGATTGCAAAACGAACGGCAGGATCAATTCACCTGCGCCGAATTTGTCGCCGACTTCTTTCATGGCAGGGAGGAGGACGTTGTTGAGAGTGTGAACAGCCACTTCGTGTTGCGCCGAGCGTGAAGCGTTGGGTGTGCGATTGATAATCTCATCAATATCTGCTTCGACGCCTTCTTTGTGGCGGTGGACGATCTTCCAGTGTAGGCGTTGTTCGGGGGTCATGCCTTCGGTGGGGTCAACAAGAGTTGATTCAGTGGTCGGCGCGACGTTTTCAAAGTGTTCAATAAAAAGCTGTAACGCATCTGCGCGACGGTTGAAGATCAAGTCTTCGCAGAGTTCTTTTTCTTCGGCGGGGATGTCGGCATACGCGGTGACATGCGCGGGATTCACAATTGCCATATCCAAGCCGGCTTGCACGCAGTGATATAACATGATCGAGTTCAAGGCAGGGCGGGCTTGCGGAGCAAATCCAAATGAGAGATTACTGACACCGAGCGACGCCATCACGCCTGGTAGGTCTTGTTTGATGAGACGAATGCCTTCAATGGTCTCAATGGCAGAGTCGATAAATTCCTGGTCGCCTGTCGCTAGCGTAAATGTGAGTGCGTCGTAGACCAGGTCTTCAGGCTTGAGTCCGTGGTCGTTGACGGCGATATCGTAGATGCGTTTGGCGACTTCGAGTTTTTTCTCGCGGGTCTTTGCCATGCCATTTTCGTCAATCGTCAACACGATGACCGCGGCGTTGTGGTCTTTGGCAAGTTTGAAAATCTTATCGGCTTTGTCGCGACCTGATTCAAGATGCGTTGAGTTAATCAAACATCGTCCAGGTGCGGTCTTGAGTGCGACTTCGAGAACATCTAGTTCTGTTGTGTCAATGACCAATGGAACGTCCACGCCCATTTCAAGTTTCTTGACGACCTTACGCATGAGTTCCACTTCGTCGGCGCGTTCGGTGACGGCGCAGGAGATGTCGAGGGCGTGTGCGCCGAATTCAACCTGTTCACGCGCGATTTCGAGAATCGAGTCGTAATCTTCTTCGAGCAGGAGTCGCTTGAACTTGCGCGAGCCTTGTGCATTGAGTCGTTCGCCGAGCAGGGTGGGAGGCGGGTCTTGTCGCATGTCCAAGGCTGACATAGCGGAAGCAAGCTGAGGCGTAGAATGAAGCGGTCGCTTGGGAGGCGGAAACTGATTCAGCTTGTCAACAAGCAACTTGAGATGTTGAGGCGTCGTGCCACAGCATCCCCCAACAATTGAAATGTTGTGCTTGGTCACAAAGTCGTAGAGGTCTTTCGCAAATGGTTCGGGCTCAAGCGGATACACGGCTTGACCATCGACGTTGAGCGGCAGACCAGCGTTGGGGATGCACGAAACGGGGAGCGTGGAATTTTCGCCGAGGATGCGGATGGGCTCGCGCATATGCTCGGGTCCGGTGGAACAGTTGAGACCGATGACATCGATGCCCATGCCTTCAAGGATGGCGAGCGAGGCGTTGATGTCGGTGCCGAGCAACATGCGACCGGTCGTATCTAGCGTGACCTGAGCCTGAATCGGCAAATAGATTTGAGTCTCGTCGAAAGCTTTGTGCAGACCGATGATGGCGGCTTTGACTTCGAGAATGTCCTGCGAGGTTTCGATGAGGAGCACATCCACACCGCCGCGGATCAGACCGACCGCCTGCTCGCGAAATGTTTCAGAGAGCGCATCAAAGCTGACGTTGGAAAGCTCGGGGTCGTTGGTGGAGGGTAGCTTGCCCGAGGGTCCAATGGAGCCAGCGACGAAACGAGGTTGATTTGTTTTCTCTGCATATTCATCTGCAAGGCGACGTGCGAGACTCGCTGCGGTTTCGTTGATCTCAATGACGCGGTCGCCCAGTTTGTATTCCGCCATCGTGATGCGGTTGGAACGGAAGGTGTCCGTTTCGAGCACGTCCACGCCGACTTCGAGGAATGAGCGATGGACTTTTTCCACGGCTTCGGGATACGAGATGACGAGGTAGTCGTTGCATCCGTTGTATTGTTCGCCGCCGAAATGTTCGGCAGTGAGGTTTTGGACTTGTAGGCTGGTGCCCATCGCACCGTCGAAGACGAGGACTTTCTTTTCGAGGGCGTCGAGGTAGCGGCGGTTGGTGTATTTTCGATTTGTCATTAAGTTCTCCTAAAATTTATTACATATTTTGTCTTTGTAAAAATATCTACAGTGAATAACGCTGGGGCTATTTCTCTCTAAAGGCAAAGAGTTGCCTACTATCCCCTATGTAAACAATGAGTATCTGCTCCTTTTCATCATAAGATAATTGATAACCAGCATCATCAACACCATCAGAATAAGTAAAAGGAGCAGGTGAAAATTTGGCGATCACACTCTCTTTGCCACTATTTTCATCTATTGCTAAAAGTTCTCCGTTTTCACGCAAAGCATAAACAGCTTGTTTGTTGGGCGAATACGCAAAGTTTCCGAGAATTTTTGGAATCTCCCACAAAAGCGTTCCGGTGTTGCGGTCAAGTGCATATTCGGTTTTTGAAAAGGCTTTAAGTACAAAAATTTTATTATCTGTAAATAGAGGAGCGGAATTTATCCTTGTATCCTCATATTTCCATAGTACATCATTTGAATTCGGTTTATTGGATTGAAGTCCATCGAGGTCAATTAGGATTTCATCATGCTGTGAGACAAATACACTTTCGTTCTTAATAGTTCTTACTATCTCGCCATCGGGGCCCAAAACCACTGTTCTCTCGTGTATGAACACCACTTCAATTTGACCATCCTGAAAATATAAATAACTGGAACCCATCCCTCCGCCTAGTTTGTTGTTTTTCCATAAAAAATTACCATTTTGAAAATCATATTTTTGTATAGAAGCAGAACCAATATAGGTTACATATATTCCGTGAGGCGTCACAGCAATTTCATCGTGTATTCCTGAATAATTATTCCACAAGACCTTACCAGTTCGGTTCTCTAGGCAGATAAGATTGTCATAATTATGCTTTTCATCAAGATTGCCTAAAAAACAGGTTTTTCCAGTAGACGAATCCATTGTAGTATCTTGGTGATTCAGATGAATATAAGCCTTTTCTATAACCCATATCGGCTCGATACCAACAAAGTCTTTTACCGTATGGCTTATGGAAGGAATAGGGGTAGAAGTAGTTGCTTGATTTTTTATTGACAAGCAACCGGTAAGTACAAAGAGAGTGATAAGAATAAAAAAAAATAACATTGTTTTAGTGTTCTTCATATTTTCAATCCTTGCACATCTTCCAGCGTGGGGTCCGGTGCGGGCTAAAGCCCTGCCTCAGTTCGTGGAAGTCCGCTCAAGCGGACTCGCTCATCAGCCCGCAGGGCTTCCATGTGCTGAGCGAGGGATTTTATCCCGACGCGTATCCATTCGCGCCATCGAAGACAAGGACTTTCTGTTCGAGGGCGTCGAGGTAGCGGCGGTTGGTGTATTTGCGATTCATGTTGCTCCTAGTTTTCTTTAAAAATCTTGACAACTCAATTTAATTGTGCTATTATTCCTATTGAATAATACTAAAGGAATACTAGCGGAGATTATGATGGCGAATGATGACATCAGCGACCTTCTAAACAAGTGGGAAGAGACTTATAAAAAAGGTTTATTGTCATTTTGGATTCTCCTGCTTTTACATGAGCGAGCTTCCTATCCTTATGAAATGAGTGCCGAGGTGTCGAAGATTAGTCAAGGCACAATTTCGGTGGATGATAATAGCATTTATCGTGCGCTCAATCGTTTCGAGTCCGTCGGCATTGTTAGAAGTGAACTTCAACAATCTAGTACGGGTCCACAACGGAAATATTACAGTCTTACCAATACAGGCAAAACTTTGCTCACTGAATTTATCCAACGAAATATTCAAGTCTTTGAAACTCCTGCTGTATCTGAACGAATTGTCGCTGTACTACAAAATTCCAGTCAAACTAGATAAAGAGGAACTATGGACACCAATCAACTTGAAAAACAATTTCAATTGTGGAACCGTTTTATGTACCTGATTTTAGGTTCATCTATTACTCTTGTGCCCATTGGTTTTGGCAATATTCTGAATGGTGACAGGTGGCAAGGTTTTGACAACTACATGGGCGGAATATGGCCATGGATACAGGTTTTGGCAACAGCGCCAGGATTTTTTCTGTTATTGGGCAGGCGCTGGAAAGTTCTACCATTCGCACATAGGCTAAACACAATTTTTGGATATTTTATTGCCAGCTGGCTTTCCTTTCTTTCATTGGGATTCGTCACTGCAAATAATGCTCCAAACGAATTGAACTTTCTGATTATTGGCAGTGCCTTATTGATTGCTCTTGGATATTTCTGGGCACTAAAGCGAACATCGTCTCCGCGTGGTGAAATATTTCCATAGTTAGATTTCAAACTTCCAATCCTTGCGCATCTTCCAGCGCGGTTCGGTGCGGGCTACCCTAAAGGGTACACGTAAAACCCTGCCTCAGTTCGTGAAAGTCCTTCGGACTCGTCTATCAACCCGCAGGGATTCCATGTGCTGAGCGAGGAATTTATTCCGATTTCATTTCCTGCTCCACAACCACATAATGAAATCCTGATCAAAGGTCGGTGCGCCGAATTCGTGGAGTCTTTGCAGCACCGTTGAGCGATGGTCCGTGCCGTGGTTGATGACGTGAAGGATAACCACCCAGCGCGGATTGGGAAGGTCGTTGGGATTCTTGTCCAATTCCTCGGCGGTCAATGATTTGGCATATTCGTTCAAGTCCGTGGCGACTTGTTCAAATATTTGCTGTGCCTCTGTGCGAGTTGAATAATCTTCAAATTTCAGATGACCGACATCTTCCAAATTTTTCAAACCTGCCAGCCAGCGACGGTCCGTGCTGGCGAGATGTACCATCAAATTGCGGATGGAGCCGCGCGAGTAGGCATCGTCCGCGAGGAATTGTTCGTTGGTGATTTGTTGAATCGAGTCCCAGACGCGGCGGGTCATGTCAATGTGATATTCGATAAAGGCTTTGACGAGTTCAAGTTCCATGGCAAACTCCTTTATTTTGCGCCTTTATGAATGGACGAAGTCCCTTCGTTCCATAAAACTTTCTGCGTGATACCGCTGATCTTCCAGATTTCATCTTGCTTCATCAATTGGAAGATATAGACGCAGTGTGATGTAAATTCTTCCTCATCCGATTTGCGCCAGACGACCATGGATGCGCGGCAGGTGGCAGAGTTTGGATCGGTCAAGTCCACTTCGTAGTTGCTGACCAGATGATGAAGTTTCAAGTGGTCCAATGACTCGCGGCGTTGACGTGTGTACTCGCTGGCTGTAACGGTCTGTGGGGGAGTACCGCGCAAGTCAGAGTAATCCGTGAACAGGGATTCGCTGAAGCAGGTTTCGAGTCCGTCCCAGTCTTTCACGTCAAAGCTGTTGGCGAAGCGTGCAACAAGTTGTTGAATTGTCAAAATATCTTCGTGCATAGTTCAACCTTTAAATCTTTGTATTTCCTTGGGCAGCACTGCCCGTCCCGACTCGGTCATTTTGCCCTCTGTGATCATTTTTTGCGCGCGTTCAATATTCGCCTCTGTCCAATTGGATTTGGGGATGCGGCGCATGAAGCGCTTGGCAAAACTTTGATCGTCAATACCTTTTTCCAAGCCGTCGATCCAACCGAAGCAGATCGCTTCCTCCACCGCATCCGCGTAGGGGATGGATGGCTTCTGAGTGAATTTTTTATATTGAATCAACCAGATCTCCTTGCGGAGCTTGTGATTCTTTTCGAGCCATTCGCGAAATTCTTCGCGCGTGGTTACGTACATGGTTTCGCCGATTTCCATAAATTTATACCTCGGTGGTCGAGCGCAAGCAGTCGAGACCACCAGTAACAGAAATATTTTGCTTACCGGTTGGTCTCGATACGCTCGCCACGAACGCTCGCTACTCGACCACCGGGTTGCTTATGCAACAAAAACGCCTCTCGCAATGAGAGGCGACACGCGCAGCGTATAGCACTCTCATCTCCCAGACTTTCGTCTGCCGAAGTTGGCACCGTCGTTAGCGGTTGCCGAAGCGTCATAGGGTCGGTCCCTCAGCTTCTCTGGATGAGTAAATCCGTAAATTGTTTAGGTTTTATATCATGATGAGGGAGTGATGTCAAATAAAAATTAGCTTGACATCTACTCACTTAAAATGTAGACTATCAAATAAGGAAAAACTTAATCGAAATGAAAAAAGTAGAGACCGTTAATTCTTTTGACAAGATCAAGTTACTGGCAGATCCACGCCGTATGGACATTCTGCGGCTGCTCATGGCTGCTCCTGCCACGCTCACGCATCTTTCACGGACCATGAAACAGTCGCCCGCGTGGATTCGGCATCACATCCTCGCGCTTGAATCTGCGGACTTGATCGAAGTGAGCGAAGTCCGCAAGACTGGCAAAGTAAGAGAAAAGTTTTATCGCGCCAAATCAGATGCGCTTCTTTTACAGGAAATCATTCTCCCTCGAACGAAAAAGCCAGCAGTGATTTTTTCAGGCAGTCATGACCTTGCACTGGAAGGCATTGCCGAACACCTTGAAAAGCATGTCACGTTGTTGAGTTTGCCGGTTGGTTCACTTGATGGACTTGTGAATCTCCGTCAGGGGTTATGTCAGATCTCAGGTTCGCATCTGTTGGATGTAACCGGAGAGTACAACACTCCATTCGTCCGCCATTTATTTCCTGATCGTGAAGTTGAAATTGTCACGCTTGCCTATCGCACACAGGGACTCATCCTGGCGAGCGGCAATCCGAAAAGTATCAAAAAAATCTCTGATATTGCCAGACCCAGCGTCCGCTTTGTGAATCGAAATGCTGGTTCGGGCACGCGTTTATGGTTCGATTCAGAATTGCGTAAACTCAATATTCCAACTGAAAAGATCAACGGCTACGACCAGGTTGTCAAAACGCACAGTGATGCCGCATCTGCGATTCAATCAGGTAAGGCGGATGCAGCGCTGGGTCTGCAAGCTGCGGCACACCAGCAGGGACTCGATTTCATTCCGCTCTTTGAAGAACGCTATGACCTGGTCCTGCCGCGTGAGAATGAAAAGACTCTTTCGCCGTTGCTTGATTATTTGCAGACTGCGAATTTCCGCACGGCACTCAATGTGCTGACGGGCTATAACTCTTCACATAGCGGTGAACAAATCTCAATCTAGGAGAAAAAATGAAATCTCATTTATCTTTGTTGCTCAGCTTGCTAATCGTATTTGCATTAACGCTAGGCGCCTGCACGCCTGCGGCAACACCTGTGCCGACAGAACCTCCAGCAACACGAGCACCAACCGACGTTCCACCAACTGTCATTCCGCCAACACCTGAACCAACTATGCCTGCCAACCCAACCTTGATCCTGGCAACGACCACTTCCACACAGGATTCAGGCTTGCTCGATGTGTTGATTCCGTTGTTCGAAGCTGCAACAGGCTTCACGGTCCAGACTGTGGCGGTGGGTTCCGGTCAAGCGATGACGATGGGGCAGGAAGGCAACGCCGATGTGTTGTTAGTCCACTCACCATCCGCTGAAAAAACTTTCATGACCGATGGCTGGGGCAAGGATCGCGCCCTCGTCATGCACAATGATTTCATCATCGTTGGTCCTGCGGATGATCCCGCGCAGATCAGAGGACTCTCTGCAACTGCTGCGTTCAAAGCAATTGCCGCGACGGAGTCAACGTTTGTTGCGCGCGCTGATAAATCTGGCACGAGTACAAAAGAACTTGGAATCTGGAAGAAAGCCGAACTTGACCCCGCGACGGCAAAGCCTGCCTGGTATATTGAAACGGGTCAAGGCATGGGCGCTTCATTAACCATTACATCTGAGAAGAGTGGCTATACCTTGACCGACCGTGCAACCTTCCTTGCCAGTGAAGCCAATTTGCAATTGGAAATTTTGGTCGAGGGCGATAACTCATTGTTGAATGTCTATCATGTTATTACGGTTAATATCGATAAGTGGACCAAGGTTAATTACGACGGCGCACTGACTTTCCTCAATTTCATGATCGCACCTGCAACCCAGGAAGTCATTGGTCAGTTCGGTCTGGAGAAATTTGGTCAACCTTTGTTCATCCCTGATGCCGACAAGACGGATGCAGACTTAGGTTTATAGGATGCCCACAGTCATAAATTGCGTTTCCCTGCTGCATAAAGGAGCGCAGTTTGTAACCGCACTGGGTATAATTCAACCCGATCAAAAGGGGCGGCTCGGAAGCGAAGTCGCCCTTTTCTTTTCGGAGTCGAATGAAAAAACTTTTTTCCGTTTTACTGGTTGTGTCGTTCTTTCTAACTTCATGCAATGCAGATGGGTCTAAAACACAAGACCTCCTGCTGGTTTCCACAACCTCCACCCAAGACTCGGGTCTATTGGATGTGCTTCTTCCTGCCTTTACCGCGCAAACAGGGTATAAAGTGCAATTGGTCGCGGTCGGTTCAGGGCAGGCGTTGAAGATCGGTGAACAAGGCAATGCGGATGTAATCCTCCTGCATTCGCCCGTAGCCGAAAAAGAATTCGTCGCAAACGGATTTGGCATCGACCGCCGCCTCGTAATGCACAACGACTTCGTCATTGTGGGACCGCCTTCCGACCCTGCTGCGCTTCGCACCAAGCCGACACTGGTTGACGCTTTCAAGGTAATTTTTTCCTCCGCTGCAACCTTTGTCTCACGCGGCGATGAATCTGGGACACACGTCAAAGAGCTGACGCTATGGAAGAATGCCGGGCTTAACCCTTCGGGGCAGCCTTGGTATCTCGAAACTGGTCAGGGACAAGGTGCCACGCTTTCGATCGCCTCTGAAAAGGGCGGATATGCTCTCACAGATCGCGGCACGTTTCTCGCTTATAAATCCAATGTGGATCTGGAGATTCTCTTTGAAGGCGACCCTGTTTTGCTAAATGTTTATCATGTCATCACAGTCAATCCCGAGAAGTGGTCGAATGTGAATCTTGCAGGCGCTAAGGCTTTCGCAGATTTTGTCACTTCACCAGAAGGACAGAAGATCATCGGCGAATTCGGTGCGGAACAATACGGCGAGCCATTGTTCTTCCCCGATGCCGATAAGACCGATGCTGAGTTGGGGTTGCCGTGAAGGTACACACGTAAATACGTAAACAAGTAGACATGTACATGCGTTGTTTACCTGTGTACTTGTTTACTTTATACTCATACCTATCATGTTATTCGATTCTGAAGTCTTTCAAATTACAGTTCTTTCTCTCCAAGTCTCAGCTATTGCGACGGTCATTAGTCTGTTGATCGGTCTACCGTTTGGTACATGGCTCGCGTTGGGTAGTTTTCGTGGGCGTTCCTTCATGCTAAGTATTATCAACACGGGCATGGCATTACCGCCCGTTGTGGTCGGTCTTGTCGTTGCTTTGATGTTGTGGCGCAGCGGTCCGCTGGGGGATCTGCATCTGATCTATACGCC
>Ga0180074_1000064_pt1 | contig 21069 bp, 21 predicted proteins | sample EasRiv366_16_10D_FD_121773 | JGI IMG/M metagenome (GOLD analysis project Ga0180074, IMG submission 121773) | Soil microbial communities from meander-bound floodplain in the East River, Colorado, USA - East River metaG ERMLT366_16_10D | ecosystem: Environmental > Terrestrial > Soil > Floodplain ...
ATTTTCACGCAGGATGGCGTCTGGTGGTACAACGGCTCCGGCGCGCATCGGCATGCCCCCACCGATGCGGAAGATTTTCGTTTGCTGGCAGAGTATGCGGCTCCAACGTGGGTGCGTGACAGCGTCTTTTATCAAATCTTTCCTGATCGCTTTGCTGATGGCGACTCTGCAAGCAATGTCCGTACGGCTGAATTTGAATACCGCGGCGTGCGTTCGCGGGCGCGGCAATGGGGTGAAACGCAGAGTGGCTGGCCCGAGGCGATGGTCGAGTTTTATGGCGGTGACTTGCCCGGCGTGGAACAGCATCTCGATTACTTGACCGACCTGGGCGTGAACGCAATTTATTTCAACCCGATCTTTACGGCTTATAGCAATCATCGCTATGACGTTGTGGATTATTACAACGTTGACCCGCACTTGGGTGGGGATGCGGCGTTGATCTCTTTGCGGCGTGCCACTGCTGAACGTGGCATGCGCTTCATCGTGGATATTGTGCCCAATCACTGCGGTGTGGAACATCCGTGGTTTAAGTCAGCGTTGAATGACCCGCATGCGTCGACTGCTGAATATTTCACTTTCCACAATCATCCCGACGATTACGAATGTTGGTTGGGTGTGCGCAGTTTGCCAAAGTTGAATTATCGCAATCAGGCATTACGCGAGACGATCTACGGTGGCGCGGATTCGGTTTTCCGTTATTGGTTGAAGCCGCCTTACACCGTGGATGGCTGGCGCGTAGATGTTGCCAACATGCTGGCGCGGCATGGCAAGGATCAATTGGAAGCCGAAGTGTGGGCGGGCATTCGGCAGGCGGTGAAAGCAGAGAATCCATCCGCTTATTTGCTCGGCGAGAATTTTTTTGATGGCAGTCCGCAATTGCAGGGCGATAGTTTGGACGCGACCATGAATTACGCAGGCTTTTCCAACCCGGTCGGGTTTTGGTTGAATCAATTTCAAGTGGGTCAACATGCCGAGCCGCATAACGTCAAATCGGCTGTCCCGTGGTCTACACAAGCACTGGTCGATTCGTGGCAAGCCAGCCGCGCGGCGATTCCGTGGGTGATCGCACGTCAGCAATTTAATTTGCTTGGCTCTCACGATACTGCCCGTATCCTCAACGTTCTTGAACATGACCAGGCTCGTAATCGCTTGGCAGTCGCTTTTCTCTTAACTTATGTCGGTGTTCCATGCATTTATTATGGCGATGAGATCGGCATGAGTGGTAAGGACTCACTCGAAGCGCGCAACTGTATGATCTGGGACTCAACCCAATGGGATGCAGAACTGCGTGCTTTTTATCAAACTCTGATCAAACTGCGGCGTACATCCCCGGCATTGATCGATGGCGGGTTCCAGGTTTTGCTGGTTGAAGAGAATGTGCTAGCCTATCTGCGCGATACCGATGAACAACAGATCATTGTTGTTGGCAATCGTGGTCCTGCTGAACGCCTGGCGGGTTTGCTGCCTGTTGTGCACGGTGCCATTCCGGATGGCGCTGTATTTCAGGAATTGTTCACAAGGCAAACAAGCACTGTGAACAATGGCAACCTGTCACTCTCCACAATTCCTGCTGGCGTCCAAATCTGGCAATCTGTTTTGGAATTTAAATAATGAACAATATCGAAATCAAAAGTATCGAAAACGAAAAATCAAAACTCCCTTTGCATGGCTGGATCGGGTTCAGTTTCGTCGTCCTCTTCTGGATTCTCAACTGGATGTTAACCGGTCCACGTACGCATTGGGGTTTCTTCCCGTTGTGGCTGGGTTACTGTCTCGCCATCGATGGACTGGTTTACTGGCGTACAGGCACGTCTCTGCTCACGCGCAGTCCGCGCAAATATATCGGCTTGTTCATCGTTTCCGCGCCCGTGTGGTGGATCTTCGAACTGCTTAACCTCCGCACCCAAAACTGGACCTACATCGGTGCCGAAATTTTCACCCCGTTGCAATATGTTTTTTGGACAACGCTGAGCTTCACTACAGTTGTCCCGGCTGTGTTCGGAAGCGCAGAATTCTTCGCTAGCTTTGCCTTTGTGAAACGCCTCAAGCCTGGTCTCAGAATTGGTACCGATCAACGAACAACGGTCGCCTTCTTTGTCGTTGGCTGGCTCATGCTCGCACTGCTATTGATTTTTCCGAAAATTTTCTTTGGCTTTATCTGGCTTTCCGTCTACTTCATTCTGGAGCCGCTCAATGTTTGGCTCGGCAATCGTTCGCTCGCCAACTGGACCGCGAAAGGTGATTGGCGCCCTGTCATTTCGCTTTGGCTTGGCGTCTTGCTGACTGCGTTCTTCTGGGAAATGTGGAACTACTATGCCTATCCCAAGTGGATCTACCATGTTCCTATAGCTGACTGGTTGCATATCTTCGAGATGCCATTGCTTGGTTATGGGGGATATCTGCCCTTTGCGCTGGAGCTCTATGCGTTGTATCACTTGATGAGTGGTTGGTTTGGGGATAAAGCAACTGATTATGTCAGAGTCATGCCTGAGTAACATGAATAAACCCCTCCAAAGAGGGGAGTCCGGCGAAACTTTTTCTTTGGCGCATTGTCCAATCAATATAAAAATGCGCCAAAGAGAAAACCCTATGCAAAATAGATTTTTGAAAATTGTCCTGCTTATCGGGTCATTGATCTTGATTTTTTTGACTCTGTCAATTTCCCTGCAACTTGAACTTCCTGCGCCAGGCGGTTCCTATGCGGTTGGTCGCACCATTTTCAGATGGACGGATACATCTCGTCCGGAAGTTCTGACCGAAGACCCCAATGACTTTCGTGAAGTGATGGCTTTGATCTGGTACCCAGCCGAATTAGGAGCCGGCACAAAAATCGGGTACTTTCACGGTCTTGCGACAGTCTCAAAAACGCTGCTACAAAGCGGCGAAGTTGAGTGGTGGGAAGTATTTGGTCTGCGATTTATCCGTTCAGAGATCCCGCTGGATGCCAAACCTATAAAAGATCAAACTCCATTCCCTGTGATTCTGCTTTCTCCCGGGAATGGAACGAATATCGAATTTTATTCGAGCCTCGCCAGCGAAATCGCCAGCCATGGATACGTTGTAGTTGGCATAAATCATCCGCATGATGTTCCCGCGGTTGAATTATCCAATGGTGAAGTTGCAGCTTACGACGCATCCCAATGGCTGTTGGATGCGAATGCTCATCAGGCATATATTGCCGAAAGAATTAAAGTGAGAACAGCAGATGTGTTGTTCGTATTGGATCAACTTGAAATCATAAATTCAGATGTCAACAGTCCATTCACCGGAATATTGGATTTGGATTCAGTAGCAGTGGCAGGACATTCGCTGGGTGGAATTACCGCCTCAGACGCCTGCAAAGCTGATCCGCGTTTCAAAGCTTGTGTGAACTTTGACGGTTTGCTCAATGGCGGTCCCTTTTCGACAGACCCCTCTGCTATTCCGCCTGAACAACCCTTTCTGTTCATTACCAAGGAATCTCAACTTCATCCCCGGCTGATCGAAAGCTTTGAATCCACAACCGAGAGTTACTGGGTTGTGATCCATGGCGCATCGCATGATAGTTTTACAGATGGTCCCTTGCTGCAACCGACTCTGTTACCGATCCCAAATCAGGCAGATCAGTTCATGAGCTTAACGCAGAAATACGCGCTGGCATTTTTAGATCAAACGCTCAAGGGTCAAACCTCCAGCCTCTTATCTAAAGTGATGGATCAGGAGGATGTTTCAGTGAAGATTTTCCCGTCCAGGTGATTTAATTTTGTCATATTGAAAATAAAAACGGGCGGACTGAAAGTCCACCCGCACTCTGATACCCCTAGTTCATTGAATCTCAACTTCGCAGACGATAAAAACATCACTTCCATTACCGCCTGTGCAAATATCCATTCCACCGCCGCCGCCAAGGATGCAATCATCTCACTCATGATTTGACAACGAGCATGGCGAGTGTCTCATAGTTTGCGGCGGAGGTGGGTAAAGCCAATAACCTCGCTGTCATTCTGTGGACAAGTCCAAATCTGTTTTTAAACAAACTCTCTCACGCGACAACGAGGAAATTCTGGAAAACGTTTGGGTTTTTGACTGTAGACTGAAAACTTTAGTCCCCCACCGCAATCACTTGAAGTTCGTCCATGTCGGCGAGTCCGATGCCAGCCGGAAAATCACATTGCCAATGATAGCCATTGGTGTTGATGCAATTTGTATATTGTGTACTGCTTGAATTTAGTTTTACCGATACGGTGCCTGCCGCTCCGTCCAACTCAAAACTTACGCCGCTGACCAGTGCTGAATCGCTCGACAATTGATACTTGATTTCGGAAACTGTCCAGCCGCTGATCACACCCACGCCTTCGCCTGATGCCTTGGGTCCCGAATTGGATGATGCAAAACCATAAGCCGGGAAGATCGCCAGCCCAAGAAATGCAATGAACGCAAACAGCTTAATCAGGTTCTTCATAGCGCTCATTTTATATGTAGAGCTGAGGTGTGCGCATGGGGGGAAACACCCACCGTGCAGATTAAAAACCCCGATTCCCATCAGATGGGCTGCGTTAAATAAAAGCTTCCGCAGTGATCACTGCGGAAGCTTTTGCTTGATTTTTTGAAAATTTTGGTTATTGAATTGTCGTTTCACATTTTTTGAAAACATCGGTCCCAGGTCCGCCAATGCAAACATCCTCGGACTGGCTGCCTGTAATATCGTCATCATTGCCTCCGCCTACAATACAATCCGCCCCGCCCTTGCCTTGTATGGTGTCAACATTGGGGCTACCTATGATCAATTCGTCGGCATTAGTTCCGTTGCAAATGCCCCCTCCCGCTGGACAGTAAACAATCGCAGTCAATGTGATCGCCGAACATGCTGTAGGTTTGAGGGTGTTGGCAGTGATAGGGCTGGCTTGATTCGTGAGCCGTGTGGTTGGCACTACAATGTTCGCTGCAAATGCGAAAATCGAACTAACCAAAATCAGGGTGATTAACACTCCAAACGCTAATCTGGGGATATATCTGTGAATCATAATTCACCTTTTTGACTCTGCGCTTCACGCGAAGCGTCAGAGACGACTGATTCTACTATAGCGGCGTTCATCGCAAAACGATACGTGATCCCTTCGCCCCTCACAAAATAAATATGCTTGTTTTCATTGATCTCATGCAGGATCATGGTGTTGAATCGTTCAGCCAGCTTTGCGAGGTGGTCTATGGACGTGACGTCGATCATGTTGGATGCTGAAATTGCCGTTGCGTCCTGGATATCGATCACCAGCGAGTCATATCGCATGCGGATGAATCTTTCCTGATTGCTTTTGGAAAGGTTCTGGAATCTTAGCCCCAGTGTAAGCATGCCGCCCAACCCAACCGCCAACCCAAGCAGGGAGATTAACCTCAAAGCCGGGATCGCCATTTCCGTGCCAAATAACAGCATTGTGTTGGCGACTTCATGTACTTCGTTTAGGACTCCTGTCTGGGTTGAATTAACGGAATCGCCCTGTTCGTCATCTGTTTCCAGATAAAAGTGCACCCGATCGTAGCGGAATGTTAAACTTGGGTTGAATGTCGTTTGTAACTCGCGCCCGCTAATTGCTCCATTCATTTCTATATTTGGAAGGATACTGAGTGCATACGCACCCGGATGAAAATCTGTACCAGTTTCCAACGAGCGGGTAAGCGATTCGATTTCGCAGAAGTTGAGTTTTGCTTTTGTGCTAAACGCATTGCCACTGAAGGTTGTTTCCTCTTCCAGTGGAACTGTCCTTTGCCAACCGCTGACCGGTTCGTAGATAATGGCGGTCAATTGATGTGTACCTGCAATATTCTCTGGTTGCTGCGCGATCAGCGAATATTGAAAATTGACATCTACTGTGCAGGTCAATTTGGTGAAAATAGGATCACCACTTTTTATGGAATCAGAGTCGTAAACTCCCGGGGGTGCAGATGCTGAGTAGGAAAAAATACCAAGATGATTGTAATTAATACTGTCTTCTGCGATACGGGATGCAGGTCGGGAAAAAGCGATAAATCCGAGAATAAAAGCTGTCAGCGTGATCAATCCCAGCGCAAAAAAAGAACTTTCCACCAGGTTTCCCTGACTTGCGCTTGAAGTTGTTTTTGATTCAGAACTATTTGCATTTGTCAGCCAGCCCCGTGTTTTTTGTTTTAGCGAAGCAAACGACTCTTGAATGGATTTCTTATTCATGCTTTTCTTGCCTTTCGATTTGCTCTTAAACAAACTGATGGCGAATACGCCTCCCAATACTCCTGCGATCAGAGCCATTGTGAATGGATTGCGTATTTTCTGGACGTAAACACCGCCGCGCGGAATGTAGAGCCATAATTTACCAAGGACTTCTTCACGCGACGGCTGGTAGGTATCTGTCCACGAATTGTTATCGCCTTTGAGCGTATATCGTTCCAGTTCCTGTGAAATAATGCGATGGAAGACGAAACTACCCAATTCCAGGTTTCGATAAACGACTGCATCGCCAATTTGATAGATCGACTCCTGATGCGTGATTACTAGATCACCAATATGGAAGTTTGGCTCCATGCTATTCCCAATCACGATGATGTAGGATGCCATGCCGCCAGCCTGTGTAGGAGCAAAAGCCAGCCAGGTGACGATCATCATCACGAACCAGAATGCGGAGAAAACATTGGCGGAGAACTTTTTATAAATTGCCATATGATAGGTGATTAAGCATTTGCTTACAAAGCAAAGACCTGCAAGCCCCCCGGGGTACCTGCAGGTCTTTGCCTACTTCTTCAGGGTATTACCCTGTCCTATTACTGTGTAGCGACGACACGAAATTCGTCAGCCGCGGCGACGGTCGCCAGGGGCGAGGTGGTGTCGCAGCTCCAGTTATTGCCAGCAGTGTTGGTGCAGGCATAATAGGAACCGGTGGTCACCAGACGGATCTTCACAGTTGTAGCAGACGCATTCAAAGTGAATGTGAGGCTGTCAATGTTGGACGGGGTGGTGGCGTTCAGGTTGTAGACCACATTGCTGACCGTGTAACCACTGGTTACACTGGAGCCTTCACCAGCATAGCTGGCGGGAACTGTGTTAGAGGCTGCAAAAGCGAAGGCAGCAGTTGCAAAGACCAACACGACCAACACGATAACGAACAATTTGGAAGAACGGAACATGATTTTAAACTCCTATGAAATGAAAATTATTTTGAACAACAGTCACTACTATATCAAAGATAAAGCTGTCTGACATTTGCAGAAATGTCAGAAGTCATTTCAGAGTTGTGAAGCGCATCACAATGCTCCTGTAACGATTCCCTCTTGACGAAAATTCGAATTTGGATGGGTTTTCCCTACTCTGGCATAAGTATTGCCTGTCAAAGATAAAACGCATCCATCCGGAGAAATATATAGGATTGGATTTATATCAGTTCTATAAAATTTCCTCAGCCATAATTATAAAGTGACAGTCGTTTAGCGCGACTGTCACTTTATTTTCGAGATACCCTTGTGACTTTATTTTGTTTTTTGCATAAGTGCTGCATCCATGATCTGTTGCACGCGCGCGACCATGCTCGATGGGTCAGGGTGCAAGCCTTCCACCAATAAGGCGCTATCGTAGATCTGTTCGATAATGGCAGTTTGCAACGTAGAGTCCGCTTCCAATTTGAAGATACCCTTCAAAATACTGTGCGATGGATTCAATTCCAATATTTTCTTTGGGATCTCATAGTCCTTGCCTAGCATGCGATACACACGTTGGAGTTCAGGATTCATTGTGCCATCGGGATCCACCAAGCGTGCTACCGATTGTGAAAGTCGGTTGCTCGCGCGGACGTCTGTCACGCGTTCGCCTAACACCTGTTTGAAACGTTCGACCACCGCATTGAAATCTGGTTCGGGGAGTTTCTCCGCTTCGTCCTTTGCTTCAGGTTGTTTGCTCGTATCGACCTCTGCCTGCGCGACGTTCTTTAACTCGTAATCCTTATACTTGTGCAAGCCCATCAACATGAATGAATCCATCGGGTCGGTGAGCAGGAGCACTTCCATCTCTTGTGCGCTGAAATAATCCAGATGCGGACTGCGCAATACTGACTTCGGGTCATCGCCGATGATGTAGTAAATTTCTTTTTGACCGTCTTTCATCCGCGTCACATACTCATCTAATGATGACCAGGCTTCAGAATTTAAATTTGTCTTGAAACGCAGCAATGGATTGATCGTTTCTGCATCTGCTGGGTTCGCGGCGATACCTTGCTTCAGGTACATGCCAAACTCCTGCCAGAAGGTCTGGTATTTTTCGGTGTTGTTCTTTGCCAGCGCTTCGAGATCCCTGAGCACTTGATTGGTGAGAACCTTTTTCAGCTTCTGTATCAGTCCACTAGACTGAACAGTTTCTCGTGAGACGTTGAGCGGCAGGTCTTCCGAATCCACTACGCCTTGCATGAAGCGCAAATATTCGGGCAACAAGTCCTTGTTATACTCGTCGATCAAAATGTTTCGCGAGTACAACTTCAACCCGTCCTCTTTGCGCAGTGCCATCATGCCGCGCTCCGCTTTGGCGGGGATGAATAACAGCGCATACAACTGTACCGGCGCATCGGTGATCATGTGCGTATGTTGAAGCGGCTCTTCAAACTCCAATGTGGTCTGGCGGTAAAACTCTTTATATTGTTCCTCGGTCACATCCTTGCGCGGGGTGCGCCACAACGAAGTTTGTTTGTTGACCGGAGCCTTGCCATCGCCGATGTAAATGGGGAAGCCGATGTAATCAGAATGTTTGTGGATGATGTTTCGCAGGCGGAAATCCTCGGCGAATTCGACTGCGTCTTCCTTAAGCTTGATCTCGACGCGCGTCCCTCTCTCAGCCATGTCTGCCACGCCGACTTGATAATTATCCTCGCCGGTAGCGTACCAGCTCACCGCCTCCGCATCCGGTTTGTAAGAACGGGATGTCACCTGCACCCATTCTGCCACCATGAACACGGAATAGAAGCCCACCCCGAATTGACCAATGACCTGAGCGAAATCCACTTTCTGGTCTTTGGTTGCTTCGATGAACTTGCGCGCACCCGATTGCGCAATGGTACCCAGATTTTCGATGACCTCCTCGCGAGTCATGCCGATGCCGGTATCCTGAATGGTCAGCATGCGGGCGTCCTTGTCCACGTTGATGCGGATGTTCAACTCCGCTTGCGAATCGAGCACCTCGCGGTTGGTCACCATCTCAAAGCGCAGACGGTTGAGCGCATCGGAGGCGTTCGAGAGCAATTCACGCAAAAATACTTCACGGTCCTTGTACAGCGAATGGATGAGAATATTAAGCAGTTGTTTGGTCTCTGCCTTGAAAGAGAATTGTTGAGCGTCGTGGATTTCGGTCATACTTGCCTCCTGCAATATAAATGATCCTATAGCGGATTATTTTCAAGATTTTAATGCGGACATGTCAACTCGACGATAAGAGTTTTGTAAGAAAAATATCTACAGGGTATTATGTCACTCTGAGGGAGCGTTCTTCCGCGACCGAAGAGTCTCTGATGATATGAGCAAGAGATGCTTCGCTCCGCTCAGCATGACATTCCGAAGAGATAGCAATTGGATTGATATTATTCCTTTTCAAACAGAAACGAGATCAGGCGCGGCGGTTTGTTTTGATCGTCTGCATGCCAATACTCATTGAGTTTGACCAGGTTGAGTCCACTCGCTGAGGCCGCATTCGTGAAATCTGAAGTGTGATGGATAAATACATCCACTTCGACGATTTCTGTATCGCGTTCAAATCTTGCCTGGGTGCCTTTGTATTGCTTGAAGGGATGCAGTTCATTGATGAAGAATCTGCCGCCGGGTACTAATGTCCGTGCAGCTTCCGCGAAGATGTGGTGGAGGTCCTGAATGTGTTCCAACACAAGGTTGCATACAATGAGGTTGTATGCGTCATCATTGCAATTCCAACGCTTCGTCAGGTCTGCCATCTCAAAGCGGACGTTCTCCGCTGTTACTTTCTCTTTGGCTTTCGCGATCATCCCCTCTGAAAAATCCAACGCGTGAACGTGTGCCCCGATCTGGGCGAGAAATACGGTGTTCTTCCCGGTCCCGCATCCGAGCTCAAGGATGGAATTAAAATAGTGATCTGCGAGAATCGCGCGAGTCACTTGTTGGTCAAGATCACGGGTGAGATTTTCGTTCGAGTCGTAGATCTCTGACCATTCGTTGTATGCGTTTTGAATATCCATGTTCACCAGGTATGTTATAAATTATCGAATTGGTAAAAGTTATATCAAACGCGAGAGTCACAGTATACCTGTGACTCTCGCGTTTGACCAAAATATTCTTCCGTGGTTTGTTATAGGTCTTCTTCTATATCGTTGGGGTGCCGTGGGTAGTTTGGTGTTTGTCGGCGGAACTCGTAATTTTCGATCACTTCTTGAATGATCTGCTGGTGTTTCTCGTGGATGTCATTGAATTCAAGACCCACATTGAAATAATCGGGGCTGATATCCTGATGACACCAGGCGATCCGCACCGCGATGACCAGGCTTGTATCATGGGTATGGGGTAGTTCGGGCAGTTCTATGGAAATATTTAACCGCTCATTATCTGCCATTGGATGATCGCTGATGACCATGGCGCCGAACATATTGAGGTCTCCAAGGTAACCAATGAGCTTCCCATCATGCAGGTCGTACACCTGTGAATAGGACATCAGATCCTTGCGTGGTTGTTTTCGTCGATCCTGCATACTGTCTCCGCGGCTAAGTGTACTTGAATTACAGAATTAAGTTAATTGCATCCACGTCTTAAAATCTTCCACTGTGCGCAATAACTATGGTTAAATGGACTCTATGCGATGGATATATCTTTCCCCTCACCTTGATGATGCCGCGCTTTCCGCCGGCGGTTTGATCTATGAGCAAACTCAATCGGGCATTCCGGTTGAGATCTGGACCTTTATGTGCGGCGATCCGCACCTTACTGAGTATTCACCCTTTGCGCAATTGCTACATGCTCAATGGGGTTTTGCGGATGCGGAAGAAACTGTGTACAAGCGCCGTATTGAAGATACAACTGCCGCGAACATTCTTGGCGCAAAAGTCCTCCACTTTGATTTTTTGGATTGCATCTACCGCCGTGATGCAAATGGGGATTGGCTCTATCCTGAGGGCGTTTTCGGCACGATTAGCCCTGAAGATGCGGACCTGCCTGCCCAAATTGCTGCTGCCATCACACCCCGCCTCCAGCCGGACGATCCCGCTCGCTTCAATTCCCCCTTTCAACGAAGCGAGCGGGACGATGTGCTGGTCTGCCAATTGGGAATTGGTTCACACGTGGACCATGTCCTTGTGCGGCAAGCCGCTGAGCTGTTGGGGCGCCCTTTGATCTATGACATTGATATGCCCTATTTCCTGTATAAATCGGATGAATTCGGGGATAAAGCGGCTGGGATGAAGGAATACACTCGCAGGATAACCGAAACAGCCCTTGAACGTTGGCTGGACGCGGTGGTGGAGTACAAATCCCAACTCCCATCCTTGAACGAAGTCGTAAGTACTCCTGAAAGGGCTCGGGCTTCCATCCGGGCTTACTGGGAAAAATGGGGCGGAGTGCGTTTGTTACAACTTCATTAGTTTGGGGAAGTTCCCTACTTGTATTGGCAATCAAACCATGATATAGTATGCCCGTTTTTGGGAAATAAGTGCTTGACACCTCTCTTTGCATCTCTGGCCAGAGATGCAAAATTCTTATAGTAGGAAAATTAAATGCCTAACAACTTTTTGACTAAAGAAGGTTTTCAGAAGCTGCAAGACGAACTGGACTACCTGCGCACAGCCAAACGCCAGGAAGTTGCCAACCGCTTGCATGAGGCGATGGAAGGTGGAGAATTGATCGAGAATGCCGAATACGAAGCCGCCAAAAATGAGCAGGCTTTCGTGGAAGGTCGCATTCAGGAACTTGATATATTACTCGCCACCGCGAAGATCATCGAAGACAACGGCAAAAAGAAAAGTGATACGGTAACGCTCGGCGCCAAGGTAACCATCAAGGAAGGTAACTTTGAAGCGGAGACTTTTACCATTGTCGGCGCGGCGGAAGCCAACCCGCGTGAAGGCAAGATCTCAAACGAGTCACCGATCGGTAAAGCCATCTTGAGTCATAAGGTAGGCGATTCCGTAAAAGTCGAGACGCCGGGCGGCACATATAATGTTAAAATCCTGAAAGTCGGCTAGACTCAGGAGCGAAAGAAATTGAATGCCCCGCGCGCCTGTGACGTGCGGGGTTTTGTTTTACCCGGATGGCATTGGAAAAATATCAAACTGCAGAGAATATGTAACTTGTTTCTCATGCTGAAAATAGAAAGAATCGATCATGGCAGAATACAACTCACTTGAAAAGGTTCGTTTACAAAAATTGGAAGAACTGCGCGCGGAAGGTATCGAAGCTTATCCCACCCGCGCCAGACGCACGCACCTGAGCACCGAGGCGATCGCGGAATTTGAAGCCAAAGAAAAAGATGCCATTGAAGTAAAAGCCACGCTGGCAGGGCGTCTTCGTGCGAGCCGCGCGATGGGTAAGGTATCTTTTGCACATATTGAAGATGGCGCGGGGAAAATTCAATTGTTCTTCCGCTTGAACGAAGTTGGAAAAGAGGGCTTGGATTTCTTCAACAAGATGTTCGACTTGGGTGACTTCATCCAGGCAGAAGGCGTGATGTTCCGCACGAAGACCGGTGAGATCACGCTTCATGTCCATAAATTCAAGCTGCTCGCCAAATCCGTGAGTCCGCTCCCTGCTGCCAAAGATGAGACGCTCGAAGATGGCACAGTGGTCCGCCACGCCGCGTTGGAAGACCCCGAGATCCGTGCGCGCCAGCGTTATGCTGATCTGGCGGTCAACCCGGACGTGCGCGACACTTTCCGCAAGCGCGCGGCGATCATCAAAGCCCTGCGCGAGTTTTTGGATGGCAAAGATTTTCTCGAAGTCGAGACGCCGATCCTGCAACCGTTATACGGTGGGGCGGCGGCGCGTCCATTCACGACACACCACAATGAACTTGAGCAGGATATGTATCTGCGCATCTCATTCGAGTTATATTTAAAGAGATTACTAGTCGGTAACCTCGAAAAGGTCTACGAGATCGGACGCGACTTCCGCAATGAAGGCGTATCGTTCAAACACAATCCTGAGTTCACGCAATTGGAATTCTATTGGGCATACGCAGATTATTTACAGGTCATGGAATTGACCGAGCAGATGGTCTCGTATACCGCTCAAAAAGTTCTGGGTACGATGAAAATTTCCTACAAGGGTAATGAGATCAACCTTATCCCGCCGTGGAAACGCCTCGAAATGCGTCAGGGCATTCTTGAAACCTCGGGCATTGATATTGCCGAACACAAAACTGCCGAAGATTTGCTCAAGGCGATTAATGCCAAACATCCGAATAAACCAGCGGACCCGCACGCCACGCGCGGCAAGTTGATCGATTTCCTGCTCAGCGAATTCCTCGAGCCGACGCTCATCCAGCCGACGTTCTTGTATAACTATCCGCGCGATATTTCGCCGTTGGCTAAATCCATTCCCGGCGATGCGTTGACCGTGGAACGTTTTGAAGGCTATATGGCGGGCTTTGAGTTGTGCAATGCCTTCACTGAATTGAACGACCCGCTCGATCAGGAACAACGCTTCCTTGAAATGGGACGCGACTATGCCGCTGATGACGATGAGAATCAGCCGCTTGATGAAGATTACCTGCGTGCCATGCGTTATGGCATGCCGCCCAATGGTGGCTTCGGCATGGGCGTGGACCGTCTCGCGATGTTACTGCTCGATAAACATTCCATCCGTGAGGTGCTATTGTTCCCGGCATTGCGGAACGAAGAATTTGGCGAGAAGAAATAATATGTATGCGTAGAGGGCGGGGCATCCCGCATGGGAACGATGTTGCTCCGCCTCCTACGTGTTTCAATATGAAAAACCCCATTCTTATCATTGGTGATATCATCGCCATTCTTATCACCACCATCATCGGCTTTGCTACGCACAACGAATGGAAATCAGAATTTCTCCTGCGCATGGTTGTCGCGATTGTTCCGCTGACTATTGCATGGTTCCTGCTCGCCCCCTGGTTCGGACTCTTTCAACCTGAGATTACATCCAATCCCAAACAACTCTGGCGGATCGTACTCGCCATGTTCTTCGCCGCGTCGTTGGCTGTTATTATCCGTGGGATAATCTTAAATGCGGCAATTCTGCCTATCTTCGCTATTGTTCTTGGTGCGACCTCTGCTTTTGGTATGTTAATTTGGCGCACTTTATATTTTCTCTTAAATCGTAAATAGGGCGGGGAGATCCCCCCTGCAAATCTTTCATCTTTCTTCTTTCCAAAACTTCGCGCCTTCGCGTTGAATCTTTTGAAGTGATAAAATACTCCCAATGAACGAACAAGCCCTCATCCAAGATGCACAAGGTGGCAACCTCGACGCCTTCAACACGCTGATCTTGCATTATCAAGATAGCGTGTTCAATACCGCGCTCCGCATTCTCGGCGACGAAGATCAAGCCGCGGATGCTTCACAGGAAGCCTTTATTTCTGCGTTTAAAAGCATTTCGTCTTTTCGTGGCGGCTCATTCAAAGGCTGGCTGATGCGCACTGTGACCAATGCCTGCTATGACGAACTACGCCGTCAGAAGCGCCGTCCAACCACGCCGCTTGAGCCTGATACCGAAGACGGCGAAGAAATGGATTCCCCACGCTGGCTCGCTGACCCTAACATGACCCCTGATCAAAAAGCCGAAGCCGACGAAGTGGAGCACGCCATTCAGCACTGCCTCAATAATCTCCCGCTTGAATTCAAAACCGTCGTTGTGATGGCGGATATCCAAGGCATGGATTACACCGAAGTTGCCGCCTCCATCCGTGTGCCCCTGGGTACCATCAAGAGCCGTCTGGCTCGGGCTCGCTTAAGATTACGTGAGTGTTTGCAAGGCTTTGCGGAACTTTTACCCGCCTCCTATCGTCTTGAGGATGGAATAAACGTATCATGAATCAACGCGATCTCGAACTTCTCTCAGCTTATTTGGACGGACAACTCAAACCGTCTGAATCTGCGCATCTGGAATCCCGCCTCAACTCCGACCCCCAACTTGCCTCTGTTTTAACTGACCTGCGTGCCACCCGAAACCTGCTCCGCAAACTGCCTGCACGCAAAGCCCCTCGCAACTTCACCTTAACTCGCAAAATGGTAGGACAAAACCCGCCATTGCCACGTGCTTACCCTTGGTTCCGTTTGGCCTCGGCACTTGCCACTTTATTGTTGTTCTTTAGCTTTGGCGTGAACACAGTTGGCCGGCAAATGGCTTCTCAAGCTCCTGCATTTGGAATGGGAGGTGGAGGTGGTGCTAGTGAAGAGAGTACAGAATTATTCTCTGCTCAAGAGGCACCCGCCGCCGCACCAGCCGCTGCCACCGAAGTTCCGGCAGAGACAGAAGCGCCTATTCTTGAAATGGCTCCGATGCCCACGCAAATGTCAACTGAAGCTGCAGATGCCGCGCGGATCGTGGATACACCTGTCGCCAAGAATGCCGGGGAGACAGAAAATGCTGTGACTGCGGATCAATTCCAGAGTCCAGCGCCACTGGTCCCATCCACGTGGCAGATCGCTTTGGCAGCCATTGCCGTTGGAGGAATGTTATTCATGGTGTTAGTGCGACAAATATCAGCCCGCCGTTGGAAATGATTTTCTGGAGTCGGACAGCTTGCTGTCCGATTTTTTTATAACATGGCAAACGCCGAATTCAATTTCTGTCCACGCTGTGCCACCCCCGTGATCCATGAGCAACGCTTTGGCGCCATGCGTGAAGTTTGCCCAAAGTGCGGATGGATCCATTTCACTGACCCCAAAGTAGCTGCCGCAGTTTTGGTTTTGCAGGATGAACGCGTGCTGCTTGTGCGGCGGGCGAACGAACCCTTTCGTGGCATGTGGACCTTGCCTGCAGGCTTCATCAATGGAGGCGAGGACCCGGCTGAGGCGGCGGCACGGGAATGTTTGGAAGAAACAGGTTTGAGCGTGCGTGTGACGCGCGTGTTCGATATCGTCGCTGGTCGCGAGCATCCGCGCGGTGCTGATTTTGTCATCGTCTATCAAGCGGAAGTCCTCAGCGGCGAAATGGTGGCGGATGATGATGCGGACGCCGTCGAATGGTTCGATAAAAATAATTTGCCATTGCTCGCTTTTCGCGCCACTCAAAAAGTGCTACAATCTTTTTATGCTTGATGTCCGTCCTTCGCCGATCGCTGGTACGTGGTATGAGGGGAATGCAAAATCGTTGGCTCACAGTGTTGATGAATATTTGAATAGTGCACAACTGCCAGAGTTGGATGGGGAAGTGGTTGCTGTCATCGCGCCGCATGCAGGACATCGCTATTCGGGCCCGGTTGCGGGATATGCTTTCGCCGCGCTTCGCGGACTTAGCCCAAAGCTGGTGGCTGTTATTTCACCTTTTCATAATCTGGCGAATTATTCGCTGATCACGACTGCGCACGATGCATATGGGACGCCGCTTGGGAACATCGCCGTAGACAAAACTGCACTGGCTGAATTATCCTCACATCTCGATATCCCCATCACACCTGTCGTCGCGGACAAGGAACATTCGCTCGAAATCGAGTTGCCATTTTTACAACGTGCCTTGGCCAGCGACTTCAAACTGTTGCCCATCATGGTCCGCGCGCAGGAAGTGGATGTAGCGAAGAATCTCGGTCTCGCGCTGGCAAAAGTTCTCAAGGATAAGAACGCGCTATTGGTCGCCTCCACTGACCTTTCCCACTTTTACGATCAAGGGACTGCGAACCTCCTGGATTCGGAAATGCTCAAACGCTTTGAGTCCTTTGATCCTGAAGCCATCTTTGAAGCCGAACGGACAGGCAAAGCCTTCGCTTGTGGACACGCCGCGGTCGCAGCGGTGTTGTGGGCATGCCGCGAACTGGGTGCGAACAAAGTGCAGGTTTTGCATCACGCCACTTCTGGCGATGTGACTGGGGATTATTCATCCGTAGTGGGGTATGGCGCGGCCGCAATTTTGAAGTAGTTTCATTCACGGCAATGGGGCTGGATATCACAAACTTATTTCACGGAGAACTTGATGGCGAAAAAGAAATATTCGATCAACTGGGAAGATGATACGGCTGTGTCTTTTGAAGTGAACGGTGTGGAATACAAAAGCCTTGACGATGTTCCTAATGAAGCGGATCGCCTTAAACTCGAAGCGATGCTGGACTCTGCCGAAGACGCGGAGTTCGATGCCGCGTTTGAAAAAATGGGAACTGACACTCAACCGACCCATGAGACACCGATCGAGAATATTATCCTCCTGATCTTTGCTGGCGTCGCCGCGTTGATGTTATTGATCGCAGGGATCGCATCTTTCAACAATATCGCAAAAGTCAACCGAGAAGAGAGTGCTCCTGGGCGTGTAGTGGAAATGACGGTGCGGCTTGAATATGACGAAGAAGATCGCGACCGCGTCATCGGTGAGGCGTACTATCCCGTAGTGGAATTTGTTGCGCAGGACGGTAAACGCCGTACTGTGCAATTGAGCGAAGGCAGTTTTCCGCCGGTGTATGAAGTCGGGGATGAAGTGACAATCTTGTACGAACCTGAGCACCCGCTGGACGCGCGGATCAAGTCCTTCGGTAGTTCTGCTGGTATGTGGATTTTGCCCGGTATCACCGGTATTCTGGGAATCAGTTTTCTTGGGGCTGTGTTTGCGGTGCGAAAGGTAATAGGGTCGTCCGAATCAACCTCACCCACAGTTCAATCAAGTTGATGGACAACTCCCAGTGCTGCGGCAAGGTCATAATATCTTTGCACCTCAGCTTGGTTTCCCATTAATTCATGCGAACGTCCCAAACTCAAATAGAGCGATGGATAGAAATCTTTAACGCGGTCATCATTGACCGCGTTCGCATGGTCTAGCGCGATTTGATTCCATCGCAGGGACTCTTCCATCGAATCCTGAAAGAGCGCCACATAATGCGCGGCGATGCAGGCATCGTAATCATCCGTGCGTGCCTCCCAGGCTTGTTGATAGAGGACACGTGCATCATCTAGTCGATGCTCGAATTCGGCGCAGGAGCCTGCCATGCAGAGTTGGATGACAGGGTTGGTTAAGTCCATGCTTGTTTTGTTTACTATTGATTATTAACGAAAAAACGCGATGACCCTGTCAAGGTTTCCAAGTACAAACGCAAGCACAGGCAATAACAACGAATTAAAAAGATTGAGACCCGCCTCGAAATTTAATGCAGAATTCCGGGTTGCCTTGACCTTGTTATGATAATCAAGAAGCCAATTGAGCGTCTCGCGCGACTCTTTGTCAGGGATAACTTGTTCCTTCCGGATTTTCTCAATTTGCGTTTGCGTTTCGTTCAATGTCTTCCATTTTACGCGTTGAATGATTTGTGCGAGGCTATATTGGCTTAAGGCAAAGATAAGCACAATCAGACTCCAGAACATGGGAAAAGTAATCCAGAATATAGAGGACGTCAAAAAACCTGTAGTAACGTTAGCAAATGTGATAAAAGCCCCGTAAATAGCAAACAGATATACAAAATGGCTCATAAAACCCGAGAAATTTCTGATAACCTGCGAACTGCTTGGATCAGATGAGAAAAGGTTAAGTTGGTAATTGCGCAAGCGCACTGTAAGGAACAAGATTGTAAAGCTAAAGCCGAAGAATATGCCGCTTTGCATGGAGAATAGAATGACCAGAACGGACAAGCCGACACCGTAGAGCGACCCGGTGATGGCACTCAGATTAAGCACAAATAAATATCCAACTGGGATGCTAAGCACACCTGCGGCTAAAGCAAGTTTTTTATTACAAGCAAAGGTTACCCATTTCTCAATATCATCCATCGTATCAACTGTTTCAATAATATCCAAAACACTTTCTTGGAAAATCATGATAATACGATGGATAAAAGCGTTTGCTATGATCATGCTGGCAGTTGAGCCGATGAGCTGGATAATCAGTATCCATGAATCAGAGTGCCGTACGAATTGTTGTAAACTGGTAAATTCACCTAAAAGAGTTACAAGTATCACTCCAATTAAAATCGTCAACAGAAATACAATCAGCGCCCCATATACAGCTAAGGCTGTGCGATTTCTGCCTATTAACTTTTTAATGGGACGGGTGACACCTTCCAAAATCACATCAATTAGCGTCTTTGTATTTTCTTCGCTAAGTGCAAGTTTCAGTTCCTCTCGTCGTTTGAGCAAGTCGGCATTTTCTGTCATACAATTAATCTCCCATTTCTTTCACAATCTTCATCGTCTCCACGCTGACTGTACACACGCGCCCCAACAATTCAATCGTGAACTCTTTGTACCCTCTTAAATTTCAACTATTATAGTCAACTTGGATTTCAAGCACAATCACTTCAATGACCTCTTTTGTTCAAGTCATTGTCAACGTTCCCTCCATAGGAGGATATCTGATTATGCCATCCCAAAATAAAAACAGCGCGGATGTTAGTCCGCGCTGTTTTTGTAATTGACTTGTTAGTCCAACAGTGCCTGTGGAATATTGCCGCCGTTCTCGGCGATCTTTTTCAACACGGTCTTGTGCAGCCAGACGTTCATCTTGGCTGAGTCGCCCATCAATTCGGGAGGGCAACCAAGCTCAACCGCCAGTTCCTTGCGTGCTTCAAAACTGCTGTCAATATCGAGGAGCTTGAGCAGGTCCACGATCGACGCTTCCCAGTTGAGACCTTTTCCGGCGGCACGTTGCTCCAGCTGTTTGACCACATCCACCTCTGAGATCGCTGGCGTGTGCGCGCGAGCTGTGGCTGCAGGGTTGGGATGCCTGACGGAGCCAGTTCCTGAAACGGCGGGCTCTGGTTTGCGCAGCCCAAGCTTTTCGAGAATTTTATTGAAGAAACTCATGGTAAATCTCCTTTGAATGATTTGATATGAAAGTGGCTGGGAATGATTGACAATCATTCAGTATTGGCGAATGAAGCAAAAATCCTAATCAATCATATAACAAACACTTCCCGTCCACATCCATCAGTTGGGGAGTGTTTATCTCCGCTGGTTGGCGGAGACATGGACTTGTTACCCTAAGCCGGTGAGTATGGATACAACCGCTGTAAAATGGATTTCAAGTACAATCATCCAATGACCTCCTTCGTTCAAATCGTTGTCAATGTTCCCTCCGTTGCGGGGAAAATAGGTATTGGACATCTCGTCATCGTCTCGTGTGGGAAACAGGCTTTGTAGGACGTGGTTTGTGTATCAATCTCGATCTCGCCGACCTCCCTGCGCGCAGCTCGAGGAACGCCTCCACGATCGTGGGATCAAAGAGTTTGCCTGATTGTTCCTTAATATACTTAAGCGTTTCTTTTTCGGAGATCGCCTTGCGATATGGGCGGTCTGAACGCATGGCGTCCCAGACATCAACTACGGCAAAGATACGCGCCCAATATGGGATATCCTCTTTACCTAATCCCTGTACGTAGCCGCTGCCATCCCAATGTTCGTGATGGCAATAGGGGATATCGATTGCAGGTTTCAAATGATCGATGGCCGATAACCATTGGTATGCAGTCAACGGATGCTGTCTCATCACCAGCCACTCTGCTTCTGAAAGGGGGGTAGATTTCCGTAAGATATTGTCCGGGACGGCCATTTTCCCGATATCATGTAAAAGTGCGCCGCGGCGAATGTGCGGTATATCTTCAGCAGATACGCCTAGAAAGTTTGCAAATCGCACGGTTTCTTCAGCCACGCGCATGGTGTGCCCCATGGTTTCATTGTCGCGCAGGTCCAGCGCCTGCACCCAGCCTTCCAACGTTTTTTGATAAGCATTTTCGAGTTGTTCGTTTGCGGACTGTAAATTTCGAACAAGGCGCGCATTCTCCAGTGCAACCGCGATCTGGTTAGCAAAGGCTCGCATGGCAGGAATATCATGTTCGGTCAGGGTTGGCCCGACAATGTTCAGCATCCCTTTGATCTTCCCCTCATAAATTAGGGGAGCGAAGATACCGGGTGGGTTTCCCAGAATGGACAGCAGGGGTTTGATAAAAGCCTTGATTTGTGTGGGCACAACCTG
>Ga0180074_1000065_pt1 | contig 21051 bp, 17 predicted proteins | sample EasRiv366_16_10D_FD_121773 | JGI IMG/M metagenome (GOLD analysis project Ga0180074, IMG submission 121773) | Soil microbial communities from meander-bound floodplain in the East River, Colorado, USA - East River metaG ERMLT366_16_10D | ecosystem: Environmental > Terrestrial > Soil > Floodplain ...
TGTGTAATTGACCTGACTGCTGAGCAAAAACTGACAATAATCTAATCGGGAGACTTTCTTTTTATGAGTATTTGTCATACTTCAATTATGTCACCTCATCAGGCTTTTGCGTAAGTCCAGTAAGATATGAATAAACTTACCGTCGCTCTGATTTTCGAATTACCAATTTCAACCCTGACCAGATCTCACTCACGGCGCATACTTTGATATCCACAAAGCCCAGTGGCAAAGCGATCGCGCGGATCGTATCTTCGGTGATATCCGTTGACACCTTTGATGATTTCTTGGGCCACGATACCCATATAAACCCATCCTGCTTTAATTCGTTTCGTAATTTTGAAAGCGTCGCGTCTAGAAACAAACTATCCGTCGTGAACACATGCACAGCTTCAACAGGTTTTTCCGCTTTGGTGCTCAACTTCACACCTTCAGGCAAATCTCCCAACCATGCTTTGTATTCCTTCGGCGCGTTGATCGTTAATAACTTCAACGGGGGTTTGAGTCCCAGTTTCTTTGCAAGCGGAGTTCCAGAATAACCACTATCAACCATGCGCGAAATTATAAAACAAACTTGACACCTGACACCGCACACCTGATACTTGGATGAATGACTCGCTGGCTTGACCCTCATCTTGTAAACATCCCCGCTTCTTTCTCAGCCTTGGGCTTGCCTCCGCTCGTCGCACAGACTCTCATCCGACGCGGAATCCTGACTCCTGACTCCGCCCGTGCCTTCCTCCATCCCGATGAAATCCCATCCACGCCATTTCCGAACATCGAACCTGCCGTGGAACGCATCCAAGAGGCGATCCGCAACAATGATATGATCTGCGTCTGGGGCGATTTTGATGTGGACGGACAAACTTCCACCGCCCTGCTGGTACAGACCCTGCAAATGCTTAATGCGAATGTAGTGTATTACATTCCGATCCGTGGAAAAGAAAGTCACGGCGTTCATATCGAGAGTCTGATGCCGATCATTGATAACGGTACGAAGTTAATCGTCACCTGCGATACTGGCATCACCGCAAATGAAGCCGTTGATTACGCCAACTCGCGCGGCGTAGATGTGGTCATCACCGACCATCATGACCTGGGTGAGACACTTCCGAATGCCAAAGCCATCGTCAATCCAAAATTGCTTCCCGAAGATCATCCGCTGAAAAATCTAGCCGGAGTTGGTGTTGCATATAAGTTGGCAGAGGCGTTATTGCGTAGTGATGACTTCAGTCATCCAACCTCAGCGACTGAAGTCGCTACTACGCTCCTTGATCTTGTCGCCCTCGGACTCATTGCTGATGTCGCCCTCCTCAAAGGCGAAACGCGCTCACTCGCCCAAAAAGGGATCCAAGCCTTACGCAACACAAAACGCCTCGGCTTGAAAGTGATCGCTGAACTCTCCAGCACAAATCTCGAAACACTAACTGAAGAAACCATTGGCTTTACTTTCGCCCCTCGTCTAAACGCTCTTGGTCGTCTAAGCGACGCCAATCCTGCCGTAGAATTACTAATTACTAATGACTCTGCTAGAGCCCGCGTCCTCGCCACGCAAATCGAGGGACTTAACGCGCAACGCAGATTATTAACAAGTCAAGTTACCGAAGCGGCAGAAGCTCAATTGCGCCAAAACCCGGAACTGCTGACCGAGCCAGCCATCGTGCTTTCCCATCCCAACTGGCCTGGCGGCGTGGTGGGCATCGTCGCAAACCGTCTCGTTGACCGTTATCACAAACCCGCGCTACTGCTCACCGAATCAGAAGACGGCATCTTGCGTGGCTCCGCCCGTTCCGTGGAAGGCTTACACATAACCGAAGCAATTACTGCAAACAAAGACTTGCTTATCAACTTCGGCGGTCATCCGATGGCGGCGGGTGTATCACTCAATAAAGATAACTTGAACTCTTTCCGTAATGGGCTTGGCAAAGCGATTGAGAAGCAACTCGGCGAGATCACTCGCGAAGAACCCACTTTGCAAATTGATGCGTGGCTCGGATTAGATCAACTCACCCTCGAACTCGCGGATGCACTGGAAATGCTTGCACCATTTGGCGCCGGAAATCCATCACTGACCATCGCGACACACGGCGTAAAGCTGAAGTCCGTTTCGACGATCGGGAAAGCCAAAGAACATCTGCGATTAACAGTTGAAGATGAAGATGGGAATACACAAAGCATTCTCTGGTGGAGTGGCGCGGGCGAGAATTTACCAGACGGCGAAAGCAAGTTCGATATTGCATATTCCCTGCGCGCCTCCACATTTCGTGGGCAGAAGCAAGTCACATTGCAGTTTGAAGAATTTCGAATTACAGAAGAAAAGCCGGTTGAAGTCAAAACGTCCAGGCTCGATGTGGTTGATTTAAGATTGGAAAGTGGAAAGTGGAACGAGATTGTAAATGTCTTGAGTTGGGCAGAAGGGGCAGATAAAGCGAAAGGCAGATCACGTTTTGAACTTGTAAAAGCCAATGAACTGGTTATTTACACGACGCCTTCCTCGCCCACTGATTTGAAATCGGCGCTGGAAATCGTGAGACCGAAAAAGGTTTATATCTTTGGCGTATCACCAAAACCGCAAAAGGCGGATGAGTTCCTATCACAACTGGCAGGCATGACAAAATATGTCATCAACAACAAGGCTGGAAAAGTTTCGGTTAAGGAACTGGCAGTCGCAACTGCACAACGCGAGAGCGTTATCCGAATCGGCTTGGAGTGGCTGTCAGCTGGAGGGCATATAGCAGTTTCGGATGAAGCGGAAGCAATTCTTCTGTCTACGGGAAATGGCAAGGCGAACCAATACGTCCAGAAAGAGTTATATGTCGGAGTAAAAGGCATCCTGGAAGAGACAGCCGCGTATCGCGAATATTTTTCGCGAGCGAGTGTTGAAGCGATTATGGGGTAGCCGTAGAGGTTGGAGTTGAAGTAGAAGTAGAAGTCGGAGTCGGTGTGGAAATATCAAGCACCGTGAGTGAATCAAGATTGATCGAACCACCGCTGATGTGCGTGATCGTGATCGAATGGGATGAAAGCACCAGCACCGGCGATTCCCATTCGCCAACAAGAGTCTCCGAATCAGATTGATCGAGCGTAAAATCCGCGCTATCGAGTTTGATAGCGATCGTTCCCAAACTGGGTCCCGCCTGATAGGCAATGCGAATCTTCTGCCCCACAAAACTGAGCTGTACTGAATCACCGATCGTGCTCGAAACGTGCAGGGTATTCTGGTATGTACCGTTCACGCCGCTTTGACCGATCCAATTGCCGGTATAGTTAAATTTAAAATCTGCGTCGTCATGGATAATGTTCAACGCAAGTGGTGTTGGACTAACAGTCGCAGGAGTATTTGTAGCCCTGAGCGGAATGACCCGCGTTGATACTGAAGTGGGAGTCAACGTCAGCGGGGAAAATAATGCCATAGGCGTAGGTGTATCCGTTTCTAACATGCTGGTATCGGCTGGCGGCGCATCAGTGGGAAGTGCAATGCCAGGCTCGGTAGCAAGGTATTGAAATTTCACGGGAGTTTCAGTTTCGCCACTCTGAACCGTGCCGCGCGCAGCACCCAGCCGGGCAGCCAACAAAATCAGACAGATCCCAAAAACAGAAGCAAAGCCGAAGAAGATCGGGATGAATACGGAACGATCGAGAGCTGGTTTGTTATCCATATACAAAACTGAACGGGTTATGGTATATGATAAAGCCGTTCATCATCAAATAAAAGGATACCACATCTCATGCACAATCTCATTCCAAAGCCCGCTTCAATCACTATATCCGAAGGCGGGTTTCTTTTATCCAGCGAGACAAAAATCGTTTCAGGCACCGAGGGTGCAATCCACGCGATCGGCAGACTGCTTGCCGAATATATTGAGCAACATACAAAACTTAATCTCGCGGTCGTGGATGCACATCAAAATTTAGGCAATATCCATCTGATCTTGAACGGCGACACACGCCTGGGCGAAGAGGGATACGAACTGATTGTTGATTCGTATGGCATTCGCATTCAGGCAAATTCCCCAGCCGGGTTATTCTATGGCATTCAAACTCTGCGCCAGATCCTTTCAGCGCATCAATCCACTTTGAATCTGCCCGCTGTATCTATAACGGACTCGCCCCGCTTCAGTGGGCGCGGCGCAATGCTGGATGTAGCCCATCATTTTTTCTGCGCTGAGGATGTGAAGCATTACATCGACCTGATCGCTCATTACAAAATGAATCGCTTGCATTTGCACCTGACTGACGATCAGGGCTGGCGTATTGAGATCAAATCATGGCCTAAACTAACTGAGGTCGGTGCGCTGACACAGGTCAATGGTGGCAGCGGTGGGTTTTACACACAGGAACAATATAAAGAGATTGTGGAATATGCCAAAAGCCGTTTTGTTATGATCGTTCCAGAAATCGACACACCAGGTCACACCAATGCCGCCCTTGCATCCTACCCGGAGTTGAATGTTTCTGAAGAAGCACCCAATCTATACGAAGGTACTGAAGTGGGCTTTAGCTCGCTTGGCGTTCACATGGAAGTGACGTATAAATTTCTCGACGATGTTGTCCGTGAATTGGCAGAGATCACTCCGGCACCCTACTTCCACATCGGTGGTGATGAGACACACGCCACACCCAAGGAAGATTTCAAAACCTTTATCGAACGGATGCAGAAAATTGTTTATGCTAATAACAAGATCGCCATCGGCTGGGCTGAGATCGGCGAAGTGGCATTGAATCCACAAACCATTGCGCAACATTGGCAGGGCGCAGCGTATAAAGGCGCAAAGGAACAGGGAAATAAATTCATCGTCTCCCCGGGCAATAAAACCTATCTTGATATGAAATATGCTGAAGACACACCGTTGGGATTGACCTGGGCAGGGCTTATCAGTGTAAAAGATTCTTATAACTGGGAACCCGGCAGTTACATGGAGGGGCTTGAGGAAAGCGACATCCTTGGCATCGAAGCCCCGTTGTGGTCTGAGACACTGGTCACGATGAAAGATATCGAGTTCATGGCTTTCCCACGTTTGCCTGGTCTTGCCGAATTAGCGTGGTCACCGAAAGGCTTGAGTTGGGATGAATATAAACTTCGACTTGCGAAGCACGGCAAGCACATGCAAGCTTTGGATATTAATTTTTTCAAGTCACCTGATGTGGATTGGGAATAAAAAAATACAAGCTCTTTCGGGGCTAAGCCCCGAAAGAGCTTGTTACTTACTTTACAGCTTTATCAGTAATTTCCAACGCCTTATCAAGAACTTCAAAGCCCTCTTTCAGTTGCTCTTCTGTAATGATCAATGGCGGGATAATTAACACCGTATGCCAATGTGTGTACAAAAACAAACCATTATCCAAACAATATTTTTTCAGCGCGCTCATCTCAGGTGATGAGCCATTCCACGGCGCCATCGGTTCTTTCGTCTTGCGGTCTTTGACCAATTCCAGAATTCCGAACAACCCAATATTGCGGACCTCACCGATGGAGGGATGCGCTTCGCCGAGGTCGGTCAACATCCGCTTCAATACCGGACCCATAGCTGCTGCGTGTTCGACGATCTTATCCTCCCGCATGACATTGATATTCGCCACTGCCGCCGCAAGTGAGATGGGATGAGATGTGTAAGTGAGTCCGCTTTCGAAGGCGTGCTCATTGAATGCTGCCGCGATCTCGGGCTTCATTGCCACAGCACCCAATGGTGCATAAGCCGAGGTGAGTCCTTTCGCCATCGTGATGATATCGGGTACAACATTCCAGTGTTCGATCGCAAACCATTTGCCCGTGCGACCAAATCCGCTCATGACTTCGTCAGCGATCATCACAATGCCATATTTATCACACAACGCGCGTACGCCTTGCATATATCCATCGGGCGGGATGATGATGCCGTTCGTGCCGGTCACCGACTCCATTAATATTGCCGCAATAGTTTCTGGTCCCTCGTATTGGATGATCTCTTCGAGATGGTTGACGTAATCACGCGCAAATTCCGCTTCAGGGATTTCTGGATTCGTTCGATGGAAGGTTGAGCGGTAACGGTACGGGTCAAGAAAATGCACGATGCCAGGCATCAGGTTCGGTTCCCAAATGACTCGGCGTGGGTCGCCAGTCGCAGCCATCGCACCAGCCGTCGCACCATGATAGGAGCGGTAACGTGTCAGAATCTTATGTCGGCCTGTATAGCCTCGGGCAAGTTTGATCGCGTTCTCGTTGGCATCCGCCCCACCGAGCGTGAACAGCACTTTGGTCAGAGCTTGCTGCGGGGTTACATCCGCGACGACTTTGCTTGCCAAAGCGCGGATCTTTGTCGTCATCCCCGGCGCGGCGTAAGGAAGTTCAGCCGCCTGATCTTGCATGGCTTTGATCACACGCTGGTCGCCGTGTCCGATATTGACGCACATGGTCATGGAATTGAAGTCAAGATACTGCCTATCGTTCACATCCCAAAAATAAACACCTTTCGCGCGTTGCACCGCGATCGGGCTCACTTTTGCCTGGGCAGACCAGGTATAAAACACATGCTCTTTGGATAGGGACAGGATTTCATCGTTGGGAAGGTCAAACATGAATGCCTCTTTAGTGTAGACTTGGAAGTTTGGAAAACTACCGAAGTCTATTATATCGCCTCCCCCATTCAGGGAAACTGTGATAAACTTCGCCCGCTCAATTAAATAGGTACGTCTTACTACGTGCCTTTCCGTTCCCGGCAAACCTACGGTTTGAACAGGAACAATCCCATGGAAAGGAGGAATCTCTCATGCGCAATTACGAATTAGTTTGTATCTTCCAGCCCGATCTGGATGAAATCGCTTTTAAAGGCGCGGTCGAACGCGTCTCGACCTGGGTCACTGAAGCTGGTGGTAGCGTGGACAAATTGGAAGTTTGGGGACGCCGCAGATTGGCTTACATCATCCGCAAGCAGACCGAAGGTCAGTATGTTCTTATGAACATTTCACTTGATCCCAAAGCCGCCAGCGGACTGGAACGCAACATCCGTTATCTGGAAACCGCCATGCGTCATTTATTGACTGTCGTCTAAGTTCGATTGCTTTTTTGTGTAGCTCGGTCTGCTTTAACTATAAGGAGAAACCTATGAGCCGAGGCTTAAATAAAGTTCAAATCATCGGTCATCTTGGAAAAGAACCTGAAATGCGATATACCCCTTCAGGCAAACCTGTTACGACTTTTACAGTGGCGGTCAGCCGTTCATGGAACACCCTGGATGGCGAACGTCATAACGAGACCGAATGGTTCAATGTGGTCGCCTGGGGTAACCTGGCAGAGATCTGCAAACAATATCTCACCAAGGGTCAACAGGTCTATATTGAAGGACGATTGCAAACCCGCCGCTGGGAAGATAAAGAAGGCGGCAAACACAATAGCGTTGAGGTTGTTGCCAATGAAATGATGATGCTCGGCGAAAGGCGTGAACATGGTAATCATGCCCAGGCAGCATCGGATGCAACTTCCGAAGAGAACAGCGTGGCAACCAACGAAGATGAGTTTCCATTCTAAAGAATTATCACAGGGATAATCTCAAGATTATTCCTGCCTTTGAAATAAAAACTGGAGTACCAAATGGCTGACGATCGAAGATCACCCGAAGGGCAGCAAGGCGGCGACCGCCGTTTCTTTGCCAAGCCCAAGTTCTGTCAATTCTGCGCAGACAAGACCCTGACAATTGACTATAAAAAGACCGACCTTCTTAGAAAATATATTACTGAAGAAGGCAACATCCGCCCGCGCCGCCAGACTGGCGCGTGTGCAAAACATCAGCGGGTTGTAGCTCAAGCTGTGAAACAGGCGCGACATATCGCCCTGGTCCCTTTCACCGGCAAACAAATGGAAGAAACCCGCTAGTCCTAAAAACAAGCATGGCGGGGCATGTGTAGCGTGCCGTTTCATCCAGCGCATGCCCCATGCCCCGTTTTTGCTTTATGGAGTATTTCGAATGGCAAAGCAAAGTCCCACATCAAAAATCACCACAAAAAAGCACATCGCCCGTCTCGAACGTGAACGACAGCAGGTAAAACTTATTCAAACCATCTCCATGGCAGCGATCGCGATCGTAGTCCTGCTGGTTGGTTATGGCATCCTTGATACTACCTACTTGAGATTACGCAAGCCAGTGGCTGAAGTCAATGGCGAGCAGATCAAGATGAACTATTGGCAGGAGCGCCTTCAATTTTCACGCATCAACCTGGCAAATAACCTGCAACAATATCAGTTCTATCAGCAAAACTTCGGCATGGATACTTCACAACAACAACAGGAGATCCAGTTTTACCTGCAATCTCCCGAGTTGTTGGGCGAACAGGTTCTCAATCAATTGATCGATGAGACCTTGGTCCGACAGGAAGCCCAAAAGCGCGGCATCACGGTCACTGATGAAGAGGTGGAGGCAGAGATTCAGAGTTCGCTCAATTTCTTCCCGGACGGAACTCCGACACCTACTGTCACGCCTACTGAGTTTAGTTTCCCAACTTTGACAAGTGAACAACTGGCGCTATATCCGGCAACATCCACACCCACTAAAGTGCTGACCTCCACACCTGCACCCACCAATACCCCGGATCCAGCTGCTACAGTCTCCGCTGCAACACCCACCTTCTTGCCGCAACCTCCAACTGCCACATCCACCCCCTATACACTTGATGGGTTCAAAGAAGAATACGGACAATCACTCGACAATATCAAATCGTTTGATGTGAGTGAAGCCACTTTCCGCTCTGTGTATGAAAATCAACTGTATCGTGAAAAGCTCTTGGCAGAGATCGCAAAGGATGCACCCCATACACAGGAACAAGTACTGGCACGTCACATTCTTGTACAGAATGCACAACTGGCTGGTGCGGTTTACGCCCTGCTTGCTGACGGTCAGGATTTTGCTGAAACCGCCAAAAAGTATTCCGAAGACACCGGTTCCGGTGCCAATGGTGGCGACTTGGGTTGGTTCGGTAAAGGCGCCATGGTCGCTGAATTCGAAGCCGCTGCCTTCAGCCAACCGATTGGTGAAGTTGGCAAACCCGTGCAAAGTCAATTTGGTTATCACATCATTCAGGTGATCGCCCGCGAAGAACTTCCGGCAACAGCCAGCCAATACGAAGAGCACAAACATACTGCGTTAAGTGATGCCGTGACCAAATTCGTGACAGATGCAGAAACTGCTGAAACCATCACAAAATTCGAGGAGACTTGGAGAGCCAACCTACCCGCTCTTCCCGCCGCAATCACACAGCTTTTACAGTCACAACAGCAACAACCATAATAATTCAGCAACAAAACTTTATGACAAAAATCGCCCGACTCGAAATGAGTCGGGCGATTTTTCATTCTCTATGATTAATCTTTCTGCATCATCCCCGTTTCAACATGTCATCCGTGACCTGGTCCAGCCGCAAACTGATCATTTGACTCGCCGAATCACGCCCCATCGTAATGCCGTAGATAATATCCGCGACCTGAACCGTATTGCGGTTATGTGTGATCACGATGAATTGCGTCTCTTTACTCAATTCTTGCAAGAGGTCACGGAAGCGTCCCACGTTCGCTTCATCAAGCATCGCATCCACTTCATCCATCACGCAGACAGGCGTTGGTGAAACTTTGAGCAGCGCAAACACCAATGCCACAGCCGTTAGGCTTCTTTCACCGCCTGAGAGCAATGCCAAACCCTGCTCACGGCGGCCCGGTAAACGCGCTTCGATCTCGATACCAGTCTCCACTAAATTATCAGGGTCAGTCAAAGCCAAGCGCGCCGAGCCACCGCCGAATAAACGTGTGAACATCGCACGGAAGGCTTTATCCACGGCATCGAAGGTTTTTGAAAATTCCTGTTTGGTTAACTCATCCAACTCTGCGATGACCAGCTTCAAATCCTGTTCAGCTTTGCGGAGATCATCCACTTGTGCGCGCATGAACGAATAGCGTTCCGACTCTTTTTCAAATTCCTGCTTTGCTTCCGGGTTGATCGGACCCATCCTCCGCACTTGCGTACGTTGGCGTGCCAATTGGGTTTCCAATTCAGGTGAAACTTCGGTCACAACGGGCAACTCTTCCACCATGCCTTCGAAAGGCAACGGCACCGGACCTGAAACATCCTCAGCATAATCGAACATCACCAGACCAAAATCATCGGTGATCTTTTGACGCAAATTATCCAACGCTTCCTGCTTGCGCAATTGCTCCAACTGCACCTGCCCGAACAAACGCTCGGCAGTCGCAAGCGCGCGTTGCGCATTTGCTTCCGCGTCTTGCAAACGCACTTCTTCTACCTCGGCAGTTTCCAGATCTTTTTCAGCCGGGTCCACATACACACGCAACGCTTCGATCTGTTCGCGCAACGCGCCTTCCCGTTCGTGTAAAGTAGTCTTATTCGTATCCAAACCAACCAAAGAAGTCTCAGCTTCATTCAAACGCGTGTTCAATTCAAAGCCACGCGTATCAAATTTCTCACTATCTTTCCTACGTTCCGCCTGTCGCGCCACTGCATCCGCCAGCGCACGCTCAGCCACCGCCACGCGTGTACTCCAATATGAAGCCTGCCCCTGCGCTTCCACCAGATCCGCCTCGCTAAATTGCGACGTGAGCAAACGCACTTCATCATGCGCCTTTGCCGATTCAGTTTCAACTTCCGTTTGAGTTTGTATCAAATTCATGCGGATTGAAGCCGCTTCATCCGCCTCAGCCTTCAACTGGATATGTTGACTCTTCTGCCACTCCAACTCGCGCCGTGTCGATTCAGACTCCAGCCCAGCCTGCTTCTCGAATCCTTCCGCCTCATCCAAGCGGACGCGGGTTTCGCGCACCGCAGACTCGGCACCAGTCAACTCATGTTGCGCGTCTGTGATCTGTGCGGAAAGCGAATCCACATCGTTGTTCAACGCCTCGATCTGCACGCCCAACGTGGCTAAAGATTCAGTCAATTCTCGTTTTTGGCGCGGACGACTCAGGGCTGAGGATGAGGCGGATTTCCCGGCGATGATCAAGCCATCACCACGGAAGACCTCTCCCAGCAACGTCACAACGCGTGCGTGAGGCGGTAAATCCTTGATCAATCTACGGGCTGTCGCGCGATTGCGAACCACCAACGTTTGACCCAGCATCAATTGCACAGCCGCACGCAGATCATCCGGCGCGTTGACGAGCTCAGAAGCAATGCCAAGACAATCCTCGTCACTCGGCTTTGTGAGCGACTGGCGATTGTTCTCTCCCAGCGGAAGCAAAACCGCACGCCCCACTTCATCAGACTCGAGCAGCTGCAACGCATCTTCGATCTCACTGGCATCGACCATGACAGCATCGAGCGTATCACCCAACGCCGCGGCAATTGCCACTTCGAGTTCTGCAGGGACATCGAGTGCCGCACTCAAAGCGCCACGCGCACCCTTGAGTCGCGACTGACGTGCCGCATCCAGCAGGAAGCGCGCACCTTCCGCGTAACCTGCCAGTGATTGTTCAGCCTGTTCCAAAATTTCAAGTTGCGCTTTCAAACGCGTATGTGCAGCCAAAAGATTGGTGCGCTCATCAGATTTTGAGCGTCGTTCCCCCTCCAGACGTTCAACTTCCTTTTTGCCTTTTTCTTCTTTCGCTTGCACCAACTTTAATTGTTCTTCGATCTCATCACGTTTCTTGCGAGCTTCGGCGTACTTGTCGCTTGCGAGGCGTGAGTTTGCTTCGGCAGTTTCGATGGCTTTATTCGCGCCATCGAACCGCACTTGCAGACTCTCCAGGCGTGATTTCAATTCATCCAGGCGTGCCTGTGATTCAGCGCGTTGAGCGTTCCACTTTTCGATTTGCGCACGCGCGGATTGAAGTTTCTCTTCGATCTCTGAACGACTGGATTGTTTGATCTGCAATGACTGCTGCGCATCGGCATATTGTTTTTGAGCTTCGTCCGATTCGGCTTGCAAACGCGCGAGTTCCTGCTCCACTTCGGCGAGCCGTTCACGCGCGACCTTTTCTTCGTCGGAAGCGCGTTCTTTATCTGCCACCACAGCAGATTGGATCGTTAACAACGAACGACGGCGTTCTTCCAATACTGCCAACTCACGACTAACTTCTTCGCGCTGGTTATGCAAATCCGCAGATTGACGATGCCATGCATTGAGTTGTGAACGTAAGCCTGTGAGTCTTTCGCGGAAAGTGTTGTACTCTGTCTGAGCTTGCGCATGCTGTTCGCGCGTCTCTTGTAGGCGCACTTCCTGCGCCTTAACCACTTCACGTGAATCAGTCAATTCGCGCTGGGCATGATGCCAGTGATAGCCATACCATTCGCGCAAAATAACTTTAAGATCAGCCTGTGCACGCCCAAATTCAATGGCGCGTTTCGCCTGTCGTTCAAGGCTTCGCAAACGCGGTTCGAGTTCAGAAAGAATATCCAACACACGCTCAAGGTTGTGCATGGTGTTATCGAGTCGTTTCGTCGCTTCTTCACGGCGTATACGATATAAGCCTACGCCCGCCGCCTCTTCAAATAGACGACGACGATCCTCTGCTTTCAGGGCAAGCGAGGCATCCACAAGTCCCTGTCCGAGAATGGTATACGTGCGATCAGCCAAACCAGATGCCGCAAGTAATTCATTCAAATCACGCAAGCGTACTTGTTGTCCGTTCAGTAAATAATCGTTATGACCATCGCGATAGGCGCGACGGGTCATGCCTACTTCGGTGAAGTCCACAGGCAGCCAGCCGTTGGTGTTATCAAACGTAATATGCGCTGAAGCCATACCCGCACGCGCGCGATGTTCGGAACCGTTGAAGATCATATCTTCGGTCTTTTTGCCGCGCAACAATGTATAGGATTGCTCGCCCAATACCCAGCGCAGGGAATCAGCAACGTTCGATTTGCCGGAACCATTGGGGCCGACGATCGCGGTAATGCCACTCGCGAACTCGAAGACTGTCTTCGATGCGAATGTTTTATATCCTTGTAGTTCGAGTGATTTTAGGCGTAGAGGCATGTGTTGATTTCAGGTTTTGAATTTTTTGATTTCTACTTGTATATGTGTACCCAGTTTACTTTACCCAATACCAAGATTCTTTATTGCATTGGCAGCCGCAGCATGTTGGGCGATGTGTTTGCTGGTACCGCGTCCCGTGCCAATCACACGTTCATCGATCACAACTTCCACTTCAAATTCTTTGGCGTGGTCGGGTCCGGTCATGTTGACGGTGCGATAGTGTGGCGTGCTCATCTTTTGCGCCTGCGCCCATTCCTGTAACTGGCTTTTGGGATCATGGATCTTCGTGAGGACAGATTCGCGCGCGCCTTCCAATAAGGGACTAACGAACGCTTCCACCACCCCGAGACCTGAATCCAGATACAAGGCGCCGATCACTGCCTCGAAGGTTGATCCCAACAACCCGTCACGCTGACTGCCACCTGTGGCAAATTCCCCACGTCCGAGCCGCAGAGCATCACCCAACTTCAAATGACGCGCAAAGACTGCCAACTGGTCATTGCGGACAATGGCTGAGCGCATCTTGGTAAGGTCGCCTTCAGGCATTTCAGGGAAGCGGTTATAGACCCACGCCCCCACAATGAAATCAAGCACGGCATCACCGAGAAATTCAAGGCGTTCATTATCTTCAGGCGAAGTGGGATTCTCATTGACGTAGGAACGGTGCGTGAGCGCACGCGTCAGCAAAGATAAATTTGAAAAGGACAGATTCAGGCGTCGGCTGAGTGCCGAAGCGGATTCGAAAATCCGCATTTCTTGATCAGGCATAATGTCATCTCCCTGGAACTCAGGGCACATCAACCTCTCTCTTTCAAAAAGAGTGTAGAGGTTCACGTTCCATCAGTTCCAAATATTTAGCGGGCTGAATTGTATCACGAGTGGAATTTTAAGATACAATCAGCCGACTTTCCTGGAGGCACTTGTGACAGAAATAAGTAGCGAGACGCGCTTTTTACATGCCATTGAAATGGGGCTTGGCGCCTGGCAATGGGGTGACCGCATGGTCTGGCAATATGGGCAGGGCTATGGCGATGAGGATGTTCACAAGGCGTTTTTAGCCAGTATAAGTGAAGGTATCCGCTTTGTGGATACGGCTGAAGTGTATGGGAGTGGAAGGTCAGAACGGTTATTAGGGGATTTTCTCAAGCAGACCGAGCAGCCGATCTTGATTGCAACGAAGTACGCCCCTTATCCGTGGAGGTTCGGCAAGAATGCCCTGGTACGTGCTTTAAAAGCAAGCCTTGAGCGGATCGGGGTTGAAAGCGTGGACTTGTATCAAGTCCATTTTCCCGGCATTACAATGAGCACCGATACGCTAATGGAAGGTTTGGCAGAGTGTGTGAAAGGTGGCATGGCGCGAACTGTGGGTGTTTCCAATTTTGGGCAAACTCGCATGCTGGCAGCTTATTCAGCATTGGCACGTCAAAACATTCCGCTGGCATCCAATCAGGTACACTATAGTTTGTTACGCCGTGAAGTGGAAAGGGATGGCACGCTGGCACGCTGCCAGGAACTTGGGATTCGTCTGATCGCATATAGTCCGCTTGAGCAGGGGTTACTTACAGGAAGATACACTGCCAGCAATCCACCTTCGGGTGTACGCGCTGGTCAATACTCTCGATTGCTGCCGAAGATCCCGGCATTGATCAAACTCATGACAGAGATCGGGCAGGATCACGGCGGCAAGTCAAACGCCCAAGTGGCATTGAATTGGACGATCTGTAAGGGGACGCTCCCCATCCCTGGCGCCAAAAACGAATTGCAAGCACAGCAAAACGCTGGCGCACTCGGTTGGAGATTGACTGAGGCTGAAGTCGCTAAACTCGATGAAGCGAGTGATCTGGTTTTGAAATAAAGTAACTGCCTGCGGCCTATTGCGCTTAACAACTTGGAATAACAAAAAATCTCAGAAGATATCTTCTGAGATTTTTTGTTGGTGTGATCTAGTTTACTTCATCATGAACATCGAGCGATCAAGTTTATATCCCATCGCGTCGAGTTTGTTCGAGAATGAGGGACGCAAGCCTGTGGGTCTGAACTGACCAACCGGTCGTCCATCGGGGTCGGTGCCCGTCTGTTGAAAATGATAAATATCCGTGAGGGTGATAACTTCCGATTCCATGCCAGCAACTTCCGTAATCTGCGTGACTTTACGGGTCCCATCAGGGAAGCGGGTCAAATAAACGATCAAATTAAGGGCTGCTGCGATCTGCTTGCGAATAGCAAGAACCGGCAACTCGAAGCCAGCCATCAGGGTCATGGTCTCGAGACGCGACAGGGTATCACGCGGCGAATTCGAGTGGACTGTGGTCATCGAACCATCGTGACCGGTGTTCATAGCTTGTAACATGTCCAATGCTTCGCCGCCGCGGATTTCGCCCACGATGATACGGTCCGGGCGCATACGCAGGGAGTTCTTGACCAGATCACGAATGGTCACCTGCCCTTCGCCGTTGTAATCAGGAGGACGGGCCTCTAAAGAAACTTTATGCGTCTGCATCATCTGCAACTCGACGGAATCTTCAATGGTCACAATGCGTTCATGATCAGGGATGTTGCGGGCGAGAATATTCAAAAACGTGGTCTTACCGGAGCTGGTGTTCCCTGCCACAATGACGTTCATGCGCGCGGCAACACACACAGCCACAAAATCTGCCATGGATTGGGTAATTGCACCCTTATCAATCAAATCTTGAACCGCCAGTTTATCCTTCAAAAAACGGCGAATGGACAAACACGAGCCCTGCTGCGCCACAGGTGGGATCACAGCATTAAGACGTGAGCCATCTCTCAGGTGCGCATCCACCATGGGGTGATTGTAGTTCACGTAGCGCCCGAAAGGATTAATGATGTGATTAATGGCAAGCCGCAATTGAATTTCGCTGTCATACTTCACATCGGTCAGAATCATTTTTCCATGCCGCTCGACAAAGATCTGGTTGGGTCCATTCACCATGATCTCACTGACTTGCGGATCTTCGAAAAACTCCTCCATGGCGCCATAACTTGCCGCATACGCAAAGATCTCATTCAGGAATGCCGGCTCGCCAGGACCCAAATCGCCATTGGCATTTTGATACGCTTCAAAGATCAACTCCCTGAGCAGTTCTTCATGGCGCTCCCCCAACGGCGGCTTTTCCTCCACCAATTCAACGAGGTACTTCAAGACTCTGGGGCGCAATAGTTCGGGATCTGAGATCCCAGGAACTCTAGGTTTTGTTTGTTTGTTTGCCACGTGATTCTCCCGTTCTCAAAATTTATCGAACAAAGTTGACAGTCACTTTGCAGTGACTGTCAACTACTTTACTACCAGAGGGTTATTTCATCAAGCCAATTCTGCGTTTGATGATGACTTCATTAGACGGGTCGTAATTAAAGTTGATCTCGGCATCTCCAGTGATTTTTATATCCCAGCCGATGAGCTGGGCATTAATTTCGGCAGTAGGAGAGCTTGATCCATCAATTGTTATGTCACAATAGGGGGTATAAATCAATCCATTAATATTAATGGCGGCGCCGCCGCTGATTGTACAACTCGGATGGTCTGTCTCAGTCCCTTCCAGGATGATCAGATATCCTTGATAATCGCTGTCGGGATCATTAGTAGCGTCAAGGTAGGTAGGGTTATTATTATTGATGCTAAAACCACCACCTTGCTTAATGTAGAGCGTGACACCGTTGGGGTTGTAGGTGTGATATTTGTTGTAATTGTTCTTGCTGGGATTCGACTCTGTGGATCCGTTAAGTTTGGCGGCATCGGTGCCACTCCAAAAGAGGTCGAAGTCATTTGTTGGCCCTTTAGGGTCAATACAATAAACGCCAGACGCCATGTAAATGTCTGATTTATTGACAACCAGAGTTGCTTGAGGAAACTCCTCATAGTAGCCGGGATAAATGAGCCATTCTTCGACTGTACGTACTGGAGGACCTGGGTCGATATACTCACCAAGTTTGGTGGGAGTGGGATAACCAGTCATGCTGCATTCAGGGGGCACATTCGGCCAGTAAACTTCCTCCGGGATGGCAATCGGATCCTGATCTGGGTTTTCTGGGACAGGGGGATAACTACAAAAACCGTCCTTTTGTTCGATATTGTCTAAGGGTGAAATTGCAACAGAGTTGATACCAAGACCCGGTCCACCAGTGATATTGATGTCTGGGCAGTTCGGTGCATTATAGCCACAGGCAATACCCGAATTGATAAAGATGCCGCCACCATTCAAGTTAAGGGTGCTGCTGCCGCTCACGTCCACGCTGCCGCCGCCGTTACCTGGGCCAGTAGGGCAAGTCGGGTTGTCGTCATAGGAAATGATCATCGCGCCATCGGCAAGGTTCTGACCTTGTTTGGCATAAACCACCGCATGAACCAGATTATGGAATTGATCCCAACCAAACACCCTGGCAAAAGTTGTGTCGATATGTGAAAGAATGATCACCTCAATGTAATTCGCGTTACCATCATACTCTCCACAATTGAGATCTTGTGGCACACTGGGGTCAAGGCGATCCGGATCATCACACCGAAACACCCATACCTCATTGTTTGTAAAATCGTCGTACCCATTGTCTTCAGCGCGTAAGAGCGCCTTGCACTCCCATTCTTGCATAGTTCCACAGGCTGTGGTCTCCTCATTTGCCAAAGACAGTCCGCCCGCCAACGCGGCGGCATCTGCGGCGTTCTGGGCATGCCGACGGTCTGAGAATTTGGCGCTGCCGTCAATGGCAAGCGCCACGAAGCCGAATAGAACCAGTGCTGATAAAGCGATCACTACCAATACCTGGCCGCGTTCTATCAATTTATTAGGGATCATATTCTATTTCCTTTCATAGCAACCCTAGGGGTTTGGAAGTTCATAAATTCCAAGAATGGTTCTTGTATTGGTTGAGGTAATCACTCGTGAAGGAATGGGAATGAGTGTGACCATGCGGGTATAGTTCGCTGTGACCTGAACTGTCACACGATATCCCGAATCCACGGTAATATCCGGGTCTTCTCCACTGGTAGCATCACAAACCCCGGCGCTATTACCATTTTCATCTTTGTAGGAAATTGAGATGGATGCGGGCGCTATGGCAATAAAATTATAAGTAGCGTCTATCGCCGCCTGCTTAATGCCCGCACAATGATTGTATTTAAATAATCCGTCATCACCTCGGCCAACCGCGGAGGCATAACGCGACGCATCCCGGCTGGCATTCGTCACCATGGTGTAGATTAGCGCCATTCTGCCCACTTCCATGATGCCAAATAGGAGGACCAGAAGAACCGGCAAAGCAATGGCAAACTCAACGATTGCCTGCGCGCGATAACCCGATTTATTTCGTTTTTGAGAAAAATTATTTATATTCATTGCTTTTATCCTGATTTTACAAATTACTAAAACAAAAACCGACCCGAAAAGGTCGGTTTCGCTATTGCTCGCCAGAGACTACACTCACCTGTAACGGCGAGTTATGCGACCAGATTTCGTCTCGGGGTCTTCGCATCCCAGATAGTGTTATGGAATTTTCAAGCCAGGCAAACGGAACAGTATAGACCATCCGCTCTCAAATTCAGGACGAAAAGTTACAGAAAAAGTTACCCTTTGTAACCTTTTCTATTTCTGCATTTTGACGACCTTTTGAGACATTTCAAGCGCCGCCTGTTTCATCACCAGGGTGGCAGTGTCAGTAGGAAATTTAAGACTAATAGGAGTGTTTTGATTATTGGCAAGGCTAAAATTCCCCATCATATACGGCATCATCAATTTGATCTCCAACTCAAGGATCTTCTCGGTCTCTGCTTTGGTCAACCCCTCCAAGCCCACTGCCCGATTCAAGATCGGATATACGTGGTTAGTGGTAATGCCCTGCCCATTGAGATAATGCCACAACTTCTTTGTATGATTTACTGTACTCAGATCGGTGCTCAAGATCAAAACCACCAAGTCTGCGGCTTGGATGATCGGCAGACTGATCTTGGACAAAGAACGTCCCAAGTCAACCAGCACATAGTCATAGGTCTTTTGAAGCGTATCAACAATGTTCGAAATATGCCCAACGTTGAGATTAATTGCCGTTTCAGGATCAGGCGCACCGGGAAGCAGGTGAAACATCCACTTGGAAGGGACTATCAAGTTATCTTTGAGATATCCAGAGGTGATCTTTTCAGTTGGCTGGTCGGATACGGTCACAAGATTGAAATCGCTCTCTGAAGCGCCCACCAACGAAGCAATCGACCCCATCGGAAGCACCAAATCCGCGACCGCTACCGTAGACTGCTGCAACTGACCAGCCATATTCATCCCAATATTCGCACATAGTGACGAGGTGCCTGTTCCACCTTTCGCACTGAGAAAAACGTATAAAAACCCCTTATCGCGTTTTTTGCGAAGCCGCTTCCCCTCCACCAAAAGCCGCGGAATGGCATCCACCAGCGTCAACATCACCATGCCAGACTTCACATAATATTCAGCGCAACCTGCCTGCAGACAAGTATGCATTTCATCAGGGTCAGAATGGCTACTCAAAACTACACAGGGAATATCGGCAATATCAGGATGCTGCTGAAGGCGCACAATCAATTCCATCGCTTTCATATCAGGCAGATTGGTATCGAAGATCACCATATTCGGCTGCGCTTCCAACACCAACTGTAGCCCCTCTTCACCTGTAGCAGCAAGTTTTACAAGGTAATTCTTTTTTTGAAGGATTTGGGCGAGAAAATTCCGATTGGCTTCATCTGCATCAATAACCAGAACGGTTATGGTATCCATCACAAACCTCTTTTCAAGAACTCACGGTAAAGCAGTTACCACCCACCTCTTATCCGAATCCTGTTCTGCGAGCACAAGTAAAAGACAGGGAGAATTCGAATCCAATTCCTGCATTTCCGCCAGTGTCAATTCCTGGATCGAGTATACAGTGTACGTTAACCTATCATTATTGCTCATCACGAGATCGATTGTATCTTTTCGTGTCAAAGTCCGCACAACTGCCTCTAATTGGCGACTCCATGGAATCGCGACCCAACGACAGATCTCAGTGCCTTCCAGCCATTCAGCTCCGCGTGGATTCCATTCGCCATCTGTGATAGCGCCTTTTCCAAGACCAAAATTTAAACCTCCCGGAAGTACCATGCCAGTGGGGAACGGCAAATTAGCTACTTCCACAACAGGAGTAGGCTGGCTTTTTTGATATTCTCTAACCATCAAGGCTCCAGCTGCCACAGCCATAACAATACCCAAAAAAGCGAGAGCATAATAAATATAACTTCGATAGGGTCTCAATGAGTTTTCAAATGCTGTCAGGCGTTCCTCAAACGGGTCTGCAGTCTTCGCCTCAACCTCAACAAAAACTTCCTCACCGCCCTCTAGGGCAATGGCGCGCACTTCGCTGATCTCCTGCTCTTTGCCTGTCTCAGTTGGACTAAAAACACGCTTCTTCAACTCGTCAACATCTGGAATAACTTCTGGTTCTACCAGAGGTGTAATTTCAGGCTCAACAACCGCTTCAATTTGAACCGTCTCCTCCTCAGCTTCAGGCTCAAGCAGATCGATCAACTCATCGATCTGTTCCAAATACGGATCTTCTTCCTTCGGTTTCTCGATCACATAACTGGAAGCTTCTGGTGCATCATCCTGCTCTTTATGTTTGCCTTTTGCGGTCTTATTCCACCAATGCGCCTTTTTCTCGTCATCTGCATCTTCTTCGATCAAAGAGCGGCGCACATCATCCAACAGATCATCCAAAGAGACTTCAGGTGTAGCATCTGTTGAACCGGCGGAATCGGCGGACGTTGACGCCTCACTCTCAACCGAGGCTGATTCTGTCAATTCAGCCTTTAATTCATCTAAGGCATCTCCAGCTTGTTTATTATTTTTCGTTTTTCGGGTTTTCTTCGCCATGGTCTATTCTCTCTAAGGCAAACTCGTCGGTAATACTGGCTGGTCAAACTTAAATACAACCGTCACATTACCTTGTTCCGGTAAAAGGAATGTTTCGTTCCGATACAAACCAGGCAAGCTAACATCAATTCCAGAGTTAGGTGGGTATCCAGATAGATCAAAGACCGCAATGCCGTTTATCGTTCTTTGCGTGATCTGCTCGTTATTTGAAACAGAA
>Ga0180074_1000066_pt1 | contig 20947 bp, 16 predicted proteins | sample EasRiv366_16_10D_FD_121773 | JGI IMG/M metagenome (GOLD analysis project Ga0180074, IMG submission 121773) | Soil microbial communities from meander-bound floodplain in the East River, Colorado, USA - East River metaG ERMLT366_16_10D | ecosystem: Environmental > Terrestrial > Soil > Floodplain ...
CTCGCTGCAGAGGTCCTGCCTGAAAACGCGATAGACTCATGGCGCTCAGCGTGTGGTCAATTGGGACTGAATGCAATTGGCATTGAAGAACACGTGAACACACTTGATCACTTCCTTGATGAAGTGGAAGGTCTGCTCGATGAACTCTCCACGCAACACGGCTTGGAAACTTCGACGAGTTTATAGTTCCGTAGTAGCGACTTTAGTCGCTCTTTATAAATTAAAACAGACGACTAAAGTCGTCACTACGCAGAGGATGAGATGACCCGTGATGAAGCTTTAGCCCTGGTTCGTGAATACGTAAAAAATGAAGGACTTGTCCGTCATATGCTTTCGGTGGAAGCCGCCATGCACTTCTATGCTGAAAAGTTTGGTGAAGATGTAGAACGCTGGGGCTTGATCGGTTTGCTCCATGATTTTGATTGGGAAATTCATCCGACGCTCGATGAACATCCACAGGCTGGTGCGCCCATGTTACGCGAACGCGGCGTCTCTGAAGATATCATTCAGGATATCTTGAGTCATGCCGATCATTTGAATATGCCGCGCGATACCAAGGTCCGTCAAGCCATCTGCGCGTGTGACGAGATCACAGGCTTGGTCACTGCCGTTGCATTGGTGCGCCCATCGAAATCTTTATATGATCTGGAAGCTTCCTCCGTCAAAAAGAAGTGGAAAGATAAAGCTTTCGCAGCGGGCACATCCAGAACTGACATGGAACATGCCGCGCAGGAATTTGGCATTGAGTTGTGGGAACATATAGGGAATGTGATTACTGCGATGCGTAAGATCGCACCTGAACTGGGTCTGGTGGGGAATATTTCGCAACCGTCTTAACGACCATGACAGACCAAGAACATCAACAGTTTCAAAATTTCTTTGAACGCCCGTTTATAAAACGGAATTGGCACATTCTATTTATGTTATTGGTTTTGTTTCCAATTGTCGTTCTATATGGGCGCTATCTGTATGCGCCATCTGACGATATGTATATATTTTTGGTTTATGCCAAAAACTTCATACAGGGCAATGGACTTACCTATAACGGCACCGTTGTCGAGGGGTTTACCAGTGCCGCCTGGGTCGCACTGATCACATTGATCGGCTTTACAAAGATACCTCTGCCACAACTCGCCGAGGGATTAAGCATGCTTACGGGTTTGCTGGCATTATTCACCACCTACAAACTTGCCAAAAGTATGGGACTCCAAAGCGGTTGGATCGCGCTTATCCCAGCCACGTTGCTGGCTGTAACGGGTGATTTTGCCTTCTACTCAGTCGTTGGGCTCGAGGAAGTTTTGTTCACAGCTTTAATCACTTTGTGTATGGCACTGGTGTATTCACAACCGGCAGAGCGTCTGCTGCGATCTAATTATTATCCATTACTCAATGCGCTTGTCATTCTGACCAGACCCGAAGGCGCGTTGCTCTGTGCTTTGCTGTTTCTCATCATGCTGCGCAAGGATAACCTGCATCTGGTCATCCAATGCGGATTAAAGTTGATTCTGTTCCTTGCACCTGTTCTAGTGTGGAAGCGTTACTACTATGGCTACTGGCTTCCCAATACCTGGTATGCCAAGGGCAATGCTGGCTTCGCCAATATGGGACAGGGTGCGATTTACTTTATCTTCAACATCAGAAGATATTTGAGTGTGTTTGTCATCATGGCAGCCATACTTGTGTATGGACTATACCGAGATAGGTCGAGTCATCTTCGAACTATATTGCCACTGCTGTTAATCGTGTTCGTATGGTTCGCTTACATGATCATGCAGGGCGGCGATAATATGGTGGGCGGGCGTTTCCTTCTCCCGATCCTGCCTGCCCTTTATTGCGTCTTCGTCAAATATGCGCTGGAGGTCAGGCTGAGACCCGCAGAGATCGGGCTGAGCACTGTGGTATTAAGTATTTCACTGATCTATGGTTATGTGGCGGACCCTGGACTGCATCTGCAAGCGCAATCCTGGCGCGATGCGTTCAATATTCGCAAAGATGCTGGACTGTATTTGCATAATAATTTTCCGAAAGATACCGTGGTCGCCTTGAACCCGGCGGGTATCATTCCCTTCTATTCGGAACTCGAAACTATTGATATGCTGGGGTTGAACGATATCCATATTGCCCACGAAGGCAAGCGTGATTACAGTCTCTGGTACGCGCATCAGGCGGGTGATGGCGTCTATGTCCTTTCACGCAGGCCGGACATCATCATCTTTACCGGGCGCACACTAAGCGCTGAGCCTGGCGAGTTCATTAGTGACCGCGAGATCTGGGCTTCGGCTCAATTCAAGAGCGACTATGAGTTGGTTGAGTGGAAAGGGATTGGTTTTGTATACGCTAGAAAATAATCTGCGTTTAAGCTTCGCCCAGCAAAAAATCTCCACCCTCGAGCACGCCTGTTTTTATAACTTCTAGCGCTTCAGCTTTTATCAACTCATCCAATTCAAAAGACTTCAATCTCGTCTGTGTCGTTCGCACAGATGGTTCAAGAAATTCCCCGAACGGCAGGGAAGTTTTGTACAACTGGTAATACAAGAAATTGCGCGCATTCCGCTTGAAATCAAGCGGGACATTGATTGCATCTGCTGCTAAAAATTCCTTCAACTTGCTGCTTACATCTTCAACGGTTTGTGGAAAAAACACAGTGGGGTATTGCGTGAATCTTGCCTTGCCCGCACACAACACTGCCGCGCCCATAATGGATGCTTCCAAGCCGATGGTTGAGTTGTAGATCATCACAAACTTGGATCTCTGGATCAATTCATACGAACTCAACGTCTCACGCGGACTCACGAAGACGACATTCGGCTCTTGCTCCACCCCGCGGCTGGACACCCAACCCTCGACCGTTTCGCGGCTGGATTTTCGTACGCGTAACTCATCTGGATGCGCACGGATAACGAATAACGTCTCACGATTTTCCTTGATTACTTCCAATACGAGATCCAGCCAATCGAACATATCTTCAAACACCGTATTGGCATGTGGTTGACTGGTGTCAAAGATGACATTGGTAAACACTGGTACGATCTGTTTGAAACCAGCCGCCTTTTTCAAGAACGACTCATCGAGTCCTTTCATGTCCGCCCAAAACTTGATGCCTGCCATGGTGAAGTCGCCTTGAAAGCGCTTCGCAAGATACGCATCGAGTTTGGCGTTTTGTTCAACATTCAGCTCGAATGATTCGGGGATATGGATCGGATACGCCGTCGCCTCGCCTGCGGTGAAATAAGCAGTTGCGGGCTGTAAGCCAACTTCATGTGTGATCACGCGGATGCCGCGCTTCTGTACGATGTAACGCGCTGTCGCTTCGGGGAAGAACTGTCCATTGAAAACAACCACCGCGCGCGGATTTGTTTCATCGAGGAGTTTGGAGAATTTCTGTGCCACATTCCACGCCGATAGAATATATTCCCGCAACAGATAACGTGTAGATTCATCGTCGTTCAAGTGATGGATACGTAATACCCAACGTAAGCCAGGGAGACACAACGCCCCCAGCGGAGTGTTTTTCCATGCGAAGGTCATAAGTTCTGTTACAGAAAGATTCTCAACTGTTCTTGCAAGTTGGGCATCACGCTGATAATTGAACCAACTGACGTTTGACCTTTGACGTTCAACCTTTGACGAAACGCCTGTATACAATGTCTTCGATTGATACACACATGATCGACACGGCATCTCTTTATGAACATTATCGCGATTTGTCCCAAGCACACATTTGCTCATGCCCGAGTCACATGCAAAATAAACTACAGGGATGCCCTGCAAGCGAAACGCCCATGAAGTCAGTAGATGAAAGCCACTATTCCAGGAAAGGTCATCAATGCCGGTGGATGCTTTGAAGAAGAGCACAGGCGCTCCGGATGCGGGTGGCGAGTGACGGGTGACGCGTTTCGCTATGGATGCAATCTTGAGATTGTTGAGCCTGCGGACAAGTCCACGTTTGAGGCGTTGGGTAAAGAATTCTCGGAATCTAGTCAACATTTATTCACCGTGCTCAAGCCAATCTTCCGTAGAACGATGTTCCCCTAACCTTATGGTGTCAAATTCATCACTTGTTGAGTCGGTAATCACACCAAGCAAGCGAAGTCCTTCATTAATTGGACCAATAGCAGCTTGAGTTGGACCAAAAATAATCTTTCCATTTTCAAAAACAACTGCAGACTGATTACCCTCTCCTCCAAAATATTCTGTTTCAAAATATAGCAATGGGCATACGAAAGATAACTTAGCAAGCAGATCTGTTAAATCATTTGGTAGGTTGTTTAGCTCTCGAGTGTCTATAGAATTGGAAGAAAGAGTTTCAATTAGTTTATCAGTAAGGGGAAAGAGAGAAAACTCTTGTTCCAGAGAAACAGCGTGTAAAGATGAATACTTCGAACGTACCTGGTGGACGAAATCAGTCTTGATTATGAAGCCAGTGACAAAATGAGACATATTTATGTACAGTCAAAAAGGGTAGTTCACCAATCATTACTCTGCTCATACCCCAGTCTTACTACTAAATCTCCGGCGATATCCTTAAATAGCTTTTTGTGTTCATCGGTGAAGTATGTTTTCCAGCCGCCGGTTTTTCCCGCACGGAAGGTGTGACTCTTCTTCGGCTGGATCGCTTCTACTAAAACGGATAGCGCCTTTTCGCGCGGTGTGGGGATTTTGTAGCCGGTCTTTTCCACTTCATCCAGCATCACATTCAGGGTTGCATCGCGGTTGTTGATGAGGTCTTCGAAGCGCATGCACATCACGTTCTTTTGTTCCAGCCATTGGAACACGCCTTCATAACGCTGCTTCACGCTGACCATGCGTAATCCATTCTGTTCAATGCCTGTGATAGCAACCTTTAATCGCGCGCCAATATCAGGCAGGGATTTGTAGTAGTCGTGCATGCCGTGTTCTTCATGCATATCGGTCGCAAAGAAGACTTGCGAAACGAGCAAGTCGCGCGGATCACGATAAATGAAATAGTTCACGCGCCCAGCCGCGGTTAAGAAAGAGGCGTTTTCTTTGGTCGCTTCGAGATAGCCCCAGCTGATGATTCCTTTCGGAACACGTTTCAAGTCGCTTAATACTTCATCCGCAGTTCGGCGGCTGCCGTTTTTTGTGATCGTGCGGATGGGGTCCGCATCCACATACTTGTAGGGCATGATCTGAGTGAAACCATTCAGGATCTGCAATAACAAATGTGACCCGCTCTTCGGTTTGGAGTTGCCGAAGATGGGCGGTGCCTCATGAAAAGAAAACCGCTGCCAGCGCAGGATGGCTTGAGCGGTTTTCCCGAAAGGACGAAGGATGCGGCGAGTGTTTTGAACTAAATCCATGAATGCCATAACGAATTACATAACATTGTAATACGTAATTCGTAAAAATTATTCGCTAACTACGCGGCGTAGCTTCTTCATCGAACCTTTTTCAGATTCGTAGACTTTCTTGACGCCATCGCCAAGTGCGGCTTCGGTGACACGGATGTATTTCACCAACCGTTCGAAACCACCCGGTTCCACGGAGGCGGCCTGGTCACTGCCCCACATAGCGCGGTCAAGTGTGATGTGGCGTTCAATGGATGTGGCGCCCAATGCAATGGCAATCGCAGAAGGTACAAGCCCAACTTCATGACCCGAATAACCGATAGGGTTGTTGGGGAATTCCTTGCGAAGTGTTTCGATCATACGCAGATTCAATTCTTCTGGTTCACAGGGATAGGTGCTGGTGCAATGCATGATGATGAGATTCTCGTCACCAACGACATCGACACCGCGTTTGATCTGGTCCATGGTGGACATGCCCGATGAAATGATCACGGGCTTGCCAGTCTTACGGACGTGTTTCAATAAATTATGATCAGTCAACGATGCAGACGGGATCTTATAAGCGGGCGTATCGAACTTGTCCATGAAATCCACCGAAGGTTCATCCCACACTGAGACCATCCAGTCGATTTTCTTTTCCTTGCAATAGCGGTCGATCTCACGATATTGTTCTTCGTTGAATTCAACCTTGTAGCGATAATCCAAATAAGTAATATAGCCCCACGGCGTCTCACGCATTTGCGATTGCTGATCGAGCGGCGTACACACTTCGGGGGTACGCTTCTGAAATTTCACTGCATCTGCGCCAGCGTGCACAGCTGCATCAATAATTTTCTTTGCGACCTCAAGATCGCCGTTATGGTTGATGCCTACTTCTGCGATCACATATGCAGGATGTCCGTCCCCGATCTTACGATTTCCAAATTTTATTTCACGAGCCATTTTTTCTCCTTATGAAACCCTAAAGGTCTTTAACCTTTAGGGTTTAGTTATTTCAAAATTAGGTCGCACAATTCTCTAAGCGCGCCCTGTCCGCCCGCTTTGGTTAATACATAATCAGCCGCACGGATGACTTCTGGGAACGCGTCTGCCACCGCCACAGACCAACCTGCCACTTCAAAGCAAGGCAGATCATTGAGATCATTGCCAATATAGATGACGTTCTCAGCCTTGATATTTTTCTGCACAAGGACTTCGCGCATCACTCTACCTTTGTCCTGCAAGCCCACCCCATGAATTGCCTCCACCCCCATCTTTTTCGCACGCGCCGCGACAACGCCATTCGGTTCCGAGGAGAGGATCATTACTTCGATACCCTTCTCGCGCAGCTCGCGAATACGCGGACTATCACTGCGATAGGCGGCGACCATTTCTCTGCCATCCTGATCAACCCACACTTTGTTATCGGTGATGACGCCATCGAAGTCACAGATGATCAACTCGATCTTCCTGGGCATGCTGCGGCGGGACTTGTTATCAGGTGTCACCATATCCAACCCGCCATGATAAACAAGCGACTCATACTTTGCCCAATCGGCAGGTGTGTCAATATCCACGGTGTAATGCGAGTCGATTACGAGCGGATATATGTTATTTCCGGTGAGCGAATGTTTGCGTGTGATCGTGGAGGTGCGGATCACATCGATATGCCCAGTCTGCCAATAGACCGGCGGCAGGATCTGGCGTGGTGCATTGTAGGGTTCAGCGATCCCTTCCACTTCGAGCAAAGGCTTCATAGGTTTGTCGTAGCCATTGAAGCGCCACATCTTAAAGGGGTTTTGTCCCGCTGTTACCACACCGCGGACACAATCGGCATCCACGTTTTCCATCAAGATTTTGACCGCGCTATCCACACAATCCTTCGGGCGGATGGGCGAGGTGGGGCGCAGTTGAATGACGATATCAGGTTTGTAACCTTCGATATCTTCCAGCCATTTCAGGGCATGTTCAAAGACTGGCAGATCGGTCGTGCGGTCTTGCGCGAGTTCAGGCGGACGCAGGAAAGGTGTCTCGGCACCGTAATCGCGCGCAACGGAAGCGATCTCGGCATCATCGGTGGAAACGATGACACGGTTCACCGTATGTGCCTGTAAACCAGCTGCGATGCTCCACGTGATCAGCGGATAGCCCGCGAAGTCACGGATATTCTTGCGCGGAATACCTTTCGAGCCGCCGCGCGCAGGGATGAGTGCGAGGATATGAGTCATAGGTGAAGTGAATAGTGATTGGTCATCAGTGATCAATTGCTAGAGGAAAGTAAGACTGATTGCTGTTCAACTAATTACGGATAACGACTGGCGGTAGTGGTGGACGGGGATGGACAAAAACTTGAGTGTAGGAAGCTGCTCTCGAAGCCGCAGACTCCCTGCCGTTCGCTACACTGTGTTGGGCGTTGCTTTTTATCGCATTACGTCTTATGCCTTTCGTGATTGTACCCAAAATTCACCCCATTCCTTGAGAAAGTCTGAACTATTCCAGATTTTCACAAGACCGACTTGTGGAACTATTTCAATACCCAATTCTTGGCAAACTTGCCACTCAGGAATGTTGGTGTAATCTGTTCGGTCCCCACCTTTGGTAAATACATGTGGGCGTATACATCTTAGCGCTTCACATACAGTTTGATCATTTTTAATTTCAAAGGGGATGACGTAATCCACGTTGCGTATACAAGACACAATTTGACAACGGGTCATTAAATCCATAAATGGTTTGCCGCGTTTTGTTTTCAGAAAATTGTCTCCATTAACTACTACAACTAGAGTATCGCCATATTTTTTAGAGTCAACAATACAGGTTGCATGACCTGGATGTAACGGGTCATACCCGCCAGATGTGCATACGATTTTGCCAAGGCTCCCCCTAATTTTCTCAAATTCCTCAAAGGTAATAATTTTCGCCAAATCATCCATATGCTGTGTTATTTCCTTGTTGTCATAAATTGATTTTGCCAAATAGTTTCAAGCGAACTTTTTCAGTATGCGGAGATGTCAACCGCCCAGCTTGAATCACCATGCCGTCCAACCGCCATCAACAACGACATTATTGCCAGTCATATAGGAAGAAGCATCTGATGCCAGGAATAACAAGGCGCCGTTCATTTCATCCTTCTTTGCCATGCGTCCAATGATCGTTTTGGCAGAGTAGTTCTTCACGAAATATTCTTCATGATTGTTGAATACGCCACCGGGTGTCAACGCGTTTACGCGGATATCTGTCCCGGCATAGTAGGCGGCGAGATACTTGGTGAAACCCATCACACCAGCTTTGGTCACGGTGTAGTAGACAGGTTTGAATGCCACGCGCTCGCCGTCTTTGATGTAAATGCGCTGGTCGGGACCGTTGAGTCCATACGTGGAGCAGATGTTGATGATGCTACCCTTCTTGCCCTGCGCAAGCATCGGCTTGACACAAGCCTGTGTGATCAAGAACATACCGGTCAGATTCACGTTCAATGCAGCGTTCCACTGCTCCAGCGGATAATCTTCGAATGCGCCGGGCGTGATGCCTTTTTTTACGGCATCTGGGTCGAACTTGGGATCGAGTGCCGCGCTGTTGACGAGGATGTCGATTCTGCCAAACGCCGACAAAACATTTTCAACCATAGCGTTCACTGAGTCAGGTTGAGTGATGTCGACGGCAAAGGCTTGGGCTTTGTATCCGCTTTTCGTGAGCGTATCAGCCACGGCTTGCGAAGCGGAAGCGTTCAAGTCCACCACGGCAACTGCCGCGCCCGCCTCGGCGAGTGTCTTGCAAAATTCTGCGCCGAGCAATCCCACGCCGCCAGTGACGATGGCAACGCATCCAGATAGATCAAATTTTTCTTGAATAGTCATGTTCACCTTTGTTGCGCGAGATATTATCTCGCGCTACGGTTTAGTATAAATAAAATCGCCTTGCGATTTATATGTGAGATGCAAACCCTCGGTAAGCATGGGTACATCCTGCGCGATGTTACCACCGTGATCGAAGAGCACTAGCACCGCCCGACCAGCGTTGATCTCTGCCTGCATCGCAGTAACGCCAGTTTCAAAGTCTTCGCGCGCCAGCGCAGTGGCAGAGTCAAAACGATCAGGTAATACAACTGCGCCGCGTTCCACATACAGATATACTGCGCCGGGTTCGTTGGTATAAATTTTTATATCAGCGGGTAGGTCGCGCAAATACGCCATGGCTTCTGAATCGTACCACTTGAACGAGGCATACCCAAGCCCGCCTTTTTGCCAGTGCGCAATGGTAGCGGATTGTTTGTAAACCGAAAAGCCCAGAACGATCAACGTCAGCACGATCACGATCAGGCGATTCTTGCTACGCAGCCAGATACCGGCATTGATCAGCAAAATGAATAAGCCAACAAAGACCGGCGAAAGAATGCGGAGTTGAAATTTGGTGGCGGCATCGAACATTAGCATGGATGAAATGATGGAGGCGATGTACGCAAAGATGAATAAGGCGACGGTGAACGAGATGACTTCACGCGACGGCTTCCCGCCTCTGTTCACAGCCGACATCTGATTCGGTTTTGAAAGATAGTTCCTTGCCTTGAGCAGCGCCCAGATCAATACCGCACCCAACGTGATAACGATCAGTGCTTCGATGATGTAAGGCTGTTTGAAGATCTCCCTGCGCCACTCTTCGACCGGGATAAAGAACTGCGAAAATTCATAACGCCCGATCTGTAAATTTTCACCAGTGATGGGATGCCATGCGAATGTACGATTGGTAGAATTATCAGCGACGAGGCGGTTACGGATCGTCCAGCCCAAGACCCAAGGGAGAAAGCCTGCGAGAAAAATTCCGATGGTGGTGAAACGTTTACGCCAACTCGTGCGTAAGAGACAGATCGCCACGAGAAATGTAGCGGCAAGCGCGAGTCCTGCATAACGTGTGAGATATGCCATCCCTGCAAAGGATGCGCAAGCCACCAGCCACCACCACTCACCGGCGATGCCTTTACCCACAGAAGACGGCGGGAATTCAAAATAAAGATCGAACATCCAAAATGATAGCAAGGCTAAAAAGATGAATAACGGTTCACTCATGGCGGCCGCATGGATCTGTAGCATTTCCCCGCTGGTAACAAATAACGTAGCGATGACGATGCCGGCGGTGAGTGAGGGCGTCATCCGCCAGACGAGCACGCCAAGCAAACCCGCATTCAAGCCGAATAACAACGCATTCACAAAGCGTGTGCCGCGTAGTGGGTCTAAACCGAATAGACCAAAGAACGCCAGGATGGATGAAAAGCCAGGAGGAAAATGTGTGACCGGTCCGTTGCTGGCAAGCCAGGCTTCACGGTAACCATCGCCCGCGAGCAGACTGCGCGCGCCTGCGATGTAGGCGATGGAATCATCGGAGAGACCCAGCCCCTCAGGAGTCGTGCGGAGGATGAGCAAGGTTCCAAGTACAACGAGCAGGAACAGGAGTAGGAATGAAGCGAGGCGGAGATTGGTCAGGCGTGTCATGGGAAAAAATTACGCAGTACGTATCCCCATTATACGTACTGCGTATCGTTATGCTAGCTCTTGAGATAACCCTGAGCTTCAAGATACTTGATGATCTCGCGGGCATTCGCTTCGGGGGTTGAGCCAAAGCCCTGCAAGGTGATCTCGGGATTGATCGGCGCTTCGTACGGATCATCTACGCCGGTGAAGCCCGGTTGCTTACCATCAATCATTGCCTGACGTGCCCTGGCATATAGACCTTTTACATCACGCTGTTCACAAACTTCAATAGGCGTATCCATGAAGACTTCGATAAAGTTCTCGCCAACCATCTTGCGGGCTTCGGCGCGTGCGGCGCGGTACGGGCTGATGGCGGCGCAGATCACTGCACCGGTGGCATGCACGATCTCGCCAGCCACAAAGCCGATGCGCATGATGTTGGTATCGCGGTCTTCCTTACTGAAGCCAAGACCTTTCGAGAGGTGTGTGCGAACTACATCACCATCGAGGACCGCGATCTCACGTCCGCGTTCGAGGAGCAAGGATGTGAGTACTTCCGACGTCGCGCTTTTGCCGGAACCGCTCAAACCTGTGAACCAAATACAGAAACCCTGTTCGTGGCGAGCAGGATACGTTTCACGCATAATTTCAGCAGCCTCTGGGCGGGTGAACCATTCAGGTAACAGTCTGCCCTTGGCAAGATATTCATCGCGCACCTGTGTGCCAGAGATATTGGCAGTCTTGGCGCCCTTTGGCACATCTTTCTCTTCCACGTAACGATCTTCATCGGGAAGATAAACGAGCATTTCGAACGGCACCATCTTGACGCCGAGTTCAGCTTCGTACTTGGTCATCAATTCCTGCGCATCATACGGACCATAGAATGGCTTGCCCGTGGAATCATTTCCCGGACCCGCATGATCGCGCCCCACGATGAAGTGGTTGGCGCCGTGGTTGCGGCGGATAATGGCGTGAAGGATGGCTTCTTTGGGTCCAGCCATGCGCATCGCGAGCGGAAGCAGGCTAAGCATGGTGCTGTTCTTATCGTAGTGATTATCCACCAATGCCTTATACGTGCGGACGCGGGTGTAGTGATCCACGTCACCAGGTTTAGTCATGCCGACAACCGGATGAATTATCAAGGAGCCGTTGACTTGCGCAGCGGCGCGCTTGGTCAGTTCTTCGTGAATGCGGTGCATGGGATTGCGAGTCTGGAACGCGACAACATTGTCGTGACCCATGTCTTCGAGCATGGCGCGTACTTCAGCGGGGGTGCGGCGTAAATTTATAAAGTCATAATACTTGGGAAGGTTAACCACCTTCATCGGACCTGAAATGCATACTTTGCCCCAGCGGCCCATTTCAGAGACTATCGGATGTTTGGAATCGGTAGTGCCATAGGCGTGCGCGGCCTCCACTTCGGCATCCCAGTGATAGACTTCATCGAGCGTTATTACCGCGATCAGATCGAAGTTGGCACTGCGTAAGGCAAGTTCTTCACCAACGGTGGGCAGTTCTTTCGGGTCAGCTGTTAGCGTGATGGGCAGAGGGAAGAGTGTTCCATCCGCGAGGCGCATTTCCCTGAGCACGCGATCGTAATCCGCCTTGCCCATGAATGTGGTCAGTGGGGAAAATCCGCCAGTGGCGATCAATTCCAGATCACAAAGATTGCGCATGGTGATCTTGATGGAGGGCAGCTTTCCGGCGCGCGCCAACAGTTCTTCGCGCTCCTTGCCTTCCACAACCAAATTCACCAGTTTGCCCCCGTATGGGGTGATAAGTTTTGCTTTTGACATGAATACTCCTTATTTGAAACAGATCAACTCTGTAAATATTGCAGGCACAGGGCGCAATTATATCCTAAAATTCAGTGAATGAATTTTGGATTTGGTGACAAGCTAGATTCTGGGGATAGGTTTTGTGCCATTCCAGCTTGGCTAATTTAGTTGTAGCTTAACAATGATTTGCTGTGGGTGTGGATTACAATCGGGAAGTTCCACCAAACAAGCTGATGCGGATTTTATCCTCTCATGAAATTATCCCAAATCGAGTTCATAAGTACAACATTGCTGCTGTTATTCCCTGTTATCAGGTGATGATTTTACGGGGAGCGGGTCTGAAAAAATTTTTCTAACCCCGCCAGGCAACCAGTTTGAAATATCACATCTTTATCCTGCGGTTCATCGTTTTCAAATAACTTTCCAGCTGAATATTCCGGTTTTAGAGAATAGGCAAAGCGGGGACCAGTTTCATCTAGTTCATTTCCAATAATTGTTAGTAAATAGAACTTCCCATTCGATTCCCAATCTGGTTGAAAGCGCAGGGTGTACCAGTCGTTACTGGGTAATTCTGAATTTGCCACGCGGATGCTTGTGACATTCTGCCCGAGATGAACATCCTTCAGTGAGAATTCGGTCACACCATTTGGGTCTGCTTCAGCAGCATCGACCCATACACGGACTTCAGATACGCCGGCACATTCTGGAACGATTTCCTGTGAAAGTGTTAGTTGATCATTGATCGGCGCTGAGTAGAGCGCCTCGGGCGCCCAGTTTTTATAATTGGGTTGATAGCAAAGACCAGTCTGATAGTATTGTGAGCCACAGGGTACATGGTAGGAAAAATACATGCCCAGTATATATAAGGATATGCTCAACCCACCGAAGATGGCCGGCAAAAGGCTGGGGATGCGAAGCGGCTTTTGGAACAGCAAACCAGCCAGGGCTAGGCAAAGAAGCGGCGTGACGGTTCCAAAGTAGCGGCCTTGTACACCGTCAATGGTTGCCTGCCCAACGGGGTTAAACGTCAAATACATCAGCGTGAGCGTAGCCAGGTAGGAAATCACAAAGACTGTGAGGAGAATCAGGCGTGTCCGTTTTTCGATTTGCTCCGCTGTAATCACCAAGGCGGAAACGAGACTAGCTCCGAATAAATAATATGTCCAGGTGGGAACGGGCCAGTAGTTGAAGCCGTAAATGGCAGTGCCGTTTTGCAGATATTCGAAGCCATGCCTAATAATGTCCCGGCCTAGAATGGGTATGAATTCAGGAAAATGAGACAGGATGAATTTGACTTGCCCAAGCGGATCTGTGCCATCAGGCGCGGTACGCAGTTTGGAATAGGCAAGGATGCTCCAGCCTGCTACTTCCACTGCAAACAGGATGATCGTCAGGGTGAGGAGCAGCAGATAGCCATGTTTCATTTTAAATTGGGCTGGACGGATGAGCAGGAAGGGGAGCAGAACAAGCGGAGTGATGTTGATCTTGCCCCAGAATAAAACAAAAACCAGGAACGCGAGCGTTACCCATTCTTTCCACTGTAAGTCTTTGCGTTGAGCGATGGCTAACGTGCCACCGATGAAAAGGAATGCAATTCCATTCGAGATGGTATCCGCGCTGATGGTGGATGCTTGCAGGATCATCACAGGTGAGGCGGCGAGGATGGCGAGAATCCATTTCCCAAACGGGATCAGCCGAACGGCCAGCCAGGTGAGGAGGATATAACTTAATAATCCAACGATGCGGCAGAGATAATAGACAGGGAGCGCGGGTAAACGCTGGCTTCGCCCCAACCAGCGTAGGACGATCGCTTGTGGCAGTAATAAAGGTGGTGAGTAAACAGACCGGGTTTCGACGCTATCATAGATATAGTCGTAGGCATCTATGGGAAGGTCTTTGTATTTTGTCCAGAAGTCCGGTTCCACTGCGCGGACGATCACTTGTCTGCGATAAGAGAGTTCCCAATAAATGGCAGGAAAAGGCTTTTTCCCGTTGGTTTGGTCGTTTGGCAGAAATTGAAAATCTGACATTTGCCACGCGCGCATCAGGTGCGTTTCTTCATCGTATCCGCCGCTGAGAGGCAGTAGAAAACAAGCTGTCAAGCCAAAAACAAAGAGGGTGACCAATGCATAGATTTCCGCCCCATGCCATTTGTAATTTAGAAACATGGTTTTTATGCGCGCTCGCAATGCTTTGGTCTCCAGTTTGGTGATTGATGCCTAAATTATTTTAGGCAATAGAGCGAATTGACAGTTTTGATCACATCTGCTGAAAGCTCGGATATAGAGCTAATGCTCTTGCAAGCTTGTTGGGCAATGAATAAGTCCGCGTTGATGATGGGTGCTAGTTCTTTCAGGCGTTCAACGTTTTCAGTTTGGGCGTAGGCTTGCAGGAAGGGTATCCATTCAATAAGGTCGCTTGGTGATAGCCCCTGGTCAAAGGCTTGTTGTCCGATTTCAAGCACTTTGTTCCAATTACCCTGTTGACGGGCAAGGTCTGCTTTTTGGTAGTAATAGCACCAGCCCCGCGCAGGCTCGGGGCCAAAGACAATGACTGGCGGCGTGTGGGGTGTTTCGTCAACCAGCACATGTTCGACCTCTGAGTAAGGTCCAATAACTTGAATGGGCTCTCGATCACCGTGAGAGTATTCGGGGGAATGTCCGTCAATAACATGTACGCATGAGTTTATGGATGGCTGATTAAGCAGAACAAAGTTACGGTAATTTTTATAGGTAATGATATGTTTGCGGTTGTCGTATTCCTGCCGCTCGCGGGACTGGATCTTTGTGATGGTCTCAGCATTCAAAATCGCTGCGAATAAACCAGGCTGTATATTTTTGGGATTTTGTTTTTCAGGGTAATAAATCAAACTGGCGGGACCCCACACAAAATAATCTTCTTCGAGCACAGCCGGATAATTTGCGACCAGGGTTGTGTTTTTCTCGAATTGTGGCACACGCCATGAAACCTGCCACCAGAACATATTTGTGGCACTGGTCTCGCGCACTTGTTTGATTGCGTTGCCATGCTGGACGAGCATAGCTGTGATGAGAAGCACGGCAAAAATTCCATTACGCAGGAAGTTTCTTTTTAAATTCATTAACAAGGCAATGATCAATATTGCTACGCCGATGGAAGCGATCAGGCTATAACGTGAATAGGCGGGGAATGATACTTCCCGGTTAACCATCGCAATCGGAATCAACCCGGCGATGGCAGTAAGCAATCCCAGCAGTATTGCCTCGCGGTAGTCGTCTGATTGCAAAGCCCCTGTCTCGGCATTGGCTTCTTTGTGAATGAAAAATATGATGAAGGCGGCTGTAATAATGGCTACTAAAAATCCCCAACCTTGAATGTGGCCGGCTAACTGTGAAAGCGGAGTAACCCATGCTGAAAAAAATACATCAAAGAGATCTCGCAGGACTTGAACTCCCCAATGATAAAGAGTCTGCAACGGGTAAAGTTTTACATTCTCAAATTGGATGCTGACATCGGTAGCGCCGCGCTCTGCTTTAAAAAATAAGATGCGCCATGTCAAAAAGACCAGGGGTATCGCCAGCGCGGGATATGCACGCTGAATGGTTTGCCAGATTTTTTGAGGAAATGTGCCTGTGCCGCGTGTCGATAACAAAAACACACATGCCCAGCGAAAAAATTCAACGCCGATATACCATTCCATCTGACCAAGATATAACCAGCCCAACAAAATAGAAAAGACATGGAAGGTTATCTTTGACAACCTATGCTCAGTAAGCACCGCCTGTAGTGTAAAAGCAACAGAGCACAATGCCGCCGCTAAACCTACTATATGGCTTTGATAGTCGATGCCATTAGTTTGTGAAAGAAACCCAGGATATACCAAAAACAATAATGCCATTAACAACGTCGCGATATGCTGACGGGACCACAGCATGCGTAATACCCACAACAAAGCCAGCGCGCCTAACATACGGAATACATATGCACTCAAGTTATAGTAAAGTGCATTCTCACCAAATAGTATATAAGCAGGGATCATGACCAGCGCACGCAGTGGTCGGTCTACGCTGAATATTTCACGGAACACATCGGGTCCTTCAGCGTGTGCAGATGTCATGAGGTACCAATCGTCATGAGTGTAGCCAAGTTGATTGCTCAAAGGTAGATAGGCAAGTGTAGCAACTAGAATCAAAACAAGCGAACTGATGAACGCGGGGCGATATTTCATTACGTGTCCTTCAGTCTATAAATGCGATGAGTAGATTCAGACTCCTTTGCCGCAAGTGCCAGCTCTAATGCGCGAATACCATCTTCGAGACCGCAGATCGGTTCGGACTCACCTCGAGCTATTTCTATAAAATGACGCGTTTGACTCACAAAAAGCTGGTTCCGCTCGAAGCCTTCAGGAGGGGCAAAGGTTTGGGTAACAGGAGCAGGTGGGTTATCTGAGAAGGAACCGAAGTCCTTAGGCATTTGATGGAAGTGCAGGATGCCGTCCGCATTGTCCCAGCGTAGTGTCCCATCCGTTCCAACGATTTCCAATGTATGACGCGGCGGTCTCTGCACATAATTGAGATGTATCCCGCCGATCGCGCCGTTGGAGAATTTGAGTCCGATCTCGGCTACATCTTCCACATCAAGATTGAGAGGGGAAATAGATCCATTGAACGACCATAGCGAATCTACTTCGCCGATGAGATAACGCAAATAATCGAGTGGATGCGTGAGCGTGCAGATGACACCGCCGCCGAGATCAGCACGCGCCGCATAGCTCTGACGATAATCCTCCCACGGATGCCACTGTGGCAGGTATTCGCCCCAATGCGCATGGACAGTTAATATTTTGCCGAGTGCATGCGATTGAATGAGCTCGCGCGCTTTATTGAGTGTAGGATGATAACGGAATTGAAAGCCGACTAAAATTTTGCTGCCACTTTTTTGTGCGGCTTGTTGTAATGTGTCAACGCGATCAAGGGAATTGGAGATGGGTTTCTCAAGCAGGATGTGACAGCCTGCTTCCGCGGCGGGGATGGCGATATCCAAATGCAACGCGGTGGGATTTGCAACGATGACCGCATCGGGTTTGTGCTTTTTCAACGCTTCGTGAATATTGATCTCAACGGGATAGCCCGCGAGTTCATCATCGGGTAACGTGGCTTTGCGTGTGCGGAGAAGAACAATATCATTTTCTCCGAGCGCGTTCAAGTTGCGAAAATGTCTGCGGCCAATAGAGCCGAGTCCGGCTATTAATGTTTTCATGCAGTCCTGAAATTTTTTCCAGGCAGGTTTACCTCATATAAGGCTTATCTGCGTCAAGGAGCGAATCAAGAAGTTCCTCTCTCAAGTGTTTAGCGATTGCAGGTTGAGCTGGATATAGGTCTTCAAGCTCTTCAATATCTGCGTCCAAATCGTACAGCTCAAATGTATCTTCAGCCTCATAACCCTTGTAATAAATAAGCTTTTGATTGCCTTTCCGCATGGCAACTGTGACTTTTTGAAGAGGCACAAGCGCTGGATTAAGTTTTGCTTCCACAGTAAAAGTGCTTCTTTCGAAATCTTCAACACCGCCAAGTCCAGGAAGCAGTTTCCCTTCGGTTTGAATTGGAGTTGGCTTGCCGGTTAAATGCATCAGAGTTGGAAGTACATCCACCGAATTTGTTGGGGCGTAAATATCACGACGCGTTTTCTGGCCAGGCGCAGAGACCAACAAAGGTATATGTACAACTGGGTCATACAAAAGCCGCGTAGTATGGCGAGTCTCTCCACGCTCGAACATTTCGCCATGATCGGAAGTGATAATGACATGGCTGTTTTCAAATATGCCATCAGCTTCCCATGCATCCAGAAGCTTGCCAAATTCCCAATCCAAAGAGGCAATATATTCATCATAAGTACGGCGAGTTGTTAGGGTTACCTGTTTTGAAACACTGTCGGAGAATCTATGCAGCGGCTTTTGAATAGGAGACCACCCATCCACAAACTTCCCAAAAAATTTATCAGATGATCGATAGGGGGCATGAGGTGGATAAAGATGCAGGTAGGTAAAGAAAGGCTGGGGTAGAGTAGGTATTAAGGACATGACACCGCCAAACAACTCTTCCAAACTAAAGTAGAGCGGATAAGTAACGTTGTGAGGTAAACCCCTTGGGTAGCCCTTTGTAGATAGTCCGGCGGTATCTCGATGATAAAGCCACCATTGTAGAGGACCGAGAACCAGAGAAGCAGGTTTGGACTGCATCTGGAACATAAAATCATCCAACGCGCGCAATGCCATATTCTTATCTTTTGGAAAAAGATCGTTTAGAAGGTAATTAAATCTCCCAAAAGAGCTTGCTGACAAAAGATTATTTATGTCAGCAGTAAATTGTGAAACAACGAAGTTGGCCATCATGCTTTGTGGAAAACATAGTCGATGGTAGTCTTCTCCAAAAGCACGAAAGATATTATTCTCGATCAAGCTGTGTTTAACGCCGCTACTGTAGTTGAGTGCCCTGCTTGTCCATGGATAGGTACCTGTCAATAACGAGGCAGTGCCCGGAATCGTGTAATTCCCACCGGAATTATGTGCATGATAAACAGTAGCATGCTCTGCGAATCTTTCAAGATTGGGAGAAGTTGGGCGTGGATAGCCATAAACCGATAAGTTTCTGGCACTCATTGCATCGAACAGGAGAATAATAACGTTCGGTTTGGAAGCATCTCCCTGTTTTAGATTTTTGCCGACCCATGAACTGACAGCAGGAAAAAAAATAGTTGGGGCAGCCGCTCCAACTAACTTAAGAAAACCGCGGCGGCTAATTTTACTCATTATGATTCCTTAGGTATCTAAAGTGTTAAATAATATTTCTTATGAAAACAACCAAAAGTGAAACAAGGCTGATGGGAATCGAAATATAGAGAAATATAAGGAGACGATTCGAAATGTCATCCAAAACCTTATCAAGAAAACCCAGCCAATCGATCAGAAAGGCAAGACTAAGGATTGCCAAGGCTATGGCGGGTGTCCAAGCGACCAATTCCACTGGAAATGGCGCCTGATAATGGAGATGATTATCAAAGTACATTAAGTAACCCAGACCAAGCAAAACTAACAATGTACCTTTTGTTATAAAACGATCATAAAACCATTTCTTGGGCAGCATGACGCTCAGAAAAAGAGGCGCAAGCAAAACCAATAAACTTTCAATTAAATTGACAACTATCATATAGGCAAATGTGGTTGCAATCTCTCCTATAGCAGAAAAATAAAGCCAGCTTGGAAGTCTCCACAAAAAACGTGAGATGGACCAAGGGTAGATTATCACCACTATTACGGCATAGACGCGAGTAATTTGCTCTGCACTGGGAATTCGCTTTACAAAGTTCAAAGCCATAATCCTTTAAATTATGAAATTAACACTAGAAGTCTAGATTATACCAGTGCAGCCTGAAGGCCTTCTGGTTACAGAACGCAGGTAAGTTGCAGTTTGCAACCCATTCAAAAATTACCAATTCAAATCCTTTTCATAGCCCCACCTGACCAACAGCTCACCTGCGACTTCCTTGAACACGGATTTATCTTTTTCCGTGAACAGTCTTTGCCAATTCCCAGCCTGTCCCTTTGGAAGGAAGGATGCGATACCTTCATTCCTTTTTGCCTGCCACTCTTCATCGGGGTTGGACGCCATTTCAGCTTGGATCGTCTTTTCAAGGGCTTTGTTGGTTTTCTTTACACCGAGGAATTTCCAGAGTTTGCTCATCTCATGGAAGGGCGTGGCAAGCAGGTCCTCGTAACGCATGCCGAAATAATTTTTATCGAATAATCTGCGGGCTTCGTCTTGGGTCTCTCGCAGGTTTATCACCCAACCCTTTGCCACACGGCGGATGAAAGTCTCGGTGAAGATCGAGCGGCGACTGTCGCTGAACGGAGCTGGATCAGTTTGAAGGTCGGCAATGATACGTCTGTCTTCGCCTGTGAGAAATTTTGATTCCTCCACGAAGTTGCGGAAGCGTTCCGAGATCAGCACATCGCGTCCATCGCGAACGATGTATACGAGTTTCGCATCAGGATAGACTGCATGCATATCACGCACAGCCTGACCATGGATCGTGGACGATGGACTCTTATCGCCAACGATCATTTTGCCTTCGCGCGCGGCATCACGTTCCATAATGACATCAGCGGCGGCGCGGAGGATGAGGGGTGAGAGGTCGCCGCCCTGATTCCAGCGATTGGACTTGCGCGTGAGCCATTCTTCAGCCTCAGGCGTATTGACCAGTGACTTGAGCAACGGCTGGCGCGTGAAGAAGTGCGCCTGATAGTTGCAATGCACTTCGGGGTGCAGGCGCGCGAGGCGCATGAGCAGCGTCGTCCCCGAACGGGCGTGACCGAAGATGAAGAACTTCTCGCGTGGGAAGAATTGTTTGATCTCTGCCACTTCTTCAAGCGTGATGGCAG
>Ga0180074_1000067_pt1 | contig 20927 bp, 22 predicted proteins | sample EasRiv366_16_10D_FD_121773 | JGI IMG/M metagenome (GOLD analysis project Ga0180074, IMG submission 121773) | Soil microbial communities from meander-bound floodplain in the East River, Colorado, USA - East River metaG ERMLT366_16_10D | ecosystem: Environmental > Terrestrial > Soil > Floodplain ...
CGTATTACCCTGAAAGCGGCGGGACGGTGATAGACTGGTGGGATGAAAATTGGGACGAAGCACTCGATGAACTTGATGATGACCTGGGTGATGATTTTGAAATTGACCCCACTGACGATGATCTGCCATTTTAGATCGAACAGTGAATTGTTTGACTCCAGAGCTTGTTCATGAAATCTGTGGCGATCATCGGCGCGGGACCAGCAGGGTTGATGGCAGCTGATGTGTTGAGTCAGGGTGGTGTGCAAGTGGATATGTATGATTCCATGCCGTCTGTGGGACGCAAGTTTCTAATGGCGGGTAAGAGTGGCTTGAACCTTACACACTCAGAGCCGTTCGAACACTTTGTGGGTCGCTATGGTTCACGACGCAAATGGATCGAGCCGATGCTCAAAGAATTTGGCGCAGACGAGTTGCGTGCCTGGGCACAGGGACTTGGCATCGAGACTTTCGTAGGTACATCGGGGCGTGTGTTTCCGGTAAGCATGAAGGCGAGTCCGCTATTGAGGGCGTGGTTGAAGAGACTACAAGAAAACAATGTGACTATACACACCCGTCACAGGTGGATTGGGTGGAACCAAGATCAAGCGTTACGATTTGAAACAGAACAAGGCGAAAAATCAATAAAAGCGGATGCGGTCATTTTGGCTTTGGGCGGCGGCAGTTGGCGCAGACTCGGCTCGGATGGCGCGTGGGTCTATTGGCTGGAGCAAGCTGGGGTGAATGTTGAAGCGTTGAAGTCAGCCAATTGCGGATTCGATGTGGCGTGGTCAGAATTTTTCAAAGAGAAATATCAGGGTCAGCCATTGAAGTCTATTGTTTTATCATTTGAGACATTCCGTCAACAGGGCGAATTTGTAATTACAAAACATGGCGTGGAAGGCAGTTTGATCTACGCCTGTTCAGCGCTACTGCGAGATGCGATTGAAACACGCGGCACAACAAATATTCAACTTGACCTTGCGCCTCATCTAACTCGCGAAGACGTGGTATCGAAGCTTTCAAAGCCCCGCGGCTCAAAGACGATGGCAAGTCATCTTGAAAAGACGGTTGGAATCAAAGGCGTGAAGGCAGGCTTATTGCGTGAGTTTGTATCGAAAGATGACTTTGGAAATATGGAGAGACTGGCTGACGCGATAAAGGCTTTATCTATTCCGCTGGTGGCTCCGCGTCCGATAGATGAAGCCATCAGCAGTGCGGGTGGCGTACTCTTCGAAGAACTCGATGATCACTTAATGTTGAAGAAAATCCCCGGCGTATTTTGCGCCGGGGAGATGCTGGATTGGGAAGCGCCAACGGGAGGCTATTTACTCACAGCCTGTTTCGCCAGCGGACGTGTAGCGGGACGAGGCGCGTTGAGATGGGTTAGTAATTTGTAAATGGGGATTTTTAATTAGCCAACGATGGCTCATGCAAAATAAATTCTTATTCCGCTGATCTGCGCCAATCTCTTTAATCCGCACATGTTGTATCTTATATCAGTATAACCTCTACGATCTCGCCCACGCTTAAGCCTGTCGCATCGGGATGAATACGCAAGAGTCCATCGGCGGAGGCGAGCGTAAATATTAAGTTGCTCTTTCCAAAAATAGGATGCGCTTCATACATGCCCTTCGTCTCCGCTCCGCTCCGCTCAGGGCGAAGTAACTTCACAGGTATCCAATCTTCACGACCGGCTTGCGAGGGCAGGTTGACCGTTAATCTTGCTTGAATAGTTGCACGTGGTCGCGGGGTCGCATCTAACAATTTTTCGATGACCGGCACGACGAACAAATATCCATTTACCAACGCGCTCACGGGGTTGCCGGGTAATCCAATTACGGCTTTGCCGTTGCACACACCTAAAATTGTTGGCTTACCGGGGCGCGTATTGATTCCGTGAACTAATACGCCAGGCTCTCCCAACCAGCGGATGACATCGGCGGTCATATCGCGCGTAGAGGCGGATGAGCCAGCGGTGATGACCACTACGTCACATTCGGATAACGCCTGCGCCGCCGCAGCTTTCAAAGCCTGAAGCTGGTCGCTGACGATCCCATAGCGTTTTGCCACGCCTCCGCTTTTTTCGACGAGCGCACCGAGCGTGTACGAGTTGATGTCACGCACTTGCCCAGGTCGCGGAGATTGGCCCGGGTCAATGACTTCATCGCCAGTGGAAATTAATCCAACGAGAATTTTCTTCGCTACTTTTACAGATGTGATGCCTAACGCGAGCAATCCACCGACCTCAACAGGACGGATCAGAGTCCCTTTGGATAAGACAGTTTGTCCCTGTGCAACATCCTCCCCGATACGAATGAGGTTCTCTCCATCGGCAACGGCGCGGAAGATTTCGATTTCTGCTCTTCCGCTCTCTTCGTAGCTTAGCCCCGAAGTAGCAACGCTCTGTGTATATTCCAACATCACTACTGCATCTGCCCCATTCGGCAACATGCCTCCAGTGTGGATCAACGCACATTGACCAGTACCGATCTCAAATGCAGGTGCATCTCCCATGGACACTTCGCCGATGAGAGTCAAATACGCCGGTAATGAGTCCGTCGCTCCAAACGTATCTCGCGCGCGGACGGCATAACCGTCCACGGTGGTGCGTTGGAAATCGGGCAAAGGATGCGGCGCAATGATATCTTCCGCGAGGACACGACCTAAAGAGGCGGAAACGTCGATTGATTCAGAATCAGTTATCGGCTGAGAAAGATGCGAGAGCAATAAGTCCCGCGCTTCGTCTGGAGGGAGGAGAGTCAGAAATTCGGGCATGAGTCCAAGTGTCAGGTATCAAGTTCCAGGTGTCAAGTGTCGAGTTAGCGAGTCCAGAATGTGAATGTCAAAAAGTAGACGGTGAGACCAAAGACGCCCAGGGCTGTGGCGTTGAGGAGCAGCCAGTTTGGTTTTGTGCCGAGGGCGATGTTGCGGAGTTGGTGGATCTGATAAAGGGCAAACGGAAAGGTGAGGAAAGCGGGCGCAAGCAAATTGAGGGAGATGTTGACAGCAGGCATGGCAAGCATAAAAATATAAGCGAACAACACAAAGATGTGATGAAGCGGCACGACACGTTCCCAGCCGAGGCGCGTGAGAAATGTGACACGTTGATATTTCTGGTCCTGCGCAAAGGCTTGGAAATCGAGCACGATGAAAAAGGAAAACGCCAAAAACGTGAGTGGCAGTGTGAGCGCTAAAAAAGGATGTGTTGTTCCAGTTTGAAGCGTAAAAGCGAGGGATGGATAAACGTACGCTAATTGCACAGCCAGCAGAAATTCACCGAAACCGCGATTGACAAGCCTGAATGGCGGCGTGGCGTTGATAATAATCAGAATGATGGAGAAAAGTAGAAAGAAAAAAGATGAAGCTGGGAGATGATTGGTGTTGTAGAGAATGTAAGCAATCACCGCGATTGAGGCAAGAGCCGCCATCGAAATATAAAGGGCATTGTTACGCAGGGTGATCTTATCAGCACGGGTTTCGTTTTCGAGAAGCGGCTCATTATGCGGACGATAGACTTCAGACAGGAGATTCATCGCGATTTGCAGGAGGAGAATCATCACAAGGCCCAGCCAGAACGAATCTGTACGGAAAGGTTCGCCGAGGTAATCGGCAAGGCTCGCGCCGAAGAAATAGGTCAGCGCGCCGAGAAAGAGGTGGAGGGGACGGATGAGTTTTAACAATTTACGATTAGGAATGCCATAAATCTTCAATTTCGAAAAAGATATTCTTTCTCGGGACTCGATCTGCATTCACAGTTGCACGAATCATAAATGGTATTGAAGCCAGTGTGAAGACGAACCCCATCCACCAAAAACGATACGAAAGCAAATTTAACATGAACGAAAACACAAAACTACTAAAAAGGAAAAATTGAGCAAACACAAATTGCTGCCCTTTCTTGCCTTTCATGATGAGGTTCCAGCGCTTATCCAAGGATTGAGTTCTTGCATTACCGGTAACGATGTAATTCACAACAGGAATTACCCCGGCTAAGATCATCCAAATAGCCCAGAAACCCAAACATAGATAGCCAAATAGCAGAACTTTATCTTGTGTTAAGGCAGTCATTATGACTGATCCTTTATAAATGCTTTCAAGCGTTCTGCTGCCTGCGGAAGGTTCTTCCGTCCTAGCCCAATGCGAAAGTGATTGTGAGGGTCATCGTATAACGTACCGGGGAGAAGCAAAACACCAGCTTTCTTGACCAAGCCATCGCAGAAGTCTTCGACATCACCTTTCAAGAGTTTCGGAAATCCCATCGAGCCAGCGGCAGGGCGGACCCATTTGAACAAGTCTGGATGCTTGGTAAATAGTTCATCAATGATTTCGAGATTGTTTTTGATAATACCAAGATTCCGGGCGACAAGTTTTTGCCGATTTCGTAAGGCGACTTCAGCGAGAAATTCACTGGGAGCGGAATTGCAGATGGTGGTGTAGTCTTTGAGTGACGCCATACTTTGATAAATCTTTTTGTTCTTCGTAGCGATCCAACCGATGCGTAGACCGGCAAGTCCGTAGGTTTTGGAGGTGACGCCTAGCGAGACGGCATGCTCGCCTATATCACAGCCAGCGGGGAGACGTTGTTCGGGGTTGTACTCTGATTCTCGATAGACTTCATCGCAGAAGAGAATCAAATTATTTTCTTGAGCAAATTTATTTACTGCTTCAAAATCCGCACGGGACATGAGACAGCCGGTTGGGTTGTGGGGCGTATTGAGTATGATGGCTCTGGTATTTAATTGAACCAAATCTTTCAATTCTTTCACATCCAAAGCCCAGTCGTTTTCTTCGCGTGCCGGCCACACACAAGTCTCACAGCCGATGGATATTGCAACTTCACTTAGAGATTGGTAATGCGGCGTATGCACGATGACGTGATCGTTCTTTTTCAAAACTGCATGCATGAAAAGATAGATCGCCTCTTCCGCCCCAGTGTGGACGAGAATCTCCTCAGGCTGAATCGTTTCGTAAATATTGGCAATTTCCTTGCGCAGCGCAGGATGTCCCTGCGATTCGGTGTAGCCAAGCCAGGTGTGTTGAAATTTTTCGGCAGAACCTGGCTCCAGCGCCAGCAAGTCCACGATGGACATGGCTTCACAGTCTGAAGAACACAATAGGTATTCAGTATTGAATTCGTATTTAGCGAAGTAGCGTTCGAGTTTGAAGGGAGGGAGATTCATTTGGTCTCTTTATAACTTTCGTCTGCATTATCAGTAGTTCTCAAGAATCTATTTATAGTCTTAACACACATCCGACATTCATCAATCGTGAGGTATCTCCCAGTCAAAGGAATTCTTCTGGGATAGCCGTAATCTAACAGCACTTCATAATAAGCTCTATAGCGTTGTCGACGCCCCTTCATTAACAGTACCTTTCACGGTTGACACCGCAACTATTTTCAATGATGAATTAATCTCAGAGCCAAACAAACCATGCTTCTTGATATACATCGACCCACTTTCTCGATCAACAATTGTCGTTATTGATCGAGAAACAATAAAAGACCATATCATTAACAACACCATACTTATCAAAAAAAGATTTACAAAAACAAGCACTTTGTCTGCGCCAATCAAGAACGACAGCAATAAAAATACTGCCACTACAATTAAACGCAAAGCAACCTCCCATCGCGACAGTGAGTATAAAACTAAGAGTATGTCTGGATTCTCTCTCCTGCTTATAGATATACTACCTGCCATAAACTCCGGTTCAACATCCTCAAAAAGTTTCTTGTAGGTGCTTAAATCTCTCACAACCCTGGCTCCTTAGCAAACTTTACTTCAATACCTTCTTCATATCACGATAATGGGTCTGATTGTGGATATACAACATCTTGATCATCTCACGGATCGAAGTCATACCCAAAAAAGGATGTTTGCCTTGTTTTTCCAAGTCGAGTTCCGAAAGCGATAAAGTCCATGCGATCGAATCGGCGCGGACAGCTTTGTATTGTTCAAGTAAATCCTGCGGGGAAAGGTCTTTGGTTTTTTGCTGTTGGGCGGCGTTGTAGCGGTCGATCGAAAAATCATCCGGCGAACCTGCGTCGCCCAAACGAATTTTCTCAAAGAGTCGCACCAGTCCGCGTTCGGAGGTGACGAAATGCGAAAGCACATTACGCAGCGTCCACGTTTCGCCTTCGGTGTAGACCTCCGCCTGCCATTGATTATCCTTAAGACCGGCAAAGAGCGTAGTAAATTTATCGCCTTCAGTTCTGAGCTTATCTGCAAGTTCGTCGAGTTCGGACATGAGATTCTCCTATAAAGTGCGCTTCGACCGCGCTCACCCATCGGTTCGCTCCGTTCAGCGCGAGTTATATTAGGGAATAACCCCCATCCACGACAATAGTTTGCCCGGTGATGTACTCATTCTTCAATAAAAATTCGAGTGCGGATGTAATTTCTTCGGTTCGCGCTGGACGTTTGAGCGGCACCCGTCCGATCAGCCTTTCCCACTCTTCAGCCGGGACAATGTCCGATTGCAGGACAAAGCCGGGAGCAATAGCGTTGACACGGATCTTCGGCGCAAACGCGCGGGCGAGAATCCTGGTCAGCGATTCGAGCGCAGCTTTACTGACAGTATACGAGGGATAACGACTCCATGCTTTTTGTGCGCCTACGTCCGTGATGTTGATGATGGAACCGCCGTCCGTCATTTTTTTGGATGCTTCCTGTGCAAGCAGAAACGGTGCACGTAGATTCAGATCAAGCGCTGTATCCCAATTCTCAATGGATAATGCATTCACATTTCCACTGGGCATGAAGGCGGCAGAGTTGACGAGCACATCAAGAGCTTCGATAGTAGAGAGTAAAGAGTAGATTTCGGAGGGTTGGGTTAAGTCGGCTTGGGCGAGGACAACGTTTCTCTTTAGCGATTCAATTTCCGCCTGAGTCTGAAGCGCAGCGTCATCCGCCGAATGGTAATGGAGGACGATATCGTATCCGAGTTGAGCAAGCGTCAACGCGAAAGATTTTCCAAGTCTGTGTGCCGCGCCGGTGACAAGGGCAAGAGGAGCCATGCAGATGTTTTACCACAAAATTTTCGCCGCCGAGGACGGCGGCGAAAGCGGTTATTTTCTAAAGAAGTTGGAGACGAAGAACCAGATGTTAGCGGGGCGCTCCGCCAGACGACGCATGAAGTATGGATACCAGTGCGTGCCGAAGGGCACATACACGCGGACGGGATAACCTTCTTTTGCTAATTGATCTTGCAGGTCACGGCGGATGCCGTAGAGCATTTGAAATTCAACGGCATTCTTGGGTAAGTCTACTTTTTCAGCATGCTTCTTCGCGAAGTCAATGCGTTTATCATCGTGCGAGGCAATGGCAGGGATCGGCGGAATGCGACCATCATCACTGAGCGTATTAGATTCGATTTTTAGAGCGCCATCAATGAGAATTTTTGTCAGCAAGTCATAATTCGCATCGACATCAGCTTTTTTCGGATAAGCCTTATCAGCAGGCTCCATATACGCGCCTTTGACAAGCCGGAAGCGCGTTCCGATCTCAAGCAAACCGCGCACATCCGCTTCAGCACGATACAAATAGGACTGTGCTGCCATACCAACTTGCCGGGTTGTGAAACCGCGTTCCAACATAGCTTTGTAGATCAAGATCGTGACATCGGTGTAAGGCGTATCTTCAATATCAATCCGCACAAAGTTGCCGTGTTTTCTTGCCTGTTCGAGAATACGCACCAAATTCTGACGACACGTTTCTTCATCCAATCCCATGCCGATCTGGGTTAACTTAATGGAAACGTTGGCTTTAACCCCTGCCTTATCTATTTCGTTTAAAACATCGATGATGGCATCTGCGGCGGCGTTCGCTTCTTCTGCTGTTGATGTATGTTCCCCCAATTGATCGAGCGTTGTGTTGATGCCCTTCGCATTCAGTTCGCGGACTACACGAATCGCATCTTGTATGTTTTCCCCTGCAATAAATCGGGAAGCTGCCTTCCACGCAAAACTCCAACTCGTTACCAGCTTCTGTGCCCAGCCGGCTTTGGACAGATAAATCAAAAATGAACGTAGCATGTTCCCATCCTGCAATGGAGTTCAACGGCGATTCCCCGCCGTTGGAACGCAACTGGAAAGCGTTGCTTTCCAAAATATTCTAGCACAAACGTCAAAAATGAGTGTGTTATACTTTTTTGTGATATTTGTCATGTTTTCGGAGGCAGAGTGAGGAATCGCCGTTCCATTCCAATTTTACGCGGTATCTCTATCGCGATTTTGACCATAGCCCTGGTGCTGACCGTGATTGCACTTATCGGGTACAGTCGCCAGAGAAATAATTATCCCGCTGGCATGAAGATCGGAGGCGTGTCCGTCGGCGGCGTGGATCCGCAGACCGCATCACAGCGTGTACTACAAGTCTATTCTTCGCCGGTGGAGTTACACTACGGCGAAGCGACCATTCAGATCGAACCATCCGTGGTTGGTTTTGAATTGGATCTTGACAGCATGATCGCCGCCGCGGACCTCGGTCGTACTGGTGGTGCTTTTTGGGGCGGATTCTGGGATTATCTGTGGAATCGCGATCCAGACCCAGTTGAAATTCCATTGAGCTCAACGCTCGCTGAAGAACGCCTGGTTGCTTATCTTCAAAACGAGATCGCAGCACGTTATGACGAGCCGCCCACATCGGCGCAACCCATTCCGGGCAGCACATCCTTCACGCCTGGCGAACCGGGGAAAGTCCTCGATATTGAGCGCGCAGTCCGTTTGATCGAAGATACCCTGCGTTCCCCCAACAATCGTACAGTTGCACTTTCCTTTAGTCAGAGCTCTGCCGCTCGTCCCACCATTGGAAATCTTGAGATTCTGCTCAAGCAGATCATCACTACATCCGGTTTCGATGGTGTGATCGGGCTATATATGCTCGATCTGCAAACGGGACAGGAAATCCACTTCGCGCTGAATCAGGGACAAGCGATTTCCATTCAGCCCGATGTTTCTTTCACCGCTTCTAGTACCATCAAAATTCCAATTCTGATTTCGTATTACATCAAGAACGGTTCCGCGCCCGTGGACGAACAAACCCAAGCCATGATCGTGGAAATGATCCGTAAATCAGATAACAACGCGTCGGATGCGATGATGAATCGCATTGATATCAACACCGGTCCATTGATCGTGACGCAAAACATGAAAACGATCGGGTTACAGGATACCTTCCTGGCAGGCTTCTTTTCGCCGGGTTCGCCTCTCCTGCAACGATTTACAACACCAGCCAACTCGCGTACCGATGTATTCACCGATCCTGATCTGTACAATCAAACCACTCCCGTGGATATGGGGTCGCTCATGGCAGACCTATATCAGTGCGCCACAGCTGGCGGCGGCGCACTGATCGCGGCATTCCCCGATAAGATCACCAGTCAGATCTGCCAGCAGATCATCGCCTATTTATCAACAGATAAGATCGGGGTACTCATTGAAGCCGGTGTACCCGAAGGGACCCAGATCGCACACAAACACGGCTGGATCACCGGCTCGGATGGTGTCATTCGGAATTTCAGCGATGCTGCCATCGTCTATTCGGCAGGCGGAAATTTCGTCCTGTCCATTTACGCTTATCATCCTGACCAAATTGTTTTTGATGACGCCAATGTTCTGTTCGCAAACATCGGTGATGCCATTTACAATTTCTATAACATCCCCACTCAATAACCTGACTTTGTATATGTCATACCCGCAGTCACAAATTGCGTTTACTGCTAAAGAAAAAAAACGCAATTTGTGACCGTGACGAGTATAATCAAACTATGAGCGCAGCAATGGGATTGTATCGGCTTCAGCAAGTAGACAGTCAGATCGACGGGATTCAAGCACGCCAACAAACGATTCGGGAAACGCTTCAAAACGACTTGAAACTGCAGGCGGCGACCCAAGCCTTTTCCGCCGCTGACAATAAACACAAGGATGCCTCCCGCACCTTGAAACAAACCGAAACCGAAGTTGAAAAACAACGCATCAAGATCGAACAAACCGAATCTAGCTTGTACAGCGGGCGCGTACAAAACCCCAAGGAATTACAAGACCTGCAAAAAGATGTTGCCTCGCTAAAGAAACATCTTGAAACACTGGAAGAACGCGAACTCGAAGCGATGGTCCTCGTCGAAACTGCAGAGAACGAACTGCAAACTGCCAAAACGGAACTTGATCAAACACAAGTCCATGTCAACGACCAGTATCGTGACCTCAGCAAAGAAAATGAAACGCTCGATAAAGAGTTGGAACGACTGGAGCACGAACGCAACGCCATCCTGAGCGACCTTATAAGTTCAGCGGTGAGCACGTATGAACAAATCCGCAAACAACGCCGCGGCATCGCCGTAACCACCATCAGCGACTCAGCCTGTACAGCCTGCGGCACAACCCTGACTCTCTCACTGCAACAAAGCGCACGTTCAGCTACGCAATTATTCACTTGCCCCACCTGCGGACGGATCTTGTATGCCTAGACTTGATGAATTATCTTTTTTCATAGGATTTGCGTTCGGTTTATTGGTGTACTGGCTGGCGGGCCGTGTGCGTCCACTGCTCGAACAAATGCGCGAGAACGCGAAGGAACAACGCGAAGCCGCACAAGTCAGGCGCACCAGCGGGCTGGAAGACAACCATCGCAGACTCACCTTACGCCGCGCACAGGGGATGCATCTCGCAGCATCATTATTCTCACTCGATGAAATTTTACAGGAACCACATCTGCTTGCGCCGCCCGTGCAAGTGGAACCCGGCGTCGCTGGCATTCAGGAAGATGTGATCTCACAAACCCTGCCCTACATGCCCATGTGGCCCGAACTCGCTTCCACTTATCGCGCACCAACCCTCGAACTGTCGGAAGCTATCACCGGCGGCTCCAATGTGGTCATCGTTGGCAAAGCAGGTGCAGGAAAAACTGTCGCGTTGGCACACCTTGCTTCGTTGGCTGCCAACCTCAAGGTCCAGCTGGATGCGGGCGGAAGTAAAGTAGATGCTGTCCCATATTTTTATCATGTCGCCGATCTGCAAATGCCGCATGATTCCACCAAAGATCCGCTAACTATCATTATCAACGCCGCCAGTGAACGCGCACCTGTGTTCGACCTGGGGCGTCTGCCCGGCTTTGTACAACAAACCTTCAAATCGGGAAGTGCGTTGGTGTTGATTGATGGTTTCGATGAACTCGAACCACAGAGTCAAACGCATGTCACCGAATGGTTCAAGGCACTCACGCAAGCTTACCCAAATATCCACATCGTCACCACGGGTTGTGCTAATCAACTTAACGGGTTGGTGGGGCTTGGCTTCTCGCCACTTGCATTGATGAGTTGGGATGCCCGCCGCACAGCTCAATTCATTGAACATTGGGGACAACTTTGGTCGCAGACCGTTGCTCTGGAAGCCTGGTCACAAACCGGACCCGAACAAGTGGATCCGATCCTGCTGAACACCTGGCTTGGATTTGAAAACGCGTATCTGACGCCCCTTGAGTTGACTCTCAAAGTCTGGGGCGCTTATGCAGGCGATAGCTTGGGTTCACGTGTGTTGGATGCCATTGCAACCCATATCCGCCGCGTTGCGCCAAGCGGCACACCCGTCGCCGCGCTCGAAATGCTTGCGATGCAAGTGGTGCTGACATCTCAGCCGATCTTCGATTCAGGTAAAGCGCGTTCCTGGGTCAGGCAATATGATATTGTGGATGAAAAGCCTGCTGAAGGTGAAGGGGAAACGCTCAAGACCATCACCTCAGAAAAGATCGCGCTTACAGATTCACAAAAGATCAAACTCAAAAAATCAAAAGCTGGTGACATACCGTCCACGGGCTTGCTTGGCAAATTAGTGGGAAGTGGCTTATTAGTCTCGCATGCAAACAGCAAGATGCGCTTCCTGCATCCTATCTTGAACGGCTATTTGGCTGGTCAGGCAATTGGCGATCACGAAGCAGATGTTACTCTGGCGGCGCAAGCCGATTGGGATGGCAAGACGGTAGCCATGCATTATCTTGCCGCACGCAGTGATGCATCCGCAGTCGCCGATTACATGCTAAAGGAATCGACGCTCCCGCTCCACAACTATATCTTCACAGTGGCACGCTGGTTGCGCGATGCGCCCAAACAAGCCGCCTGGCGCGCAAAAGTTTTTGCAAGTTTGCTGAACATCATGCAAGGCGAAGGACAACCCATCAGCCTACGTGCGCATGCCATGGCAGCTTTTGTACTCAGCGGCGACCCCGGCGCAGCGACGTTGTTCCGTCAGTTATTAAGTTCGCGCTCGTTCGATGTGATTCCGCTTGCGGCTTTAGGCAGCGGCGCAGTGCGCGATTCTAAAGCGATCGAAATGCTCGAAGAGATCATGCAGGCACCCGTTGGAGCTGTGCGACGTGCAGCATGTCTGGCGTTGGTTGCCATCGGCACGGAAAAATCGTTGGAAGCTGTTGCGCGCGCTTTACTGCAAGGCGATGAAGAACTCCGCCGCGCCGCGGCTGAAGCGATGGCAAACGATCCCGGCGAAGGCTACGCCATGCTCAAAGAAGGCGCCACACTTGCAGATATCATGCTGCGCCGTGCTGTCGTTCATGGACTGGCACACGTTGGCCAACCCTGGGCAACAGAAATCCTTCAACACATGCAAGTGGAAGACGATCAATGGGCTGTACGCAACCTGGCCAACCAGTATCTTGAACAAATGTCGCATACCGACCCGCGTGTTCCTCATAAACTCATGGCTCCCTCCGAGGCGCCATGGCTGATCGCGTTTGCTGGCAAAGAAGGCAAAGGCATTCCACGCGGTAGTGCGGCAACCGATATACTGCTCAGCGCATTCAAAAACGGCAATACCGAGGAACGTCTCGCGGCATTACCCTATCTCAAACGCGTTGCCAACGAAGGCATAATCGGTGCGCTCTACAATGGTATGTACGGTGACGATCTCGAAGTACGCGAAGCCTCATTCTATGCTTTGGAAGAGATTGGTGCAAACGGTTTCAAACTTCCGCACCCAAATCAATTTGGTTTAGGCTGATATGCTCATCACAAATGCAAAACTTATCACATGGGAATCTGCGGGCAACCAGATCCTTGATGATCATGCCATTCTGATCGAGAACGACCGCATCAAAGAAATCGGCAAATCCAGCGAACTCAAAAAACGTTATCCAGAAATTGAATGGCTGGATGCGCGCGGCCAATACGTGATGCCCGGCAACATCTGCGCACACACCCATTTTTATGGCGCCTATGCGCGCGGCATGGCGATCCCCGGACCCGCGCCCAAAGACTTCCCTGAGATCCTGCAAAAGTTGTGGTGGCCCCTTGATCGGTCGCTTGACGCGGAAAGCATCCAGTATTCGGTGCTGCCTTGTCTCGTCGATGCGATCAAGCACGGCACAACGACGCTCATCGATCATCACGCTTCGCCCAATGCCATTGATGGCTCGCTCGACATTATCGCCAAAGAAGTGGAAACAGCCGGTCTGCGCGCGGTCTTGTGTTATGAAGTCACCGACCGTGATGGCGAAGCCAAAATGAAAGCTGGAATTCAGGAAAATGTGCGCTTCATCAAAGAGACGAAAAGCCCGCTGCTTGCCGGGACCTTTGGCCTGCATGCCAGCCTGACGCTTTCAGACTCATCCCTAGATTTGTGCCGCCAAGCCGTGCCCGATGATGTTGGTTTCCACGTCCATACCGCTGAACACGAATCAGACGAACAAGACAGCTTGAAAAAAACTGGCGTGCGCGTGATCGAACGCCTGCAAAAACATGGCATCCTCGGACCTAAGACGATCACCGCGCATGGTGTCCATTTTGATGCGCATGAAATCCAAATACTGGCTGAAACTGGCACGTGGCTTTCACACCAGCCGCGCTCAAATATGAACAATGGCGTTGGCGTGGCACCCATCGAATTGATGATGGCAGTTGGCATCAAGGTTTGCCTGGGAAACGATGGGTTCTCGAATGCCATGTGGGAAGAATGGAAAGCCGCATATTTGCTGCACAAAGTCCACCACCGTGACCCACGTCACATGGGCGGAAATGATGTGGCACAAATGGCGATCTATAACAACGCCGCGCTTGCCAATGTCTTCTTCCCCTCTGCAATGATGGGGCAATTGATTCCAGGCGCGTTTGCAGATATCATTTTTGTAGACTATCAGCCGAATACACCATTGACCGCAGGCAACCTGCCGTGGCATATTATCTTTGGTGTACAACAGAGCATGGTCACCACCACGATCGTAGCTGGAAAGGTCTTGATGAAAGACCGTGAACTGCTCACACTGAACGAGAAAGAAATCTCAGCCAAAGCACGAGAGATCGCGCCAAAGGTTTGGGAAAGATATCAAAAAGAAGTTGCCAATGTGTTATAAATTTCCTGCTTGTTCAGGGGCCTAGCCTCTGAACGAATATAAAGTTATTGTAGAGGAGAAATTCATGGAAAAAATGCCGTTATTGATGACCATTGCCGTACTAGGCGGGACAGGCAAGGAAGGCAAAGGTCTTGCCTATCGCTGGGCTAAGGCTGGTTATAAAGTTTTGATCGGTTCACGCTCATCAGAAAGAGCGGTAACTACCGCATCCGAGATCATGGAATTACTGGAAGGCTCATCATCTGTAGTTGGCACGTCGAATCTGGAAGCCACCCAGCTTGCGGAAATTGTAGTGATCTCTGTGCCGTATGCTGCCCACCGCGAGACACTTGAAAGTGTGAAAGATGCGCTCAAGGGCAAATTACTGATCGATGTCACCGCCCCGCTTGTACCGCCCAAAGTAAGCAAAGTTCAGATGCCCCCCGCTGGTTCAGCCGCACAGGAAGCCAAAGAGATCGTCGGTGAAGGCGTGGAAGTGGTCGCCGCATTCCAAAATATTTCTCACGAACTGTTGTTAACCGATGAAGAGGTTGAATGTGATGTACTTGTCACTGGCACGAGTAAGGATGCCCGCACCGAAGCACTCAGACTCGTTGAAGCTGCCGGGCTCACTGGCTGGGACGCCGGTCCCATCGAGAATTCAGTGGTGGTTGAAGGGCTTACCAGCGTACTCATCAATATCAACAAACAATACGGCTCCACGCACGCCGGGATCAAGATCACTGGAGCTTCACAAAAATCTTAATTAGTAATGGTAATTACAATTCATAAATTGCCTTTGTTCAAACATGCCGCTTACTCTAACCCCCTTACAAAATATTCCGCTTATCCGCCGAGATGACAACTTGGCGGATATTGTTGTTAATGCGCTGCAAGAAAATAATATTTCATTACAAGATAACGATATATTTGTCTTTGCGCAAAAGATCATCTCCAAAGCCGAAGGTCGTGCTGTCAATCTCGCAACCATCACGCCATCACAACGCGCAGCAGAACTCGCAAAGCAAACTGACAAAGATGCGCGAGTTGTTGAGTTGATTCTACAAGAGAGTAATGAAGTCTTGCGAACGCGCGTCGGTGCAATCATCGTGGAGCACAAGCTGGGTTTTGTTTGCGCCAATGCTGGCATCGACCATTCCAATGTAGCAGGGTTGGGAGATGCGGCTGAAGAGTGGGTCCTGCTGCTTCCGCAGGATCCAGACCGATCGGCAGAGAAGATGCGTGATGAGATCAAATCCAAAACGGGTAAACAAATTGGCATCCTCATCATTGATTCGCATGGACGTGCTTGGCGCAATGGCACCGTTGGCGTTGCCATTGGAATTGCAGGACTTCCAGGACTCGAAGATCTGCGTGGTCAACCTGATTTATTCGGCTACACATTACAAGTGACACAAGTTGGTGTCGCAGACGAACTCGCCGCAGCCGCATCGCTCATGATGGGACAAGCCGCCGAAGGCACGCCGGTTGTTCACTTGCGTGGATTCCCGTATCCATCACGTGATGGCAAACTCAAAGAATTGATCCGCCCGAAAGAGCAGGATTTGTTTCGGTAAGACCTGATACTTGAAACATGACACCTGACATAGCCTTCTGGCAAGAAATTGCACAATTGGCAAAGACCAATTCGATCATCATAGACAGACCAAAAGGCAGCGCACATCCACGCTACCCGAAAGTCATCTATCCGCTTGATTATGGCTATCTTGAAAACACAACCGCTGCCGATGGCGGCGGAATTGACGTATGGCTTGGTTCATTGGAAACAAAATACTAACAGGAATCTTATGCACATTTGATACACTCAAGCGCGATATGGAAATCAAGATCCTGCTCGGCTGCACGAATGACGATCTCCTACTCATCCAAAAATTTCATGGGGAAATGTACACGTTATACATCTCAAACCCTGAGGTCAATCCATGAGTTTTCCCGAAGAATATCAAGACCTGGTGAGCGATGACTCAAAAGCATTGCTCTATCTCGCCACGCTTATGCCTGATGGCTCGCCACAGGTCACGCCGGTTTGGTTCAGCACTGACGGCGAATACATTCTCATCAACACCAGCGAAGGACGCGTGAAAGATAAGAATATGAAGGCGCGTCCAAAGGTGGCAATGACCATTCAAGACCCAAACAAGATCTATCGCTATTTCGGCATCCGCGGTGAAGTTGTCAGCTACACAACAGAGGGCGCACTGGAGCATATTAAAATGCTTTCGCTCCGTTACGACAACGAACCCTGGGTCGAACGCCCAACTCAAAAGCGGATCATCTTCAAGATCAAGCCGATTCACTTTGACCTCCACAAATAACCTCCACAACTTTCTGCGGACTCGCCGCTCCATCCGCCGCTTCAAACCTGACCCGGTGTCTGATTCTGTTATCCAGAACATTCTCACCACTGCTACCTTCGCCCCCTCCGCCCATAACCGTCAACCGTGGAGATTTTGCGTCATTACGGATTCATCAATCAAAACAAAACTCGCCGATGCAATGGCAATCGAGTTCGAACGAGATCTTGAAAAAGACAAACTTCCCCCAGCTGAAATTCAAAAACGGACTACGCGCTCACGCGAAAGAATCATTACTGCACCTGTCGTCATTATCCTGAGTGTGGACATGACTGATATGGATGTGTATCCCGACGAAAAAAGAAACCAAGCCGAATATCTGATGGCGGTGCAATCTGTAGCGAATGCAGGAATGCAAATGCTGCTCGCCGCACACGCCGAAGGACTTGGTGGAGTCTGGGTATGTAGTCCATTGTTTGTGCAAGAAACCATTCATAATATTTTGGAATTACCAAAAACCTGGGAGCCACAAGCTATGTTCTTTCTTGGTCAGCCGCAAGATATTCCTGAAGTAAGAGAAAGAAAATCCATTCGAGAAATTTCAATCTTTCTATGAAAATCGTCGCACTTGCGGGCGGAGTCGGTGGCGCGAAACTGGCACACGGACTCGCTCAAATTCTAAAACCTGAAGAACTCACCATCATCGTCAACACGGGCGATGACTTTGAGCATTATGGCTTAACCATTTGTCCCGATCTGGATACAGTTTGTTACACGCTGGCTGGATTGGCAAATCCAGAGACCGGCTGGGGACGAGTCAATGAAACCTGGAATGCCTTTGAAAATTTTTCCAAACTTGGCGGGGCAGATTGGTTCCGCTTGGGTGATCAAGATCTGGGAACACATCTTGAACGAACGCGGAGATTGAAAGGAGGCGATTCACTGAGTCAGATCACAAAAGATTTTTGCAAGGCTTGGGGAGTTGAACATACTATCTTGCCGATGTCGGATCAGCCTGTGAGAACAATCGTTGATACCGATGAAGGTGAATTGGCTTTTCAGGAATATTTTGTCCATCGCAGATGCGAGCCAAGAGTCAAAGGCTTCAGATTTGAAGGGGTTGATTTGGCAGAAGCAGTTTCGGAGGCGAAAGAGGCGATTCAATCTGCGGATGCGGTTGTCATCTGCCCGTCGAATCCGTGGGTGAGCATTGATCCGATCTTGAAAGTCATCCCGATAAAAGATAAACCTGTCTATGCGGTTTCGCCGATTATCGGCGGGGAAACAGTGAAAGGTCCTGCGGCAAAGATGTATAGAGAACTTGGTATTGAACCATCGGCTTTTGCTGTGGCAAATCATTATCGAGATTTGATAACTGGCTTTGTATTGGACACAATCGATGCGCAACTTATTGAAAGTGTAAGGGGTTTGAATATGCAGGTGCTTGTAACAAATACCCTGATGAAGGGTCATGAATACAGATGGCAATTAGCAAGTGATGTGTTAAACTTTATTGGAGACACAATATGACGCTTTGGGCAATTGTCCCTGTGAAGCCTTTACGACGCGGTAAATCGCGCCTGGCTGGAACCTTAACCGAAGACGAGCGCACCGAGCTCAACCGCGCTCTTTTACAACATACACTGGAAACACTTTCTGAATTGAAGGAAGTGGATGGTGTGTTGGTTGTGAGCCGCGACCCGAATGCACTAACGATTGCCCGCAATCACGGGGCACGTACTGTGCAGGAGGATGGTCAACCAGAATTAAATACCGCATTGAAAAGGGCGACCATTGTGGCGCAAGTCTATGCGACTCGTGGGGTTTTAGTATTACCTGCCGACCTGCCCCTTGTCACGCGTGAAGATATTCTGACCTTGATCCAGCGGGCTACCGAGCCACCTGTCGTAGTGATCGCACCAGACCGACACAAAAAAGGCACGAATGCCTTATTGATCTCACCACCCGGCCTGATCGAATATGATTTCGGCGAAAATTCTTTTCAACGCCATTGTGAATTGATCAAAAAAGCTGGTGCAAGACTGGAGATCGTAGACCTACCTTCGCTGGGCTTGGATCTGGATGTCCCTGAAGATTTTGAGATCATCAAAGGTCTGGAGAGTACGATATCATTCTGATCACAATATAAGGAGAATGACATGGCTGAACGCATTGCACTGTATCTACAAGATTCTCATGATTTACGTGACGGGCTGGACTATGTAAAGTATGCTGAAGAAAAAGGCTTTGAAGCTGTGTGGCAAGCCGAATCGCGACTCGTGCGCGATGCCATTGTCCCCATGGCGGCGTATGCGGCAGTAACACAGAAGATCAAGGTTGGCTCGGGGGTGATCAATAACTGGACTCGCAATATTGGTTTGCTAGCTGCCACATTATTGACCCTTGATGACCTTGCTCCCAATCGCATCATTTGTGGCATTGGTGCCTGGTGGGATCCACTAGCCAAGAACGTGGGCATTGAAAGAAGAAAACCACTGCTAGCGATGCGCGAGACCGTGGAAGTGCTTCGTCGTTTGTTGAATATGGAACGCGTCACCTTTCATGGCGAATTTCATCATGTAGACGGGATCGAGTTGGATGTCGTCCACGGTCGGCGCGAGCCTCGCAACGTCCCCATCATGATCGGTGCAACTGGGGACTTGATGATGGAATTAACTGGGGAAATTGCCGATGGCGCTGTTTTGAACTATTGCGTCCCACCAGATTACAACGATAACGCTTTGGAATTACTCGATAAAGGATTGAAGAAATCCGGTCGCAAAATGGATGACTTTGACCGCCCGCAATTGATCGTCTGTTCGGTGGATGAAGATCACGACAAGGCAATTGAGTATACGAAGGAATTGCTCTGCCAATACCTTGCGCAACAACCGCATATCGCGAAAGCTTCTCGCGTGTCACAAGATGTTATCAACGAAATTCAGTTAACGCTTGGTTGGCCCGCTACGAAAGAACAGATCAACAAAGCCAAGCATCTCGTGCCCGATGATCTAGTTGACCGGATCACAGCATCAGGTACACCGGCTGAAGCAAAAGCAAAAGTGGAAGAATACAAGAAGCGCGGATGTACCTGTCCCATTTTGTACCCCGTAGGTGGAAATTTCAAATTACTGATCGATACGTTTGCGCAAGCATAAGCAGTAGGGCGAGATAGTATCTCGCCCTACGTTTTTAAATTTCCCTGCAAATAATCCAACAACATTTGTAACGCCGCATCTGTCGCGGAAGATTTGTTTTGTTCCCGGTCTCCTGAAAAGTGGAACTCCTGTGCCCATTCCCCTTCATCAGATACTAATCCGACCCAGGTTGTACCAACTGGCTTATCAAGTGTCCCGCCGCCGGGACCTGCGATCCCACTTACCGAGAGCGCAATATCTCCGCCTAACCGGTTGCGCGCGCCTTTCGCCATTTGAATAACTGTCGCACGACTAACAGCACCGTGTGTATTTAGAGTTTCCCAAGGCACATCCAGCAAAGCCACCTTCACATCATATGCATAAGCTACGATGCTTCCAAGAAAATATTCTGAAGAACCTGATACATCTGTGATACGACTACCAATCAATCCACCCGTACATGATTCAGCAGTGACCAACTTATAGCCGTGCTCGCGCAATATGCTTCCAACCAAAATTTCAAGTGAATTACTCACATTAACCTCTAATTACAGTTTTACGAGATTATACACGGTGGGTATTCATTCTCGGTTATAATTTTATTTATGGCTGACTGGACAGGCAGGAAAATCGGCAAAATCCAAATCGCAGACTTGATCGCCCGCGGGGGCATGGCAGAAGTGTATATCGGCGAACACGAGACCATCGGACAGGTCGCAGTAAAGGTGATGCGTGGATTGCTTGAGAAAGATGTGGGGCAACTTGCCCGTTTCAAGCGCGAAGCCGAAGTCATTGGCAATCTCAAACACCCAAACATTGTCCACATGGTGGATTACATAGTAGAAGATGAAACTCCCTGCCTCGTTATGGATTACATTGGGGGTCCGTCGCTTGCCGCATACATGAAGGCGCTACATGAACGCAAGCAGCGTATTCCGATCGCCGTTGTAGCGCAGATCCTCAGAGCTGTCGCAAGTGCGCTTGATTATGCTCACAGCAACGGCATTATCCATCGCGATATCAAACCTGCCAATGTATTGCTCCGCTCTCCTTCTCAGCCCATCACTCTGGAAACGCCCCTACCCCTGGATGTAGAGCCCATCCTCACCGACTTTGGATTAGTCCGCCTGGTGGATTCAACCATGCACACGACCACC
>Ga0180074_1000068_pt1 | contig 20800 bp, 16 predicted proteins | sample EasRiv366_16_10D_FD_121773 | JGI IMG/M metagenome (GOLD analysis project Ga0180074, IMG submission 121773) | Soil microbial communities from meander-bound floodplain in the East River, Colorado, USA - East River metaG ERMLT366_16_10D | ecosystem: Environmental > Terrestrial > Soil > Floodplain ...
AGTAACTATCACCATCGGCGGGATGTTCGCGCGGCAACTGGTACGCGGTTTCGCAAAAAAGAGTGAAGACGTAAAAGTGGTTGCATCGCTTACAAATGTGGCAGTCCGAATTGACCGCGCAATGGTCATCCCGTGGAGTAATATCATGATTCTTATGGGTATTATTTTGGCAGTCATGCAAAAGTGGCCCATCTTCGGGTTTCTGCAAGGCTCATCTCAAAACTGGCTGTTGGTTTCCAATCTATTGCTTGTCGTTATGATGGTACTCATCCCATCTATTTTTATTCCGCATAACAAGAAAGTAGAAGCGTTACTGCAAACAGCACTCACACAAGGACGAATCTCACCAGATCTAAGTGCTGCGTTAAATGACAAAGTGAATATACGGGCACATTATGCGGAGGAAGCCATCGTTCTGATCGTTGCGGCATTGATGGTGCTGAAGCCGTTCTAGCTTCACAAACACAGTAGTGGGTTTATGCTTTAGAAATACCTGGAGATTTTATGTCCAATCAAAACTTCAAACTGCGAGCCATGCAACCCTCCGATAGCGCCGCCATCGTCGATTTGAACACAGAGTTCGATGGCGATCTAACAACGCGCTTTCTCATCGATGCCTATACCACCATTACCTCTGGAACAGAATTCAGGACTTTGGGCGTGGTCGTTGAAGCTTCAGGACATACTGGCATTGCCGGGATGGGAACTGTGCGGTTCGGCACTGCGCAATTTAACGGACAGGTTCTGCCGCTTGCCTTTCTGGATAATCTCAAAGTTCGGGAGGAATTCCGCGGGCACGGATTGGGATTTCAAATCGCCAATTGGCGTGTTCAACAAGCCCGAGATGCCTTTGGTGATGAGTGCGTGATTGGAACAGGCATGCTGCAGGAAAATCTTGCATCGCGGGGCGTCGCTAAAAAATGGTGCCGGGAATTTGTTGGTCCGTTTAACGTTTTCATTGTACCGGCACGGTCGCAACCACCAGGATCGCTGCCAGGCGTCACCGTGCGTGAGCTCGAAACGAATGAGTACGAAGAATTTGCAGTCAAACAAAATGACTTCTACAAGGACTACAACTTCTATATGCCCCGGAATGAGAGTTCCATTGCACGATTAATGGACATTGCGCCTGGCGGCAAAAAACTTTATCGTCAGTATGTTGCAGTGAATGCTTCTGGAAATTTATTAGCCGGAGCCCAGGTATGGTTCCGCGGTTTATTAAAATCAGATACCGTTAATAACATCCCAACACCCATACGAGTCTTGAACCGTGTGCTGCATCTGCTTCCGCCCGACTTCGTGATCCGTGATGTGGCAGTCACTGGGCTGTGGCATATTTCCGGACAACTTCAGGCTGCTCAATATACATGGGAGATGATCCGCTGGCTGTCAAAAGAGCAAGCTACAAGTATTGCGATTGGTTTTGATCCACGTGACCCTCTACAAGAGGCGGTAAAACTTAAGCCCTGGCACCAGCCGCGTCCCAAAATCATGCTGGCGATTCATGGACCTTCCCTTATCGACCGCGACAAACTTATTTTCACCCACGGGCGTGTGTAAAGATAGTCACCATATATTAAATGGCTAAAACAATTACTATAACCTCCGCATATACTGAAGACTTGAATCCAGCAACCCGCGCCGAGATCATTCAAGTTTGTATTGATGCACATCAGGAAGAAGACTTTAAAAACCTCTTTACTTATGCGCCCACTGGCGGCTGGCACTTTCTAGCTTATCACGCTGATAAGTTGGTCAGTCATGCCGCGGTGTCAACTCGCTGGTTACAAGTGGAAGGTCAGCCGTTATTGAAAACCGCCTATATAGATGCGGTGGCAACATTACCAACCCATCAGGGTCAAGGATATGGAAGCGCCGTCATGCGGCAACTGGCAAGTGATATCGATCGTGAATATATCATTGGGTGTTTGGAGACCGAACGGAAAACATTCTACGAGCGTCTCGGCTGGCAGACATGGCGCGGTCCATTGGCTGGGCGGAGTGAGCAAGGATTGATTCCAACACCTGAACAGCGTGGCATCATGGTCTTACAACTTTCACGAACACCGCCGCTCGATCTGGATTCGGCTTTGTCAATTGAATGTCAAGATGAACGCATTTGGTAATCAGGCATTGCAGGGCGAGAGATTATCTCGCCCTGCAATTTATTTCCACAACTTCGTAAACTCGTTCAACAATTCGTAAGGCGGGATGCCATCCCGCCCCACGTCTATTTCCACAACTTTGCCAACTCAATCAGTGATCTGTAATACGGCTCAATGCTGGGGATGTACTGCCGCTCATCTTTTGAGTGCGCATACAAACCAAACCGTGAGTATCTTGCACTCGTAGTCAGGGTTTTAAAAATAAATTTCCGAAACAAAATCGTTCGTATTTTTCAAATTGTGGAGGTCATATGAAAGTCTTCCTAACAGGCGGAACAGGATTTATCGGCAAACCCTTAACCCGGCAACTGCTGAAACGTGGCTGGCAGGTGACAGCCCTCGTGCGAAACCCGGAGAGTCCGCAATCACGGGCCCTTGTTGAAATGGGCGCGATCTTGGTTAAAGGGGATGTAACGGACAAGGAGTCCATGCGGGCTGGCATGACCGGTGCCGACATTGCCATCAACAATGCAGGGGTGTATGAGTTGGGAGTGACCGGTCGTGAAGTGAAACGCATGTTTGAAATCAACGTGCAGGGTACTGAAAACTTCCTCAGCCTTGCAAAAGAATTGAACATCCCGCGGGCAGTTCATGTGTCCTCAATCATGTATTGGGGCGATACGGGCAGCGAATGCCGTGATGAAACCTGGGTACGTGAATCGAGGCCCGTCAGCGAATATGAAAAAAGCAAATGTGAGGCGCATGAGATCGCTCTGAGTCATCAGAGGGACGGCGCACCTATCATCATTGCCTGCCCGGGTACAATTGTCGGCGCAAATGACCACGCCGCTTTTGGCTACTTCATGCGCATGTATATCAACTATCTACTTCCCGGGTTCGCGTGGTCGCCCAATACAATAACCGTATTTACAGAAGTCAATGAAGTAGCAGAAGGAATCGCCCTTTCTGCTGAAAAAGGTCGGCTGGGGGAGACATATCTTTTGACGGGAGAGCCTTTCATTCGCAACAAGACTCTGGAAATTTGGGCATCGAAACCCGGCGGCATTCGTGTGCTCTTCTGGTCCCCACTATGGCTCACTTCCCTCATGTTCGCCACACTGGAGCCTCTTCAACGGCTGGTCGGTCTGCCTGCTTTTATCTCCCGCGAAACCGCACGCGCTACATCCGTGCAGATGAACTTCTCCAGCCAAAAAGCACAGCGCGAATTAGGTTGGACGCACAGCCCTGCAGCGAAGATGTTGAGTGAAATCGTTGATCAGGAAATTGATCTCAAGAAGAAACGCAAAAAACGCGATCTCATTTCAATGCTAAAACCAATGGACGAATAAAAAAAAACGAGCGGACTTAATCCGCTCGTTTTTACTTCCACAACTTTGCTAACTCGTTCAGCGATCTGTAATAGGGTTCGACGCTTGGGATGTAATGCGCTTCGTTCTTCGCATGTGGACCCACACCGGACTGCCCCCAAACGACCGCTTGCCCACCCGGAGCAAATCTTGCGCTGGTGCCGGGGAGCTTCTTCCCGATTTTTGGTGCGCCCGCTTCGACTGCGGCTCCGCCTCCGCTCAGCGCGAACATTGAATTTGATACTGCTTCGATCAACGCTTTCAACGCTGGATTATTTGGGTCGCATGCCACACCGTTTTCCATCACAGAGAAACTAGCTTCGAGATTATTTTCAGCGCAATATGACTCGACCGCCGACCGCAGACCGAGGACATTATCTTGCGGAATGGGACGAATCTCCACGCCCAGAATCCCCTCGCCTGCAGTGACGTTATACACGCCCGGCGTACCCACATTGATAAATGGGAATTTCGCCTGTGACTGCCAGCCATCTGATGATTTCAGTGTGAGATGTTTCGCAAAGATTTCATTCAAGGCAGAACGCGCGCTGATGAGTCTTTCGCTCAAATCACCTGTGCCTGCCACACCTGAATGTCCCTTCGCGCCCCGTGCGATCACGTCAAAGCGCATCACTCCCCGATTCTCCACGCAGATCTCGCCAAAGAGTTCGTTGCCCTTTTCACCAGTCCGTTCGCCAGCGATGAACAATGAAGGCGTGAGATTTAATTCTTTCAAGACATGCGGCGTGCCCCATTCCTCTGCCTCACCATTCTCCTCGTTGCCAACCAATAGCAACGCAATATTGGGAAATGGTGCGCCTGTCTTCATCGCATCTTTCATCCAGACGAGATATGTTGCAACGACGGTTTTCATATCCGCTGCTCCGCGCCCGTGGAGGTAATCGCCTTCGATGCGCGGCGTGAATTGCGAGTCGTCAGGTTCGGGTTCGACGACATCGAAGTGACCGGTGAGCAAAATTTGGCTGGCAATTTGCGCTTCGACTGCGGCTTCGCCTCCGCTCAGCGCGGATGGGAATTTGGCATACACCGCTGGATATTTCCCATCGAAGAATTTCACATCGAGACCAGCGTTGCGGAGGTAATCATCAATCAATGAACCGGCGCGGTGGACTTCGTCAATGCGTTCGTCAGGACATGCCGTGACCGAAGGGATGCGAATCAGCTGTTGCGCCAAATCAAGTATTTCGGAGGTCTTATCAGGATACGAAACTTCGACAACCGCTTGTTGACGTGAACGAAATTGGACCGGTGCATTTTGAATTTGGCGCGCGGCATCGCGTCCGCGTTGGAGGAATTCGGCGATCTTGGCTGAATCGTCACCGAGCAAACCATATTCAGATGCGATGCGTTCCACATCGCTTTTCACCTGGGCTTCACGTTCGAAATGTAATTCCTTCAAAACATCCAATGACACTTCGTTGTTATCGCCCAACTCACCTTGTAAACGTGCCCGGAATTTCTCAGCGGTGTTGTGTCCACCATCGGACATTTCGATGAGTGGCGTTAGATCTTTCCACAAGTTCAAAGCTTCGGCGAGAGCTTTCACTTCGTTGAGCGTCCACTTGAGGAAGTCGCGCATGGTGATAGGTTTGGCTGTAAACGGATTCTCTATCTCGGCGCGCAGACTAAACTTGGCAGCGAGATTCTCGTTGACGCGGGCGCGGCTGATGTCTTCGCGGTCGTAGCGGAAGGAGCGACCAAATTGAAGGTCTGAATAGATGCGGAGCAGCAGGAGATGTTTGAGAGTCAGATTCGCGATGTCAATATCAAGGCTGTGACAACCATCATCGACGCGGACTTCGACACGTCCCATCGGGAGGTTGATACGCGCCATCAGGTTTTGCTTTTCGATCTGTAGAGCCATCTCTTCGGGAGGCGTCGCTTGACCAACAGCGAACAAGCCGCGGGTGTAGAGATGCGTCAGTTCGTCGCTGGTCGTGGAGATGATCCGTTCGACGGGGTCTGCAAATGAACGAGCACGGACGGGAGTCCAGTTGTTGTTTCCAAAGCGGACACCGCGGCGCACGAGGTCATAAGAATTTTGGAGATAATCATCATACGAACGATAGAGGTCAGGCAGATCAAGTTCGCGCGGATTCGGGAAAGTGAGATTCCGAATCGAATCATGCTCGGTGAGGGCGACGACCGCGCGCCCACCACGGACCTGAGCCTGCAACGGCGTGGACGCAGCGGTCGCGATGAAGAGACTCGCAAACGCACGCAGGACGCGCGTGGCAGTGATATAAAATTCAGATTTGAAATCGTCGAGATGTTTATCGCCGCGTTCTGTGGCGGAGAGATGCATGAAATCCCACGCAAAGAGCGGATCGGGCAACGAGAGGTTGCTATGAATGCCCGCGGTGGCAAGCGTATCGCCGTAGAGGTCAACACACTTTTCGAGATAGCGGCGCTTGGCGATGCTCCAATTGCCGGGCAGGGAATGATGACCGATATCGGTGAGGAATAAAAGATTGCCATGCCAGTAATGGAGGCGTTCGCCAAAATTCACACCAGCGCGATGCAGTGCGTTGATGAGCGAGGCTTCCATAAGGCGCGCTTCATAGATCGTGCCGCGCGGACTGTAATATGGACGTGTCGCCCACTCGACCATCCAGTGAAAGACTTCGAGCTGACTGAACTGCGTCTGCCATGGCGGGATACATTCAGCGCGCAGATAATCCACGAAGGATTGCTGGCTGGGTCCCGCACCCACGGTGAGCAGGGGGCGCAGTTCTTCGTCAAGCAGATTCCATTCCTGCTCGAAACCGTTGAGACCGCCTTGGGGTTTTTCTTTGGCGGCTTGTTCGGTTGCTAAAAGATATTTGTCGGCGAATTGTTGAGGCATAGTGAGTTCCTAAGAAGGTGAAGTAGGTTACATGTTACAGGTTCAAGTTGCAGGTTACAATGAAAGATGAAAGACTTCTCCATTCATAAATTCTCTTTCAAATACAAACACGAGCTACGTTTGACATTTGATTTCATACTAATACATTGTCAGTAAAGGGTACAAAAAGCCTATCAAGAGCAAAAACAAGATGAAAGAAGACAAATCTCAACTCTCGTTAGAAATTCAACTTCAAGCAGTTTGTATGCCACATATACCAATAAAGTCATATGACGTTCTTATTTCATTTCTGCCAAGTTTAAAGTTATGGAATCCAAAACTTGGATCTAATAAAATGTATAAAGAACGCGTCAAAAAGCACCTTACCTTCACCGCAATTGAATTGATAAAATATTTAGAAATACATCCAGAAACTTGCAAGGCTTTGCTAAACGACTCCTATGATAAACGCTATACGCCTTCAACATTTATTGAGGAATGGCAAAATAAATACAGAGTAGGATGGGTTCCAAACGGACAAAATCCAATAAATCAAATTAGAGTTTTTTCAAGCTTTGCTGAAGCAACAGCGGATTATGTTCTTTTTTCTTGGGACTTTCCTAGATTGACCAAGGAACAGGCTAACTGGTATGAAATGGAGAAATATTAGCCGCTAGAATGAAATGCCGTAGCAATCTTTTCATACGCAGCAGAGCCAAATTCAGAAGGAGGAAAGAAAATATTCTTTCCTCCTTCTTTCATCAATCTATTTCTTCAAACTCTCCAAACCTTCCACCAACCTCTTGAACGCGCCTTCGGTTCGTTCGGCGGGCGTGGCATACGAGAAGCGGACCCAGTCATTGCCGAAGGGCGAGAAGAACGCGCCGGGAACAATCGCAACACCGTGATTCTCGGCGAGATACTGTCCGAGCGGTTCGCTGTCCGTCCAGCCTTTGGCTTGGATGTAGTCCGCGACGTTGATAAAGGCATAATAGCCTTTGCCGATGATGTGTTGAAATTCATTTCGAAGTAACAAAGCTTTCAAAGCTACACGGCTAGCATTGGTAGGCTCGATGATTGTTTTTGCGGCTTCGGCAAATCCCATTTCGTAGGCAGCCATGGCAACCGCCAATGAAAAGAAGGAGGGAATAACTCCATGTGAGCCACGCGCAGTGATGAATTTGATAACAGCCTCATCCGCGATCAAATGGCAGTTACGAATATTGGAACCGCCTAATGATTTGGTGATGCCGTCGAGGAACATGATCCGCTTGCGTTCTTCGGGGGTGAAGAACTTGAGGAAAGAGTTCAAGTCCATGGGGGATTCGTCGGTGACGTAGTGGTACATCCAATCGAAGAGCACGAACGCCACGCCTGTTTCCAAGGCGGCTTTGGCAAGTGAGACTTGTTTTTCAACTGCGATGGTCAAGCCGGTGGGGTTATCGGGATTGGTAATGATGATACCTGCAATTTTGCGTCCCTTCGATTCGGCGAACTTTACACTGTCACGAATCGCATCTTCGGAATATGCCCAACCTTGAGCCGGGTCACCGGGTGCCCAAAGAACATTCGCACCGACGCCGTACGGTCCCCAATTATAGGAAATCCATGGGACACGCGAGACCATGATGAGGTCGCCTTGACGTCCATGTCCCAATGCGAGCATGGCTTGATACGCTTTGACGAGGGCATCGCGTCCGCCCGCAGTGCCGAGTACATTGGCAGGTCCCCAACCGGAGGCTGAGTCTAACTTCCAATATTGCTCGATGATCGCTTTGCGATAGGCATCGGTGCCGAATGGCATATCGTAAGCCGTACCATGCTCCAGCTGGAGTTGAAGCGCGCGCTCCAGAATCGGTTTAGGCGTTCCGGGCAATGAAGCGCCGCCGTCACCTTGCGAGGCATCGAAGATCTTCGCGCCGGGATTCTTTTCCACGTACACCTTCAGTGACTTGTTGATGAGGAACATACGTGAAGGCGGGATATCCGCCATTTGCTTGAGATGGTCGCTGACAGGAATGAGATTCTTTTCATCAACGGCGAGGACGGGTGTGGCGTTCGAAATCATGGTGGTTTCTCCTTTTAAGAAAAACGCCCCGAATGTCGGGGCGTTTGGTTTTTCTATCTATGATGAATGGAGTGCTTCATGTTCACCTGATAAGTACCAACGCCCCGTCACAGCATGAGTGCGGGTGTTACGATTAGTATTATCAGTATTATTTACAAATTGTCTGAACATTGCGCGCAAGGATACCACCATGAATGAGGGTCGTCAAGCAAGTGTTTTTATCACATCTTTTCTCAGGAACAAAACAAAGCCGATCAACCTTAGCCCGGCGCTTAACCAGAGCGCCCCACTGAGACCGATATAATTTGCGATCCATGTGCCGATCAACGGCGCCAGGATCATGGAAAAGTACTGCATCGATTGCGCCAGTGACACAAAAGTCGCGCTGTATTCAGCCGGCACCGTTTTCATCAACTCATCGAAGAAGACCAGATCCAGTCCGCCTTGAAAGAGCCCGGCGAGACCTGCAAACAGAATTACAAATTCAACGCGTGTAGTTGCGGCATTTAATGCCGGGTGAAAGATCATGCCGAAGGTGGTGGCAAGCAACACAAACCGTCCGCCAAATTTGGCAGAAAGCCGGGGCCACATAAAGTAACCAACCAGCATCACCAGGTTCATGGTCATACTGATCGAACCGATCTGACTATCCGTGGCATGGATCTCACGCACATAATACAGCGGCATAACTGGCAGACTTAACATCAGCGCGGAGAAATATACGAAGCGCTTCGATGCAAATGAAACGAAGGCAGGGTTCGCACGCAAAAGCGCAAGGTAGTTTTTTAGTCCGCTTGTGGATGTGCTGGTTTGGGAAATCACAGATTGAGTTTGATCAGGAATCTGGATCTGGTTGGAGAAGTAGTAACTAAGGAAACCGCCCAACGATAAAACCATGAACATGATCGCGTAATTCAGCGGGAAGTCAAGCAGGTCAATGACGCGTGTGACAATGAAAGTACCAATTACACCTGTAATTCCAAAGATCGCCCAACGCCGGCTCAATAATGCATAACGCCCAGCTGGTCCCGCTACAGCATTCATCACCACGGAAAATGCCACAGCCAGCGCAGTTTGCGGCAACGTGGCAAACGCCCAGATCGCCAGCGTGGCGATAATGACATATTCCCGCGCCAGCAACAAAGTCAATATGCCGGTTAAGGCATAGCACAGGATCACCAGCAAACGCGAAAGCCCATACCATGGGACAACATTTTTTCGGGTCTGTAAAAACCGCCCTACGATGATCGCCAGAAATAATCCGGTCACCCCTGGCATGGAAGAAAGCAAACCGACTTGAAAGTTGGAAGCACCAAGGCGGGTCAGAAATACCGGCAGATACGGCGCCGAGACATTGGAAATGCTCACCCCAACGCCATCAATTTGTACATTACGAAAATTACGTTTTTGGATTTGAAGTTCTGCTTCAGTGGTTGGATTCATGAATGGATGCCCAGTTCGCAAATTGATTATAAACCCTGGGGTAAAATCAGCGGATGATCCTGCTCTCTACACCCGTTTTCTCCAAGAGGAGAGCGGGATGATCGAAATCCGCTGCATCAAACCCAACGAGTGGACTGCTGCTAAACGAGTGGTCTATCGCGTCGCCCATGCTATTTTCAACGACCCACGCCCATTGGAAGAGTCCATTGCCTATCATGAGTCGCGCAATGAACTCAAAGACATGAACGATATTCAAAAGAATTATTTCGAGAACGGTGGAGTATTTCTGGTCATGACCAAAAATGATCGGTTCATCTGCACAGGCGCTATCCGGCAGATCGAAGGTGAGATTTGTGAACTGAAAAGATTATGGCTTCTAACGGAATATCACGGACAAGGTCTGGGCTATCGCATGTTGCAGGCATGTCTTACTTTCGCGAGAGAAAAAGGCTACAAACGTATCCGCCTGGAGACTGACCCCATAGCACAAAGCCGCGCTTTGGAATTTTATAAGAAGTTGGGGTTTTATGAAATTCCGAGTTATACAGAGCGAGGCGATGAAGTGGCACTGGAGATGGTCTTATAAGCTTCCTTATCGTTATATAAAGTTGAGGAGGATCACATGATTAATATCCGCCGGATTGAACCTGATGAATGGCAGATTGCAAAACAAAATCTCTATCGCGTCTTCCATGCTGTATTCAAAGAACCCAAGCCGCTGGAAGAATATATTGCAGACCGCGAGTCGCAAGGCAATTTCAAAGACTTTGATGATATTCAAAAAAATTATTTTGAGAATGGCGGGATATTTCTGGTAATTGATGATGGCAGTCGAATCGTTGGCACTGGCGCCATACGACAACTGGAAGATAAGGTCTGTGAGCTTAAACGATTGAGCTTGCAATTCGAATATCAAGGCAGAGGCTTGGGTTATCACCTTGTTATGGAATTGCTCCAAGCTGCACGCGAGCTGGGGTATAAGAAAATTCGACTTGAAACTGCGCCTGTCCACCAAAAGCGCGCATTCGCACTCTACAAACGTCTGGGGTTTTACGAAATTCCAAAATATGGAACAACTCACCCGAACGATGTTGCCATGGAAATGTTATTGTAGATTTTTAGGCAGGGCCTATTGATTTCAGGCTTTCACTATCTTCAACCATTCAGGCAATTGCGTGATCAATTGCTGCATAATCGTTTTCGAACGTTCGTTGAATATCTCAATATTATTGTAGACTTCCCCACCCTCTTCACTTACCAGGTCACTCACCATGCGCAGGATCAACAAGCGCGTATTGTTTTTTCGCGCCACCCAGGCGAGTGCCGCAGATTCCCAATCAGCAACAATCGCGCCATTTGATTTGAGGAAGGAAATCTTGTGCGGCGGCAGGTCACTGTCAGCGGAGGCGATGATTCCACGTCGGGTGGGGAAAGGCTCGGGTTCAGCAAGCCAGCTTAGGTCGAGGGTAGAGGCGTAGTAATCCGAAATATCCAGATCGCTCATCAGCTCAACAATATCGTACATAAAAGTCTGTTCGACGAGAATTAAATCCCCTTGATTGACAACGCCCGCGAAGCCACCACAGGTTCCCAAGTTAATGACAAGCTCCGGTTCGTATTTATCAATAATATATTGAAGCGCCGCTGCCGATGATGTTTTTCCCCAGCCAGTATGAAAAAATGTTATCGGTAATTCATTGAGCGTTGCTTGAAAACATTCGCCATACGGATAACGTTCGATCTTTGCAGCAGGGAACAAAGGCACAACGCCATTCCATTCAGCATTGGCAGAAATGATTACGACAGTTTTCACAAAGAGGCTTCTACCTTTCATAAAAAATACATATCAGATTGAATTCGTCTAATTACTGATGTATAATCTTTGCATGCCTGAGTGGATTGGCAAGACCATTGGTAGGGTTCGTATTGATAAATACCTGGCACGCGGGGGAATGGCTGAGGTTTATCTAGGCTCGCATCTTTCATTGGATCGTCAGGTCGCCGTCAAAGTATTGCATAGTTATATTGAAGAGGATCCCGGTTTAATGGCACGCTTTCAACGCGAGGCGAAAGTGGTTGCGGCGCTGCGGCATCCCAACATTGTACAGATCTTTGATTTCGATGCCACTGAGGGACACCCTTATATTGTAATGGAATATTTGAAGGGACCCACGCTCTCGACATACCTGCGTGTGCTGCATGAGCGCAACGAGCGGATCCCGGCACATCAGGTGGCACGTTTGCTCAAGGCTTTGACTTCTGCACTTGATTATGCTCACGAACAAGGTGTCATTCATCGCGACATCAAACCGGGCAATATTATGTTGCATGGCAAAGCCGATGAGATCGCACTCGATAAACCCCTAACCAGTGATGTTGAAGCCGTTCTAACCGACTTCGGATTGGTGCGCATCGAACATGCTGCTTCGCAGACTGCCTCAGGTATGATCAGCGGCACACCGTCCTATATGTCCCCTGAACAAGCACGTGGCGATAAGACCGATCATCGCACCGATATATATTCGGTTGGCGTTGTGTTGTATGAAATGCTCGCAGGGCGCGTCCCATTCGAAGCGGATAGCACAATGTCTGTGATGTACATGCAGATCAACGAGCCACCTCCGCCAATCCCAGGAATATCTCCAGCCATGCAGGCGGTGATGAATCGCGCGCTCGCTAAAAATCCAAACGACCGTTATCAAACCTGCCGCGAGATGGCACTTGATTTCTTCCTTGCTCTGGGCATGACAGCCGAGGCTGAGACCATCATCGAAAGCTTGCCTGCTGATAACCCCAGGCGCACTGAGAATTCGATCAAACCCAAGGCAAAGGAAACACTGCCTGCAAAAACATCCAAACGAACTTCCTTGTGGATTGGTGCGGGGATTTTTGTTGTAGTTTGTCTGCTGGCAGCTGGCTTCGGAGCGTTTCGCATGTTATCCAATCGATCAGCTTCTCCAAGCGAAACTGCGGACCCGGTCAACACAGAGCCGGTTATCGCTTCAACGCCCTCTGAAATTAGCAACCTACCCAGCGCAGAGGATATGGTGGAGGTTACAGCAGGCACATATGAAGTTGGGTTGAATCCAGCCGACGAGTGGCATAGTGCACCAACGAACATCACACTGAACAATTTCTGGATCGATAAGTATCAAGTTACGAACTCAAAATATCAGCAATATATCGATGCTCAGGGTGTTCAAGCGCCTGAGATCTGGCCCGGTGAAAGCAACCATCCGGTTCGCGGGGTTACCTGGGATCAAGCAGGCGCATATTGCAGTTGGTTGAACAAGCGCTTGCCAACCGAGGCAGAGTGGGAGGCAGCCGGTCGCGGACCCAATGCCAGTCTATATCCCTGGGGCAACGATGCAACTGCTGACGGAAATATCAACACACTACCCGACCAGGATACCTACGCAGTGGGCTCTTTCGCATTTAACGAGAGTATTTTTGGGTTATTCGATATGGTTGGAAATGTATGGGAATGGGTCGGAGAACCATATGCCAGTGTTCCGGCAGGGAGCCAAATTATACGCGGTGGCAGGTTTGGAAACCCACAGGACTTGGCGTATCGGTTGCTGGTCGCGCCCAACGATGCCCGTTACGTTAAGTTTTCCGGCTTTCGCTGTGCAACTGACCAGGCTAGATAAAGGAGAAAGACCATGAAAAACCAACCCACCTTCCGTTTTCATTGGGTACTATCCGTACTTCTGATCGTTTCGGTACTTACGGGATGCGCGGGCGCCAATGCGACCGAACCCGCAGCAGTACCATCTTCACCTCCTGAAGCTGCGACCTCAGTTGCAGAAGCCACAGAAGTTCCAGCCACGCCCATACAAGCGCAGGTTGTTGATGAGAATGTCTTGTATGAAGACGGATTCGCCAATCCCGCCAGCGGTTGGCCCGAAGAGAAGTTTGATAATTATTTTATTGGCTATCATGAACCTGAGTATTATCATGTCGAAATCACCAGCCCGAATTACAAGACCACGGTCTTTGAACCTACCAAACAAAGTTTCAGCGATGCAACCGTCGAAGTAAAAGTATTCACAAACTCAAAAAAGACAGCCACTACTGGTGACTTTAGTTACGGTGTGGTTTTCCGCCGCTCTGGTGACCAGTATTACGCTTTCACGATCTCGCCACGCAGCAAAAAATGGTTCCTACTCAAAAGTTCCCCCAATGCACTGACGGTGCTCGCGGAAGGCGCGGACGAGAACATCCATGAATTGGATGTTGAAGACATTCTACATGTGGATGCACAAGGGTCAAATTTCGCCCTTTATATTAATGACCAGCCGATCGGGCAAGGGTCTGATCCTGACTATGCCAACGGCGAAGTTGGCTTTTATGTTCAGACTTTCGATGCCACCAACGTGCACATCCACTTTGAGGCGATCTCGATCAGAAAACTTGCAGCCTCGCAATCTGTTGATGCAGGCTTGATCTACAAGGATGAATTTGCCAATCCAGCCAGCGGTTGGGCGGAAAAGAAATTTGATAATTACTTTATTGGCTATCATGAGCCCGAGTATTATCACATCGAAATCACCAGCCCGAATTACAAGACCACGGTCTTTGAACCTACAAAACATACTATTGGCGATGCCACTATTGAAACCAAAGTTTTCACAAATTCAAAAAAGACGGCGGCGACTGGCGACTTTATTTACGGGTCGGTCTTCCGCCGCTCCGGTGATCAGTATTACGCCTTCACGATCTCGCCGCGCACCAAGAAATGGTTCCTGCTCAAAAGCTCTCCCAATGCGGTGGTGATCCTGGCTGAGGGTACAGAAGCAGGTATCAATGAACTGGATATTGAAGATACTCTGCGCGTCGATGCCGAAGGTTCCGAATTCTCACTGCATATCAACGATCAGTTGGTCGGTCAGGTAACAGACGCGGATTACGCCAGTGGTGAAGTTGGTTTTTACGTCCAAACCTTCGATGCCGCCAATGTCCATATTCACTACGAATCCATCGCCATCAAAAGTTTCGATCCCCCACTGGCATGCGATGTCAGTGCACTGGCATTAAATGTCCGCAGTGGACCTGGGACAAGCTTCGGGTCGTTCACTGTCCTATATAAAGGTAACACTTTCATCCCATCAGCACGGAGTTCAGATAATAAGTGGCTAAAACTTACTTTGGACAGTACCAATGATCAAGGCTGGGTTGCCAACTTACCAGAATATATTGCCTGCACCGGAGCTATTGATTCCCTGCCGGTTGCCACGCAATAAGCAGTACAACAAATAGAATCTTCAAAGGACATCAAATGCATGTGCATTTGATGTCCTTTGGTAAATCAACCAAAACGTTTATTTTCGTACCATTTCAAAATACAACTCTTTATTTTCGTACTGTATAATTCCCCCATGCCAAACCTCACTGGACAATTGCTCGGCAAAGTACGCGTGGATATGTTCCTCGCGCGCGGCGGCATGGCAGAAGTATTCATTGGAACCCATACCACCCTGCATCGCGCCGTGGCAATCAAATTTCTAAAAGGCGATCTGCAAGACGACCCCGAACTGCGCGAACGCTTTGAACGTGAAGCACGCGTGATCGCCATGTTAAGACACCCGAACATCGTCCAGGTGTATGATTTCGACACATACGAAAATCAGCCTTATCTCGTAATGGAATATGTCGCTGGCGCTTCTCTGGGAACCTATCTGCGTGAATTACACAAGAACAATGGCCGACTGGATATCAACCAGATCAACAATCTACTGGTCAAACTGGCAAGCGCCTTGAAATATGCCCATGATAACGATGTCATCCATCGCGATATCAAACCAGCAAACATTCTGCTGACCTCACGCACGAATCCGATCTCGGCTGGTAAACCACTGGCAGAAGACACTGAACCTATCATCACAGATTTCGGGTTGGTGCGGTTTACCCAATCCAACAAACAGACCAGCACAGGGGTCATCACTGGCACCCCCGTTTACATGAGTCCTGAGCAGGCGCGCGGCGACCGCGTGGATGCGCGCACCGATGTGTATTCATTGGGCGTAACTGTTTATGAAATGCTGGCAGGACGTGTACCGTTCGATTCAGATTCAACCCTGAGCCTGCTCCACAAACAGATCTTTGACCCACCGCCACCGATCGAGGGGATCTCAGCCGATCTGCAGGATGTGATGGATCGCGCCCTCGCCAAGAATCCGGACGAGCGCTTCACGACTCCCACCGAATTTGCTGAGGCGTTTCAAGCCGCTATCCTGGGGACAACGGAAGCCGCCACAATTCAACTCCCAGGTTCATTCTCCCACCCCAATACACTTCCGCGCCCTGCTGCCGCCAAAAGCGCACGGACAAGCCTTTTCTTCTTTGTCGGAATCATTGGCGTTGCTGTGATCGCGTTTAGCGCCTTTTTTCAATCACGCTCACCAACATCCCCCACTGCGGCGCCCACAAACGCAGAGACCCAACACACCGAGATGACCAGCGCTCCGGTCACTGGAACTTCTGAAGTCATTCCCCCGGCACAACCAGAAGCGGATCCGGTTGGACTATTGCGTTTTCAAGACGGAGCCGCAACTGCCGATCAGATCACATTGACCACCTTTGGTATGGCGTTGCCACCAGAGGGCAGTCAATATCAAGCCTGGGTGATTCGTGATGACGGTGAACAACGTGTCAGTGTTGGTATCATCCAATTTGATCCAGAAAACAAGAGCACGTTGACCTTTGTAGACCCAGAAGGCAAAAACCTGATCGGTTTATATCATTCGCTTGAGATCACACTTGAGCCCAATCCGGATAACAGTCCTAATCCATCCAACGTGGTCGCCTTTTCAGCCGCCCTGCCAGAAGAAGGCTTCATGCACGTACGCCATCTCCTGTCATCCTACTACGATACTCCCAATGAAATTGGTTTCATCATTGGGCTCGATGCTGCAACGAAATCGGTCAGTGACTCAGCCAACGAAATGTTGACTGCCTTTGAAACCGGGGATCGCGCAGGTGTACTAGCTCAGGCTGAAACCATATTGAACGTGATTGTGGGTACACAAAGCCCCGATCATAAGGACTGGAACAGCGACGGCATCATCAGCGACCCAAGTGACAGGTTCGGTCTCTTGTTGAACGGTGACAACGAAGGCTACATTCAAGGCGCCTTTACGCATGCTAATCTCTCCCTCACCTCAGAGGATGCCACCGAGGGCATGCTCGTGCACGGTGAACACGTCAAAATAGCAGTCTCAAATATTGGCGAATGGACACCCCAACTCCATGATCTGTTGATCGCCATCCTTACGGCCCCAGCTGATTCTGATGTCGAGAGTCTGGTACGGCAGGCTGTGTCGCTTTCAAATCAGATCCGCAACGGTATCGATATCAACGGTAACGAAAACATTGAGCCGATTCCCGGCGAGGGCGGCGCGCTCACCGCTTACCAACATTCCTATTACATGGCGGATGTCACGATCTTTCCCTAATCTCTTATAAACAACGCGATTACCCCCGAACTTAAGGATTCAGCCACGGATTGTCACGGATTTTAAATTAATCGCCCCGAAATGAGCGAAACGAAAAGCCAACCCCTAAACTGGGCTGGCTTTTTTCGTGCAAATCAGTGAAATCCGTGGCTAAAAGCTCTAAAGATTAAATTCGGGGCGAGCCTTGTTTTATTTCAATACGTCTGCCAGGTTTTTTCCACCCATCAGCTCTCTTGGAATATCGTTGGCGTGATGCACTTCCCACGTCTCCGTGTGGACAAGTTCTTCCTGCGGCTTCAGATCCGTCAGCGCCCCGAGGCTCTCCAACTCCATCACGCGATTGGTTGCGTATACTTCGGCATTACAGCCGTCATCGGGATAAACTTCATCGCGGCGCACGCCAAAGCGTTTCACAAAAAACATGTCGCCGAACACATATCCCAGCCAGCCTTGCGAATTGAAATACCCCAGCCTGAATGCTCGTTTCGTATCATCTGATTTGACCTGGATCAGGTCATGACCCAGATCCAGCCTCGGGTCATCCCAGTGGCTATAAGACCAAAGCGAAAGATTGCGATTCGGTAAAAAGCCTTCCGTATCCACGGTGCCAACCTGTTGAGGCAATAAAGCAATGCCATTCGGACGCAGCATGGTGATCGCACAAGGCGCCAGGCGAATAGACTCTGTTCCATGATTCTTGATCATATGCTTGATCATAAGAAATGGACGACTGGGACTCATTTGAATGGACATCGACTTCCGCGTATGCGTATCCGGCTCGATACCTCCCACAAGCGTGAGACCATCCTTGATTTCTCTTACGGTCACCCCATGATTATCTGGAAAATACACTTGCGATTGCAACTTGGGCGCAAACCATAAGCGATGCCCGCCAAAATAATTGTATCGACCCAACTCAGTATGGATGGCAGCCTTGGGCGCCTCCGCAAAGATATTCTCTCCCATCCAATTTGGGATCAACCGCACAATGCGCGGACCAGCGTTGGAAAGACATTCCAGTTGAAAGTGTTCATTCTCAAGTATGACCGTTGTGTGACCGTAAAAATCGCCGTTTTTCATGAAATGATTTTACACTACTCCCGCGCCGTCGTCGGCATGACATATGTACACCTTGGGTTGCTTATTCGTTTCAAGTTCATAACGCCGCGCCAGCTCCTGAGCAAAAGTTTCAGTTGCGCTTTGCGCCACCAAGTTTACCGTACAACCACCAAACCCCGCACCAGTGAGCCGCGCTCCATAGCAGCCGTCCAACTCTCTCGCAAGATTAACCATTACATTTAGTTCTGGACACGAGACCTCATATAGATCCCGCAGACTGTCATGACACTCATTCATCAACCTGCCGAAGGCTTTCACGTTATCCTGCTTCAACAAAAACACCGATTGTTCGGCACGCTGGATCTCTTCGACAACGTGTTGCGCGCGGCGGGCGATCATTTCAGGCAAACGCTTTTTGTTACGATGAAAATCTTCCACGCGCACATCACGCAAAGATTTGGCACCCAACAACCTGGCACCTTCTTCGCACGCCGAACGTCTTTCATTATAGGCACTATCCGATAGCGAGCGCGGCACCGCTGTATCTGCGACGACGATGGCAATATCATTTGGCAACGGCACTGTCTGCCATTCAAAAGAACGGCAATCAAGGTAAAGTGCATGATCGCGTTTGCCGCAGGCTGATGCGAATTGATCCATGATGCCGCAATTGACGCCGACATATTGATTCTCGGCGCGCTGACCAAGACGGGCACGCGTCATGGCGTCCGCTTCAAACCCAGCCGCAGCCTGCCACGCGGACCCGAACCCCATCTCCACTGCGGCCGAGGAGCTCAAGCCTGAACCACGTGGCACATCCGAGGTGAAAACAGCGTTAATAGGAGGTGTCTCATAACCAGTCTTGCTCAACGCCCACGCAACCCCAACGGGATATTTTGCCCAATGCGGTAACGGCTGCCCGTTGACGTCGGTTTTCGTAGCGATCGTTTCGGATGAAAAAGAAATGCGTTCGTCCAAATCCACAGCTACGAGCGTGGAATGAGGCGTAGTAGATGGCGAGCAAGCCAGCCACACTGCGCGGTCAATCGCAGCCGGCAGGACGAATCCGTCGTTATAGTCCACATGTTCGCCTAATAGGTTTACGCGTCCCGGCGCGCGGATGGTGAAGGCAGGGTCGCTATGGAAAGTTTGTTGAAATATTTGTGTGACTTGTTCGCGGAGAGTTTTCATGCTCAGAGTATACTCGTCTCGGTCGCAAATTTCTCTTAAAATTGGGTATAGTTCGCAACGACGATCAAATATAATCATATATATAAACAGGGTACAGACCTATGGATGAAATTCAACTTGTGCGCGATGCGGTTTCTGACGCCAATGCATTTGCTGATCTATTTCGCATGCATGTCACGCGCGTATATCGCTATCACATGATCCACATCGGCAATGTGAAAGATGCCGAAGAGTTAACAGCGCAAACTTTTATGACAGCGCTGAAGGAACTTCAATCTTTTCACGGGAGTGGTTCACTCACCGCCTGGGTGCTGGAAATTGCAACCCAAAAACGATTGCAGGATTCCCGGGGGAATAGGCGGGAACTACCCACCGATGCAGTTCTTTATTATCAAAGCTCGGCGCTGTCTACCGACAAAGCCGCCCTGCAGCGTGTTGAAATTGAGACAACTTCGCGCGCGTTGAAACAGATAGCCCCAGATTGCGCAGAAGCGATCATCTTGTACTTTTTTAGCAGCCTGACAAGCGCAGAAGTTAGTCAGGTGCTCAAGAAAAATACAGCCACAATTGAGATGCTGATCGGGCGCGGAGTACAGGATTTAAGAACGCGTACTTCACTAACCGCGAACGGTGAGAAAGATCAAAAGACAATTGACCCCACCGCAGAGGAAGATGCGCTTGTTGAACAACTGGCGAATACCGCCAGCCAGATCACTCTCGATCCGCTTTTCATCTCTGAATTAGAACAAGCGTTGGTGGTCAATCACCAGCCAAAAACAAAATGGAAGTTACCATTGCAGCTTCAACAATTTGCATCGGTCGCAGGCTGGGTGGCACTCATGGCAATCGGAATTTTCCTGCTTAATTGGCGCGTTACTCCCAACTCTCCATCAACCCAGCGAGCGACAGCTACTTCACGAACTCCCCTGGCAACAGAAGCCGCAGCTAATGCAACTACCGCGACGCGTATCCCCAAGACCGCCAAACCTACTGTCACGCGCATTCCAACGCTGGAATATATCGTTCAACCTGGTGATACCTGCACCTACATCGCCGATCGGCATGGTGTGACCATTGACCAGTTGATCACCTTCAATCGTTTGAACAGCACCTGCGATATTTGGGTCGATCAAAAACTTGTGATTCCGATCATTGCCACGACCACCCCGTAACAGGAGATTGCTTCGGGCTAGCGCCCTCGCAATGACATAAAACTCCCTGTTACTTTTTGCCGCCTCCTGCAACTTAATACTGTGTACCCATCGACA
>Ga0180074_1000069_pt1 | contig 20651 bp, 18 predicted proteins | sample EasRiv366_16_10D_FD_121773 | JGI IMG/M metagenome (GOLD analysis project Ga0180074, IMG submission 121773) | Soil microbial communities from meander-bound floodplain in the East River, Colorado, USA - East River metaG ERMLT366_16_10D | ecosystem: Environmental > Terrestrial > Soil > Floodplain ...
CCTTTGGGGCCTTTACACCCGTACTGGTGGCAGCTACGTTACCTGTTGCCAGGGCGTTCTGTTCACTGAGTTCCTGGTGTAGGAGTTCTGCTATCAGTTGTTCCAATAGGTCCATGGACTCCTGCATCGGGGGTGTTTGTTGAATTTTCTTCACTTAGAATCGACCTCACAATGTCTCTAGCTCTGGTAGTCTGAAGGACGCTGCGAATAATTGCTGCTGAACTAAATATTCCAAGCTCGGGCACTAGTCCAATATTGGCCTCAGCCATTCCAATTACTTCGCCCTCTTCATTCAGAAGAGGTCCCCCAGAACATCCTCCAACAGTTGGGTTGGTTGCCTGAATCAGAATAGGTACCGTACCAACAACCCTGGAAACAATACCGTCTCCGAGGGACCAACTAAGTTGATTTGGGTGACCAACGCTATATGTTTTGTCTCCAACATTTGGAATCGAATCTGAAAGATCAAGGTAGTGTTCTGAAGCCGGCATTCTATCAACGAGGTCAATAACCACCATATCATTAGGTACGCTGTGATAGTTGATGATACCCTCTGAGGGTGCTGCAATCAATTGATTTCTTAGAGTGTCAATTTCTCCATATCGCATGAAATAAACAGTCTTACCTTCAACATTTTCGTTGATAGGGACGTAACGAGTGGTTCCATTTGGAAAAGTAAGAATAACGCCCCTCTGAAAACAGTGTGCAGCGCTTACCAGTCTTCGAGGGCCCACAAAGAAACCACTACAAGTTGGCATACCATAGGAGTCGACTCCCTCTTCGGTCTGATTTACAAAGGCCACCGTGGCATTCATCCAGCTACGAATTTCTGCGTTTCTCCGAACCTGTTGAAGTCTGAGAGTGTCAGGACCATTTTGTTGCTGGACAGCCGTGCAACAGGCAACAGCCATCATGGAAAACATGAATAGGAATACCGCAAGACTTAAAGGGCTACGACGAAAGAAAAATCTTGAAAACATAAGCACCCACTGAAATAAGTATCGCCTCAGACTTAGGTGTTTGTGTATGGAGGTTTGATTCTCGAGAAATACCAGTCCTTTAGATATGCTGCAACGTTTTCAAGGTACATATAATAGAGATTTTCTTCAACTAGTATCTTAACAAAAACGGAAACTGGAGTAATGTATGTGGAGTAGGAAGAGTAACTTTCAACAGGGTAAAAGGGGTCCCAACTTGTGTCTATCTCCTGCTTGTTGTTTTCATGGACTTCCCACATAACATGAGTCTCCATTGCCTTCATATAATCCATATGAAAGACACAGATATCACAAACCATGAATACAGTACCCTTTTTCAGAGGAATGAAGAACTTAAAGCTTCTATTTGGGTCATTACCCTGAAGCATCTGAAGGTCCTTGTTTACAAGGAACAGGGAGCCAGGCCAAAAGCCTTCATTGCCAAAGACCTTTAGGTTATTAGACTTCCGTAACAGTTCCCTTGACATAAATCTCCTGCTTTACAGGAACCCAATTGGTCAAGTTATTTGACATGACTGGTTTTCCGCCATGTCCTCGATTAACTGCCAGGGTAATATGAGGAGTCTTGTTTATGGTCTTTAGGGGAGCCTCAACCTCAACAGCCTTTACCTTGTCATCTCCTGCAAAGGCGACAATCTTCATGGTGAACTGCTGACCGATGAGGTGTTGCATTTCGGCCGGTAGTCCACCCATTTTCAGGGTAAGGTGATGGGCAATTGGTTCCCATCCTTCTTCATCTTCCCAGATGGGTCCAAAGACCTCAAGCAGTTTTGCTCTTGAGGTCTCGTCTAGTACGATTCCGCTGTAGTTTGGCACGGGGCTTGACTTTCTTGACTGTTTCTTCGACTGCAATCATGTAGTGAACGTATGGCTTGCGTTTGCTATCAATGTCATGCCATCTCTTGAGGAACTCTCGGTTAGGTAAAATGCCTCTTTCCCCACTCTTGTGAATGGAGGGGTCTTCGTATATGACATTCTTGGTGTCATATCCAATGACAACAATGAAGTGGCCATCTTCCCAGGCATCTGTGTAGTCTATATTAGGATTTTCATTCCAGGCCTGAATACACACCAAACATGGTATGTTCCGCCTGACGAAATCCTTCATTTTGGGTAGGGTTGTTTTCCTGGCTGTTACCTTGAATCCCTTACTCCTCATGTACGTGACTACTTTGTCAAAGTCTGTTCCGTGTTCTGTTGAACACCCAAGTTCATCAACCAGACGAATCTCTGATTTATTGATACCGAAGTATCTCAAGACGGCCTTGACTGCTACTGGACCGCATGTCCAGTCTGTGTTTTGTCTGACAAAGGGGAAATCCTTGATTAGTTTCACAGTTGAATTCTCCTTTAGATAAGTTTCTTGAATAGCTCAAGTTCGAGTCGCTCCATTTCCTGTCCAAGGTCCTTACCAGAAAGGCCTCTCGCCTGCAACTCCGCACCGGTCACAGATGGTTCATACTTTGCAAAAGCATGGACCAATTTGGGATTTGGTTTACCAACCAGATTAGAAAAGTGTACCAGATCCTCATTTGAAAGCTTACTGTTTTTGAACAGCTTTTTGAGCCTAAATGCATTTTCTGGGGATAGTTGTTGGAAATAGACAAGGTATGTTATTTGGGCAACCTCATTTGCCGAATATTTTAGGGCATTGAGTTTGTTCATTAACACTTTTGGATCATTTTCCCTAAGGAGAAGAGCCAACTGTACTGGGATATTCTTCGTTTCTTCAAAGTTAGTATTCACCTTGAGACCAGGAAAGACCTGTGGCCAAAGGTTGAACTCGGTCATGAGTCCAAGGAAGTAACGGACGCTTTTGGCACTCTGGATACCCTTGAGAAACTCGTCTCTAATTCTCTCTCCGGAAACCCCAAAAAGGGAGTTGTCAGACTGAATGGCCTGAGCGGTGGTTGGGTCAAGTTTGGTACCAAGTCTTCCGGCGAACCTGAGAGCCCTCAGAATCCTAAGACGGTCTTCATCAAATCGTTCCTTGGGGTCACCAACGGTACGAACAATACCCTTTTCGATATCCTCTATTCCGCCTACATAGTCAACGATTTCTTTGTTTTCGATATCGTAGAACAGGGCGTTCATCGTAAGGTCCCTGCGAGCCACATCCTGCTCAATGCCAGTAAAGGCGACGGAATCGGGTCTACGACCCTTTCCAATGTCCTGCCTGAAGGTGGCAATTTCATATTCATTGCCCTCGGGGGTGATTACCTTGATAACACCAAAGGATTCTCCAACCTTCAGGATTTTGTAGGCAGGATTTTGTTGAAGGATCTTCTCCACCATGTCCGGGTGAGCATCCGTAGCAATATCTAAATCCTTGGGTTTCTTTCCAAGGAGAGCATCCCTAACGGACCCACCCACAAGGAAGAACTGCTTCCCAGCCCTTTTAAACAAATCAGAGATGGCAAGGAGGTCTCCTGGTAGAGGGATGTTCATCTTACGACGAACCTGTTCTTGCAACAGGCCACCAACAACTACATGAATCATTTCTTTCAAAAGGTGGTTCATTTGGTCTTAAATATGAGAATGCGACTAAGAACGGACTTGGCTCGGGCAGAAGGCCTCTTGGTTAGGAAGCCCTTACCGATACCTTTCTCATAAGGTACCGAAGTTTTGAACTGTTTATACGTGGGGTCGATGATTTCGCCCTTGAATTTATCCTTGAGAAACCAATGAGGTTCTCCTTCATGTCGAATGAAGTGAGGTTTGTATCGACCCCTGTCTAAGTGAAACAGAACCTCGCAGGCTACATAGCAGTGCCCAGTCCATGGATTTAGATTACCCTGATATTTGAGTTTCCTTAGAGAATCCGGGAAAAACAGTTCAAATGGCTCTTTTTGCCACTCGTACCTTGTACGAAATGGTAGACGGGTCATCTCTCAAGGGTAGCACACTCCTAAAACCTATTATCCACACTTGGAATGGCCGCAGGACTTACAGGAAACGCATCCCTCTTGATAAGTTAGGTCACCTGCCCCACATTGAGGGCAATTCTTATCGGAGGCTTTTGTACCATCCTGAATATAGTGCTTTAATACGCGACTAACTGCTCGGGAAAAGGAAAACAGGTCATCTTCCTTCTCGGAACCTTTTAGAATTTGTTCCACGATGTACTGAACCGGTGTTCCATGCCTTAGGGCAAGGGAAATCGTCCGGGTAAAGGCAGCATGGGTAGCATTTTCAAAGACACTGGTAACGTCCTTGATGATCGCTTCATCTTCTGGACCTTTCTCAAAGTCATAGTGAAGGTCGTATCTGGCTAGTGGATTTGTGGGTCCATTGTGCTTTAGGATCTTGCCAACAGCAACGCGTTTTGGAATTCCAATGAATTTGGAGAGACCGCCCATAATCTCATATGGCTTGCCTTCCATTTTGCCAACGAAGAAAGTCCACCTTTCTCCCTTAACTGTGGTGTTGTGTACATCACACTCCAATTCCAGAGGACGCTTTGGGGCATGATTATAGTTGAACTTTTTATCTGACTTGGTTATCACAGGGTCAGAGACTAAAACGCCAGTTCTGCAATCATCTCTATACACAGTGACTCCCTTGCAACCACTTTCCCAACCCGTCATGTAGATTTGTTTGATTGTGTCAACGGTAGTATCCTTGGGTACGTTCGTGGTATTGGAAATACTGTGACAAATCCACTTTTGGGCCGCCGCTTGGGCTCTTACTTTATTGACCCAATTAATGTCATTTGCTGTTGCCCCAAAGTATGGGGACTCCTCTACCTTGGTTTTGCCGGTAACTTCCATCCATCTTTGGAATCCCTGGTGATACACGGTAAACTCCTGCCACCTGTCTCCAAGACCGTCGATGAAGTCAACTTGCATTTCCTTGTCGGATGGATTGATCTTCTTACGTCTCTTGTAGGACAGAAGAAAGGCTGGCTCAATTCCTGAGGTGGTCTGGGTTAGGATACTCACACTTCCGGCTGGGGCGGTAGTTGTAAGGGCCACATTTCTACGTCCGTACTTCTCCCAGTCATGCCAAAGGTCGGCATCCAATTCCATGATACGACCAATGAAGGCATGGTCCTTTTCTAGGCTGTGATCAAAGGCAGGAAAGGGCCCACGTTCCTGGGCGAGCTTTACAGTTGAACGGTAGGCATTCAAGGCAAGGTGCTTGTAGATCTGCTCAATGACACCCACACTTTCCTCGGAACCATATCTGATATTCATGGCTGCCACGGTATCTCCAATGGCAGTTACTCCAAGGCCTGTTCTACGTCCCCTCAGACAGGTATTCTTGATTTTGGTCCAAAGTTCCTTCTCTGGTCTCTTGACGTCAGCGGGTTCGGGGTCATCGGTTATCTTGCCTAAAATCTTGTCAATGCACTCAACCTCAAGGTCGATAATGTCATCCATAAGTCTCTGGGCAACCTGAACTGTATTACCATACTTCTCGAAGTTAAATCTCGCATTTGAAGTAAATGGGTTTTCCACAAAAGACAGGGTGTTGACAAGCAGGAGCCTACAGGAGTCATAGGGACTCAGGACAATCTCCCCACATGGATTTGTGGAGGTAGACCTGAATTCCTTGTAACAGTGAGCAGGGGTTTCCCTGTCAATGGTGTCCCAAAACAAAAGCCCCGGTTCAGCCGAGGCATGAGCAGACTCAATAATTTGGTTCCAAAGATTCCTTGCCTGAATTGTCTTTGTAATTGAAGGGGTCTTGGAGTCCACGGGCCAACGGAGTTCTACATCCGTGTCACCCTTGACTGCCTGCATGAACTCATCAGAAAGTCTAACGGAAATATTAGCCCCGGTAACCTTCTTGAGGTCTCTCTTGATATTAACAAAGGTTTCAATTTCTGGGTGGTGCACAGAAATAGACAGCATGAGAGCCCCACGCCGGCCACCCTGGGCAACCTCCCTACAGGTGTTGGAGAATCTCTCCATGAATACACCAATACCATCTGTCGTCTTGGCAGCATTGCCCGTGAGGGTTCCTCTTGGTCTGATGGTGGAAATGTCAAAACCGACACCTCCACGTCTCTTCATTAGCTGAGCCTGTTCCTGGTCAGCCTTGAGAATGCCTCCATAGGAATCATAGGGCGACTCCACAACAAAGCAATTGCTGATGGACATTGTCTGGTAGGGATTGCCAATGCCTGCCATTGGAGACCCCTGGGGGACAATGTACTTGAAACGGTCAAGATATCCGAAGACCTGTTCTTCGGACAGTGGATTTTTGTACTTGCCTTCAATTCTTGCGAATTCCTTGGCTAGTCGACGATGCATGTCAACAGGTGTTGACTCAAGAACCTCACCCACGGGGGTTGTTAGTGCATATTTTTCTACGAAAACCTTAGCTGCTAGTTCGTCACCTTCAAAATATTCAAGGGAAGAAGAAAGAGCCTGACTGTATGTCGCCATACTAACTCCTAAACATTCTCATGTAAGGCGCTCTTCTTACTGTGTAGCAGTTCCCTTTTGATAGTCACGAAGCTTCTGGCGGAAGAAACTTTGCAGTTCTCCATTGCCAACAACATCACCCTGACCACTCATATGGTTCACTTCATTTTCAGTAAGAATGCGCAAGATAGAACGTGCACAGTCAAGATGGATCTGGAATTGAATACCATCTACTCCCGCACGATTCTTTGCGATGAATATATTGCCATAACCTGTGGACTTTGCGAGGGACTTACGAGATAAGCCCACCACGAAGTCAGCAACATGCGCTTGGCCATATGCCTCCGCCATGTTTGTTAGGTCAATATAGTCTTTGTCTGCACCCTCCTTGTTTGACTGAATAGCAGTCCAAACAGGAAGGTCGATTTCATTTGCGAAGGAGCGAAGCTCCTCACAGATTTTCTTTAGCTCAAGACGGAGGAGTTCATACTTCTCGGTCGAGCGCATAATGCCAGCATAATCAATGATAAGAACGTCTGGCTTAAATCCCTGGGTTGCAAGCTTGTCAATGTGAGCCCTCAGGGTATTGGTGGTCACGCTGCCGGTTGGGTAATACTTGATACGAAGCCGCCCAAGCTTTTCGGCATTCTCCTCGTAGAACTCCTTAATCCGATCCTTGAAGTCATAACACTCAATTGAGTCGATTTCAAGGAGATGGGAGTCATAACGTACACCAACAGCACGTTCATTCAACTCAAAGGTGTAGTGAAGAACGTTTTTGCCTTGTTTTAAGGCGCTTGCTCCGACATGAATCAGAAAGTGAGACTTACCGACGCCTGTTGGGGCAACAACCACGCCAAGTTCCCCAGCGCCGAGACCTCCATTGAGGATCTTCCTCTGGTCAAACTCCAGGATACCGGTTGCAACTGTCCTACGGAAAGTTTCCGAGTAACGGGCGTCAATGTCAACAGACAACTCCAGACCTGGGGAATGTTCATTCCCGGCTGTGATAGCCGCCTTGATAATGTCGACAACCTTTTCGTACTTTTCAGTCTCAATGAATTCGATGGACTGCTCAAGAGCCTTCTGTAGGCCCGCTCTCTTGCAGAAGTCAAGGGACTTGTCCTTGACGTACCCAAGGTCTCCCAGGTCGTTGTTATCCTGTACCTGAAGAAGAAAGGTCTTGGACTGTTCCCTTAGGGCCGTGTCTGCCCCGTTCTTCAGTTCGGAGGCAACAATCTGGGCAAGAAGGGCAAGAGATGGGAACTCTTTGTATTTCTTGTAGTAAGAAAGGTAGGTGTCCGCAATCTTGCGGAGGTAGGCAAATTCGAAGTAGTTAACGTCCACCACTTCAACAAACTGACCAGCCCAGACTCTGTCTATCAGAAGAGCCTGGACAATCTTTTCTTGGAAAGACTTGTCAAAGTTGAAGTGTCTTTTAGGGAGGGTGGCTTGAGAACCGTTTCGGGCTTTGTCTGTCTTCTTGTTGGTGATAAGATCGACTGACATCGTTGTCATAAGTACGTTGCTCCAGTTAGTCTTCCACTCTACTTCTAAAGAATGTTACCTTAAACTGAGATCCGCATTTATCGCACGAAATTGCGCATTTGTGAGCAAAATCTATCATAGTCAAAGGCGGTGTTAATGCCCGACTCGGTTATGGTTTTTATCAATCCTAGCTTGTCCATTTTGGGTTCATGGGTGTCGACGATATAGTTGACTTTTGCGATTTGGGAGGCGCTCAAATTGGAGGAGTCAAGGTACATGAGGTCCCAGTTTCGTCTAAGGAGGTTCTCTGACTGGCTGACTTCGAGCAAGACCTTGGGAGCCTTCTTGGTGCTCTTATACGCCTCCCTGGCGGTCGTAACCAAAGTGTCTATGTCAATGTCCATCTCCGAGGAGGCGAGCCCTGGGAAGCGCTTGGCGACCGTCTTGAAGCCTGCTCCCGGGATGCCCTCCACATTGTCACTCACATCCCCGACAATCGTCTTGGCGAGACAGAAGTTACGGGCACTGACCCCAAACTTCTGAAGGACTCCTGGGGCACCGATCATGGCCCTGGTGGTTGGGTCATAGATCTCAACCCTTGGGTCATCAAGCAACTGGTAGAAGTCCTTGTCACTGGATACAATCATCTTCTTGGCATGGACACCCTTGAACTTCTCCTTGACGAGATACCCAATAATGTCATCACACTCAGTTTCAGACACGAATATCTGACAAACGGGGGTTGTCTTCAAAAGCTGGGCAAGGATGGTAAGCTGCTGAATCCTGGTTTGGTCATCCAGGGCAAGTACATCCCTGATGCTCTCCTTACCAGCCTGGATCTTCTTGAGCTCCTTCATTTTGGTTCTATTAGCCTTGTAATTTGGGGATATCTTCTTACGGCGAGGGCTTGCCCCGCCTGCTTCCCAAACGACAAAAACCTTGCTAGGACAGAAAGCCCCAACAAGGAAATCAACGTGTTTCATAAAGCCAATTACTCCGCCGATTGGCTGGCTCTTGGAGTTTATCTCTTGATTGACAAAGTAGTGTCTCAGGAAGATATTAAAGCCATCGATGATGACATAGGGTCTCTCACTGTTGACTAGTTGCGGGCGTTGCATTTGATGGGCATTCACGGTCGTACTCCTGTACGGTTTCACAGATATACTGTCTTCTTCGTCCTGGGATATTCAAGTCCTGACAATAACCCCTTAGGTCTTCAATGTCCATGGACTCATGAAGTTCCCGGCATCTGGCCTGGTGAAGTTGGGCAAGGCGCTGTCTTTCTAGACCTGGGTCTGGACGAACCTCGGCAGGGGCACAACTCTGACTGAACAAAATCATGACCAGAAGAAAACACCATGCAGCAGCGAGCAGGAATAATACCAGCCACTTAGTAAGGGCGGTTACATGGTCAATCATACGCTTGTGTTTCATTTTCGATCCTTTAAGTCTGTATCTAGGTGCCTTACAAAGCCCCATCCGTACCAAATGAGTCCAATTCTTGTTGGCTCATAGGAGGATTCATACCAGGGCTTGCCCTTGTTTTTCACTACATTTTCGCAGTCAACCTCAACAGCAAGTCTCCACCCGGTCCACCTGAGAACCCTGTTGATACTGCGGAGCTTGAACATCATTTTCCGCTGCTTCCGAAGCCCTTGGCTCCTCTGTTGGTTTCTGTTATTTGGTCAGTTTCACTCATGAGAATTTCACCAGCGGTCAAAACCTTGTATACAACCAACTGAGCAATACGGTCACCCTTTTCAAAGTGAAGGGTTTCCTTGCCAGTTGAAGGAAAAACGTTCCCATTGTAGTTCAGGACGATTACGATTTCCCCTCTATAGGTTGGGTCAATGACCCCACCAACCGGAAAAACACCCTTGGATGCAAGACCAGAACGTCCCTCGACCTTGAGAAAGATACGATTACGGTCATGGTCCATGGTTGGCATGTTAGCCAACTGGATACCGGTGGATACCTTCTTGGTATGACCTGGGCTGATAGAGAACTTCTCATCAGAGAAGACGTCAAACCCAATATCTCCGTCTCTTGTGGCAGCAGGGATTTTGGCGGATTCCGTCATTTTCACGAACTCAACTTTGAGTTGACGGTCTGGAGCCTTAACCCAAGACGGAGAAAACCAGTTGGGATCCTTCGTCTTGTAGGACGACTGGGCCGTGGTGTCACTCACGGCCCCTCTTACTGCCTCTGCGGCGGAAGTTTTCTTGTAGTCGTCCGTCATGATTAGGCCTCTAACTCAGCAGCAGACATTCCGGCTCCGCTGTCGATACCGGTGTAGGTCATGTGCTCCTTGGCCTGTTCGCCTGGCTTGATAATCAGGGCAGCATCCATCAGGGCATCGACATAGGTCTTGAACTCTGGTTTGGAAAGCACCTTTTCCTGAAACTCAGGCTTGTAGAACTTGATCTCGGTTTCGATTTCTCCGGTCTTGTTGTCTACAACCGTAAAGGTTTTCCAGGCTTGCTCACCTGCCACGCTTGCAGTCTTGTTTCCTACGATAACCCCACCGAGCTTGGCACTCTTGCAGTACCCACGAAGAAGGTCGAAAATATCCTCGTGTTCTACGATACCCCTGCCAAAGTGAATCTGGAAGGTACACTCACGGAAAGGTTGGGCAACCTTGTTCTTGATAGTCTTGGCAATCACCTGAATACCAATGACCTGACCGTTAGACTCTACGTGCTTACCACCATTTAGGCGAATCCTAACACTGGAACAGTATGGAATAGCCATGCCGCCTGGCGTGGTGTGTGGGTCTCCGTAGAGAACACCAATCTTCATGCGCTGTTGGTTGATGAGAAGCAGGAGAACTTTCTGATTGCCAATCAAGTTGACAATCTTTCTGAGACCCTTACCGATAACCCTAGCCTGAAGGCCGATGGTGTTCTGGTCGTAGTCTCCCTCAAGCTCTGCCCTTGGTGAGGAGGCAGCCACCGAATCCCAGATAATCGTGACAGGCACGTCAGAGTTCATGGCCTTGGCCTTGATGATTGCCGACTCCATGACCTGGAAAATCTCCTCGGTACAGGAAGACTGAACGAAGACGAAGCGTCTACGAACGTCGATGCCGAGGTTCTGTAAGTTTTCTAGATTGGTGGCATTCTCGGTGTCAATGTAAATCACGATACCATTTGCCTTTTGTGTGTTTCTCGCGAGAAGAAACGCAATGTGGGATTTGCCGATGGAGGCTGCACCCTGAATCTCAACGACTCTACCTTCTGGTAGACCACCATCGCCTCTGTTTGAGACGATGTAGTCGAGTTGTCTGGAGCCGGTGGAAATCCACCGCTTGATGTTGGTAGGAGCATCATCCACGCCAAGATTAAAGGCAATCTTTTCGTTGTGTTCCTTGTTTATTGCTTTGATGAGATCGGCGGAAAAGTCTTCGACCGCCCCATTCTGTGCTTCGTTGTTGTTTGTCTTCTTGTTGGCCATAAAAATCCTTAGTATTCAAGGTAACACTTGAACAAATGAGATTAAACGCCGAGGGCCACAAAACGGCGTGGCCCCAGGCATCTATTTGAAAATGTGAAAGTTGAGCGAATCAGAGATCGCCAAAGGCGTCATCGATGCTCTTCTTTGCCTTCTTGACCTTTGCGGGTTCGGCAGCAGGAGAGGTCTTTTCGAGACCAGCAGAGTTGGTTGACTTGCCGGTTGCAGGAGCGGGGCTACCACCGTCAGCTACGTCCTGCGGTGATGCCTCTTCACTTTCAACTTCACTGTTTCCAGCGAGGAAGTTCTCTAGCATCGTCTTCATTTCCTCAGGGCTCTTTACCTGGGCCTTGAAGTAGGCCTCAAGATTAGGAATACCCTTCAGGATCTTCTCTTTCTCTTGCTCGTTTTCCGAGAGAACGCTTGGCTTACGACGTGGCTGAAGCTTGATTTCCTTCACAGGGTTACCATTGAAGGTCTTGTCGGTTGGAGACACGGTGACAGTGAAGTCATAACCGTTCTCTGGGTGCATCAAGTTCTCATCCTTGTAATCTGGGTGAGCCAGGACGCTGTAGATTTCTTTGAGAAGTTTGCTGTTAAGCTCCCAAATCTGGGCTCCCTTGTCCTCTTCTCCACGGACTAGGATTGGGGCGTAGTAACGCTCCCTTGGCTGAAGGTTCTTCCAGATCTTCCAGGCTTCCTTGGAACGGTCCTTGCGGAGTTCGGTAAGCATCTGGAAAATCGGGTCTTCCATGTCAAACTGAGTTGGAACCACGAAACGTCTCTCAGAGAGAAGCTTAGAGTCGTAGTAGGAAACCTCTTGGAAAGGCTGTCCATTCTTGTCCGTAAATGGAAGGAAACGGATGTTGTGCTGTCCAAGCTGCGGCTTCCACCAGTTTACCTTGGCACGGTCGCCCTTGGCTCCGCCACCTTTGTTTGCACCGGAAAGCTGATTGATTTTCGCCTTGATGGCGTCTAGATTATATCCCATTATGTACCTCAATGCCCCGAAGGGTCTTTAATCACAAAAAACAAACAGACCAAAGTTCAACATGAAAATAACGTCTGAAATGATATTTTGTATGTCTATAAGTATGGGTCAAAGGCCCATTCTTGTATACTCTTTCAACACTTTTTAAGTCTGAGAAAGACTAGTAATTCCGTGGTGTTTGATGCATGCGCCACGCACGCCAGACTGAAGAAGATAGGCCTCCCAAGGGTCTCTAAGAGACGGGGTAAAAGTAACCTGTTCGTTGCTTCGAGCCAGCATGGAAGTGAGGGCATGAACCTCATTTTCACTCAGAGGAATGTTGTACTGATTTAGCCACCACAAGGACCTCGTGGCAACCGAAACGCTTCCCATACCATCATTGATTTCATAGAGCATGCCCTTGTTACGATGCCAGTCGCTGCTCTGTGGCAGGTAGTAGTCATCCTTGGCATTTCCGAGCTTACCAACGTCATGAAACAGCCCAAGAACGATCATCGTGTCTGGGTGAACAACCTTCTCAAGGTCTAGACTTGTACGAAGGGCCTTCATAACACGGAGAACATTCAGGGAGTGCCACACAAGGCCACCCGGAAAACAACCCACGTACTCCGTACGAGTGGAGGCTGGGGCTACAGCGAAACGGTCATGGAGATCGTTGCAAAGCTGTAGGGCACCTTCCTTGATTTCAGGGTTTTCAATACGATTGACAAGACCCATAAGGGTCGCCCAATTTTCTTGAACCTTGGCCAGGATTACTGAGTTATCGTTTGTGGATGTCGTAGTCGGTTTCATCTCTTCACCTTACCATGAGTCTTTTTGGTTGTTAAACGGGGTTTCTTTTGTTTGTTTGTTTTCTTCGTCTTAACAACTTTTTTCTTTTTGAAAGGTGTTCTGACTTCGCACTCTGGCTTACAACGCTTGTTGCGCATGTGGTCACCAGGATTGTCAACCCAACCGGTGCCCTTACAATCAGGACAAACGGGCTTGTCTTTCTTTCCAAGGGCTTCTCGAATTTTTCTTTTGCGGTCTTCTTTGGCTTGGTCCACAGTTTTCTCCTTGTTGGCCGCCTTTTCCTGTTTTCGTTCGGCCTCTTCCCACTTCTTCTGTTGGGCAGCAGCCTTGCGTCCGTGGTAAAGGTCATCCTTGTCGTAGCACTCCTTGTTACACCAAAAGAAGGTTTCCTCAGGACAGTTATCCGGAAGACGTTTTCCACAGGTCCAACAATCCATCATTGATAGCGTCATTTGGTCATCTCCTCGGCTCTCAAAAAGAAGTCTACATGCTTGAACTTCATGATGCCAGTAGAACCCAACTTCTCCAACTTTGGGATTATGTGTCCGACTTCATTGTGCACGTCCAAAATGAGGGCATCATGCAAAAGGTAAATGGGTCTTACCAAGTCAAGAAGTTCGTGCTTATCTAGTCTTTGAAGAATGGCGAAAAATCCTAAAAGGGCCACATCAACAGCCGTGCTCTGCACGTAATAGTTTAAAAGGGCATAGGGCTTCGTGTCATCACAGACAACCGGACGGCCATAGTAGTTGGTGATGTATTTCCCATTTCGTTTTAGCAAATCCTCTGACAGTTTCTGCTTAAGGGCGTCGATCCCGAAGTAGTCGTTGATAGACTTCACAAAGTCCTCTGGTTGCTCCACATAGTCACTTAACTGCTTAATGGTGTTCTCCTCTGACTGTCCGTAGAGGGCGCTCAGAATCGCCGTTTTCGCCACATTTCTCGGTACTTTACCTGCGAGACCGAGGTCAGCAAGTGTTTTCTCGTAAATGTCAAGAGGCAGATTTGACGCACTGCGTTGTGGAACACTACCAATTAAGGAAGTAGTAGTATTAAGACTCAATAGGATCCTTGGCTCTAGGGAGGCATAGTCTAAGTACCAGATCTTACCTTCGTCTCCAAAGGTAGACTTAATCATGGCCCTATACTCCTTTTTGAGATGTAGAATGTTAGGTCCATCAAGCACCTTTAACCTGCCAGTTCGAGTTTCCACAGTAGAGTATATGGGTGAGAAAGACATCTTATGCTCGCTGCCATAATAGTGACTGGGAGTGAACTTCTCTAGGAGTTCTAATTGAGAGGGAGGAGCCTCCTTCTTGAATTTAGTCAAGAGCTTTTCATCGATATATGAAGGCACCATATAGTCCAAACAACCATGTCTGATTCTTAGATAAACCTCTCGGTAATACTCAGTTGAGTGATCCCTAAGGGCCTCTTCAAATTGATAGGCAAACTTGAGTAACTCCTCATAGTATTTCTTACGGGGCATAACGAGGGACCATGGAACTTGTCGAAAAGTTTCCCGGTTCTTGTCACCCAACATGGTACCTATCATTTCGGTATACTGTTTCGGCGGCCAAGTAGGCAAGTCCAAACCATACAGCTTGCGGAGTGTATCTAAAGTGGTGGGGGAATCAATAACAAATATGTCGTCAAATTTGTTACCCTGTTCCCGACTGGCTTCTAAGGCCTTCTCTTTGTTGGAGAAAATGCGTACACCACTCCCGCTCCAATTTTCAATTTCATCCTCGCCTCCATAGGCCCAGTCATACAGGTGAAATTTCGCCATGACTAGCACTATACCACCCAGACTTTACGCGATAAACCTTAGGGTGTTGTAGCGGGACCGTTACTAGTTGACGTGTTGCCGTCTTCCCTGCGAAGGTCTGGAGGCGGAACCGTTTGGTTCTCAGCGCTTGCGGTCCTATTTTCAATATCAACCAATATTTGTCGGGCATTGAAAATACGATTCATAAAGGAGTCATATCTGCCGTAGGCATCAAGAGGAGCCATACGAACGGTCGTGTTGAACTCTCCCTCGGATATCTTGTGACTCAGTCCGATTATCGTATAAATGTTGTCAGCACTAGTTCCCGTCTGAAAGTCGACAAAGAACTGCCCGGTATAGGTCAACAGCGGACACCCGAAGGTCTCCAAGGCCAATTCTGTTGGAATGATACGCATTGGAAGACCGCCCGGCAATTCTCCATTTGGTTCCAACTCAGATCTTCTGAAACTACGTAGCATGTTGACGGTTGACAACTCAGGATTCTGTTGGGAACTAAGATTGGCCTGTTTTACGAGCGTTCCACCGGCTCCATAAATGATATAGGGCGTGGTCCTGTAAAGAAACTCCTTGAGTTTCCTTGGACCACCAACTAGCTGGTATGTTCTTGGGTCACTGTTTTGAATCTCCTCAATCAGACCAAAGGTTTCTGCCATAGTAATCATGGCAGCGGCATCCTGAGCAGAATTGGCAGACACACTGGTGTTACCAGAATTTCCAGCCGGAATACGACCAACGGCTTCAATTTCAGCATTTCGGGCACTAGCCAGGAGGGATCCCAGGGTTTCATAGGAGCTGGCCTGGCGGTCATAGATGTGAATCTTTAGAACGCTCTTGCTATCATCCACGTCAGAGGTATTGCCATCAACAGACATAAGCTTTCCCGGGGTGCACTCCAAAAAAAACTCAATTTGAGGCATTTTGAAAGACCCATCGGGGGTTACGCCACGGAGAATGTTTTCCATCCTCTGTTGTAGTCTTGGAACCTCATCCACAGCCTCTGTGTTTCGGGAGTTTCCATCGGAGTCAAAGACCTCACGGTATAGACCCCCATCCTGGTCCCAAAGACCATAGGACCTGGCGGCAGGGTCATCAACAACGGCCTGGCCAATAAAGTTCATGAACTCCCTGAGATTCATATTTGCACTACGACCAATACTATTGAGACGGACCCGGGTAAACTCGGTTGCGAAGAAGTTTAGGTCAACCTCAAAGTTTCCGATGTTGAGATTTGAGGCATACCCAGCATAGGAGTTAAAGGGATAGAAAACAAGCTGAATATCATCAAACTTCTTAGTGTTAGCAAGAGGTTCTCCCACAAAGTGAAGCATGAGATTGGCAAAGCTTGTAGTGCCGTTGACAGCAGTTCGAAATCTCTCAAAATATTCACGTTCTGCTCGGCGTTCCTCCTGGCCCCTTCTTCTGACAGTTCCAAGAATACGGCTGGTGGTTGTTCTAGCAGGTCTTGGAGGATAGTCCTGGATTAAAAAGGGATCCGCCTCATTAGTGGTGAGACGCTGAACCTTTTGAGTGATTGCCTCGATTACGGTGGTTCTCAGTCTGCCAAGGGCTCCACCAGCAGCCACGCCTCCACGGCTACCCCGACCGGTTCTGATCCTGGTTTCTGCTCCAAAGAGTTCGTCTAGGGCTTCACGAAGCCGGCTAACATTTGGACTGTCCCCACTGTTTCTCAGGGTTGCCCTGAAGTTCCTTAGTTCGTTTCTGAGGTCAGAGGACAGAATGCTATGACCAAGGGCATCAGAGGCAGCATCAAGAATTTGAATACCCCTAATTTCTCGTGACCTTGTGGGGGCACTTCCACCGGAGTTCAACCCAAAGGTACGATCCCTGAGGTCAACAATCAACTGTTGAAGTTCCTCGATTTCCCTGATAACGTTTCCGAAACTCTCAGCGTTCGAAGAAATCAGTTCTGTGCTAAGATCAGTACCTCCCCTGGTATAGAGATCAAGATTGATGTTCACCTGACCATTGTCGTCGAAAGTAAAGGAGGAGTTTCTGATACCGTATTTCTCACGGACCCTCATTCCGTTGATGAGGTCACCATAGGCATTCTCAAATCCAGAGGAGTCATCCTTTTCACCATCTGGGTGAATCCATCCATATTCAACTAGGATCTCAGTTCGTCCATAAAGGTCGGGCCTGACAAAGTCAGCAACCTCTGCAAGTCTGGATCTGTCGTGTAGTAGGAAATTCAGCTTGGCTGTCTTGAAGCTATGTAGACCTACTGAGGATTGAACCTGAACCTCGAATTCCTTGAGGGTTAGGAAGGGCCTAAACTTGTCAAGAACAGGTGTTGACCTGAGCATCTCATTATCGGTTTCGTTGGCGTTTACGAGAGTTTGTGGACTTGTGAACAACTCCATACCTGCAATAGAATAGGTTTCCTGGGAAGTGGATCGACCCTCAGAGACCTCCATTGTGGTCGTTGACCCAGAGGCCATACTCAACTCAGGGTTGATGATTCCGTCAGCAGTTATGTCTCGGATCTGCTTGGCTCCAAGAAGGAAACGCATGAGACTAGGAGTTTGGAGACGTTTTGTTGTGTCACTCACAGGCCTGCGGGGAAAGAGGAACTGAACATCCAGGTAGGGAACCGCCTTGGCAATCTCTACGTTTGGAACGCCATTCAAGAAAATCGTACAGGCGTTGACATTCTTGTTGGTTAGGGAAATTCGCTTTGAGTTGGAAAAAATGAGACTAAGAGTTGGAGTTTCTTTTCCTGGGGAATTGGGGTTTCTGTTGATAAAGGAGGAATCACCAATTTGTAGAAGGTCATTAATCTTGACGCCTTGAAGATTCGTTGGAAGAGGCAGTTGCTGGGCAATGTCTGTCTGGGCTACAATATTGAATACCTGCTTATACCTGTCCTGTAGTCCCTGTTCTGCTCCAGCAAGAAGCTGATTCAGGGTAGTTGTTAGCTGGGTAATGTCATAGGCTCCCTCTGAGGAGTCCACAAAGAGTTGAGACACGGTTGAAATCACAGAGTCTGAAATGCCGATATCTCTGGAAGTACCACCAACTCCATCGATGGCAGACAAGGAATCTGTTGCTCTCCCGCTTGTCTCCCTTGTTTCCCCTGCCCTGGATGGGCCGGGTCTTGGCTCAGGACCTTCAAGAGAAGTACGATTCGTTAGGCTTCTTACATCATGAAGTCCATAGAATCTGGCTAGTTTGTTAACTGCCCTTTGTAATTTTTGGTCTCTACGACTCATGTGTTAGCCTACGTACTTTGCAACATCTTCAATAACGGGAATACGAAGTAGCGTACCTGGAGGAGCCTGTAAAGTCCAACCGATTTCGCTGGCTGCGCAAATAACCCACCAAAGACGCCCATCTCCGTAGAACAAACCTGCAAGAATGTCGAGCCGCTCACTTTCCTTTAGGAAGTGGTCGGTGAAACGGATGTTGCCATTCTTCACGTTTTCACGAATTGCAGGGATAGCAAGAGAAGTTCCATACTTCCTACCCAAAATCAAGACTGGAGTACGTGCATAGCGTCTAAGACCCATTATAGTCCACCAAATCCAAATCCTTCATCATTACCATTGCCTCTGATTTTCACAGAGGTAATGAGGGTGTTGAAACGGTCCTCATTGGCACTCTGTTCCTCAGCATCCTTCTCAACAGTAGTATTGAGAGCATCGGAAATCTCCCCGACCCTGTAGATAGGTGCCGTGTTGAAACCGCTAGCATCAATACCAGGGTTAATGTCGTGGACAGGAGCAAAGCTAATGTCAATTCTACAAAACATCGGGGCCCGTTTACCAAAGCCGTTGGTATTCCAGGTTGCGTCATTCCAGTCAAAACGAATGTTCTTGATAAAGCCAGCAAGGCCTCTTCCCTTGGTGGACTCAAAGGCTCTCATGATTGGGTTTGCATTCTCGGCATCATCCGAGGCAAAGAACTGACGTACAAGGGAGGTGTCATCCTGTTCCTGGTCTGCTGCTCCAGGTGGTTCTCCACCACCTCCGGTTGCCTGTTCCTCCTGAATTGCCTTTTGAACGATGGAGTTCTCATCCAACTCAAGACCAATACCAGTCCCAGTACGAACTTCACTCTCGGAAGTCTGAGTAAGGTTTCTAAGTTCGAGACGGTATCTGTTGCCGGTGTCTGATGGCACTCCATCTAATGCCAAAGAATAAATGAATATTCCCTCCTCTTCCGTTTTTCCGGCAACTCTTACTTTGTAGCGGTTGGTCGGAAGTCCTGCTGGGCGAGCTGTGCGTTCCTGGGCAGATCTTCCTCTGCGTGCAGGACCACGTGGAGAGGGAATTGAAATCCCTTCTGGTTCTAGAGTCAGAGGAGAAGTACCAATTGTTCCACGACTTACACGAGTGGTTGTCGTGGCTGTGTGATACACATAGAATGTATCATCCTCCCTAAAGTCATTTTGGGACATACGACGACGAATTTCCCTGGCTCTTTGGGCTACTCTCAGAGCACGACCGGTCTCACGGTCAATGTCTGACTGTCTCATCGAGAAGGATTCACGTCCTTGTCCAAGACCGAACAACCTAGCCAAGTTGAATTTGCTATAGTTGCTTCTAAACACGTCGCCCAAACGGAGACGAATAAGAGGAGAACTTGATGGAAGCTGCGAGAAGGGTTGTACGAATTTCTGACCCTGAAATTCAAGCTGTCTTCCAACAGTGTACTGCGGATAAACCATGGTAACAAGCTTGTTGATTTTCCACCACATCTGGTCGAAGTCAGTAGGATTGGTAGCCACGACTCTGAAGGAAATCTCAATGGCCCTGTTGGTATTTCTGTAGGTCAGAACCTTACCAATACGGCCGTAACCGCTCTGTTCGTTGTATTCGGCATCGAAATTGTCCGACATGTTTTCCAGGAAGGCATGGAAAGAGATGATTTCATTTGTACGAAGGTCATGAAAGTAGAATGGAACGTAACTAGCTTCGAGTTCCCTCTCGATGGACTCAACAAGGTCACCAGCCAATCTGTTTGTTCCGTCAGGAGAGGCAAACCCACGTTCTTTCTGAAGTTTGGAAACTAGCTTGCCTCCTGTAGATTCACCACCAAGGGTATCCCCTGCAAGAGGAATTGAGTTCGGTAAAATGTAGAAGGATGGAGTGGTTCCCTGTCCCCAGGTTAGGGCTCTACCATTGGTGTTGTTGGTGCCAACCAACTGAGAACCCTCTGGAGACAGGTGTTGCTTGTAAATGAGGGCCGCCGGGTTGACAGCACGTTCTCCCGTGGCTCCAAGGGCCTTAATAATACGAGCATCTCTACTGTCGGCGATATCGACATATTGGACCTCTGCCAGAGGACCAACCTCGGTAGTACCTGAGTTGCCCTCTAGACCAGCCTCCTTGATTGACAAGGATAGGTCGCCCATGTTAGCAAGGACGTTAAGGAAGCCAACTACCCTTGACTGAGTAAGACGACGGACAACGTTCAGGATGTTTGTGGGATCAGCAGATAGGCCGGGTGGACTGATGTTTAGGCCCGAGTTGCTAGTAAATGGACCAACATTACCCTGAATAACTCCAGGAGGAACAATGGCACTGAAGGCTGCACCCGCAATTTCATCCGAAACCATGCGTGTCAGGCTTCTCAAAATGGTATTGTACCATCCTGGTTCCTGATTAAACCTAGGCCCAGCAGACCCGATGCTTGCAGCAATTGTATCCAGGAAACCAAATCCAGTGCTCAGACCAAAGAAAACATTGAAGCCTTCCCTGACACACCTGACATAATCGTTTTGAGTTGGAATAACTGCATTATTTACGACG
>Ga0180074_1000070_pt1 | contig 20293 bp, 8 predicted proteins | sample EasRiv366_16_10D_FD_121773 | JGI IMG/M metagenome (GOLD analysis project Ga0180074, IMG submission 121773) | Soil microbial communities from meander-bound floodplain in the East River, Colorado, USA - East River metaG ERMLT366_16_10D | ecosystem: Environmental > Terrestrial > Soil > Floodplain ...
CATTTTCAGACATCACAGGTTTATGATGAAATCCGAAAAGTACCGCACCTGCGCTCCAAGTACCGCTACTCTCGCTCTACTTGTACCTTTCTGAGCATATCAAATGGATAAAGTCTAGCTTATTACATCTAACTTAATCCAACTAGAAATTAACTTTCGGATCGCGGGTCCGAATCCCGTCGGGACCGCAAGGAGTAACTTCCATAACCAATTATACATTTCGACCAATGGGGGTCCCCTCCTAGGTGCCAAAAGAACCGAATTAATTAGTTCGGTTTTTTTGTTTTTATAGGTGAACTCTTTCGACATCTAAGTTTATTTTGCTGAATATCCCCAAACAACAAATTCGCAATTGTTACGTGTTGCCTAGGGATACGCACCTAATATTATTTGCGTCGGTAGGGTGTACCGCAATCGCAACGGCACGTCCGCCATTTGCGATGTTGGGTTGCATTTGAATAACTTGTGAACGGGGTCCACAGCCGGCCAAAAGCATAGTCAATACTAGTGGAACGAGAAGAATATTGCGTAATATTCGTTTCATGATGTTCTCCTTAAGTTGATTATAGATACCAGGGTTGCTCAACTAAAATCAATATCGTTTGGTCGACGTCCTATAGCCTCCTCTAAAACCGCGGGAATTGTTTAGATTACTCTTCAGCACCATAAACGCAGATTTTGTTGATTTTCTGGCATCGGTAAAAAAACTGAAGAAAAATCTAACCTTATGCCCCTTCCATCAAATATTATGTGAGAAGTTCTTAATTACTCGCTTGCCGAGTCAACCTGAAAGCAATTTCCTTGCTTTGAAAGTATCATCACCTTTTTGAATCGTTGAATTCTGGACATATAGGATGAATTCTGGTTCATCGGGCAAAGACTTAATAAAATCCTCCCCGGTTCCACTTCCATGTTGTGGAAACCTCCTGATCTTTTTTGTCTTGCGTTCCGCCGCATAGAAATTGCCTTCCGAATCGAAGGCTAACCCGGAAATACTTTTCACCTTCCCGTCAATAAACGTTATGGGCGCGACAGTTCCCGATGGAGCGCCCTGTGCCAGGTCGAAACTCACAACACTATCGTTCCCCGAACTGCTGATATAGAGAAAGTTGGCATTCACCAAAAGCTGAACTGGTGCGCGCAGATTCTTTCCTTGAATCTGGCCCTTTAGTTCTCCAGATGCACCGTTGTAGACTTTCACTGCATTGGCAGGTTCGTCTGCCACATACAGATAACCACTATGGAAGAGTAAGCCACGAGCTGAGTGGGCAACTTTCTTTGGAGTACTCGTGCTGAAGATGACTTTGAGCCCTTGCGGTTTTGGAACGTTGGGTGGCGGCGTGGAAATATTGGGTAGTTTCCCATTCGAGGACGCAACCATGGTACCCGCCAGGAATGCAGGTGAAGGTGGATAATTTTGTTTAAGATAAGCAGCCACAGGAAGCGGCCTGTTGGGTCCCTGCAAGCCAGTCACGACATTGGTGTCCTGATTGGTAACATAACAATTTCCCTGGGTATCAAAGGTAAGATCGTAGGGATGCAAAATGGAATTGACAGTATCTCGAGATGCGAAAACCTCCTTAAATTGATATTGGCCATTTGCGTCTGGTTCATAAACTAGGATTTGACTATACTTGAGATACGCGTTGACAACATACAGCAGGCCATCGGTTAGTGCGAAGCCACGCAATTCCCGCAATTTTGGACTAGGATCGCCAGTTGGCAAAAGCTTTGGTTCGGATGATTTCTGCCCACTATCATCATAAACATGAATGTTGTTTTTACCACTGGCACCGCCATGAAAGCTGATGTACCACATGATTGTTCCTCCTTAAACGAAAATAGGTTTTCGCATCGATTTCTCCCATAAAATTGTAGGCACTTGATCTGTATTATTAGGAACGCACTTTAACAGAAAATTCAATATCATACATGCCTGGAATGTTTGATTGGTGATCTGTGACCTTCTAATACAGTACTTATCACGACTTGTATTATTGTTTAACTTTCCAACACCGTGTAATTATTATAAGACTCTATCTAGCTGAATTCAATATCTAGGTGATACCTAGTTCCTGTGCTGGAAAGCAGTCCATACAATATTGATCCATGGTTTTATCATATAGGCTTCGTGATTTGAGCCACCATGCCTATTAAGGTAGACACAATTCGCCTTCTAGACATGAGGGCCGTTTGGATAGCACTTGCACTACTCTACTACTGGCAAGGTTCTATACCCTCGCCAATCTCTTGAGACTATAACGCTTCATCTTTCCAAATGTATGCAAGTTCACCACGTAGCTTCGTGAACCCAATTCGTGCTTAATTGTGTATATACCAACCGCGCGCCGGTTCCTTGGTAATAGGATGGCGCGTGTAGCAAAAAGCCGTTGGGTGATTGCAAAAATCCCATCGATTGGCTTGTGGTCATCGCCCACCTCCAGCCAGAACAAGGTTTCGTATCCCTGAATTTTTCCCCACGTAAAAGCGTTGGGGCAAACCGAAATCCCTGCCAACTTGGTTTCATCTGCCCTCACAATCTATTGGATGGCCTGCATCGCGAGCCCCATGATCGGATGTTGATGGTTGACACATAGGTTCGTTGGAAAAAATGGACTAATCAATCACGAAGAATCCTTTCGGCCCATGTACGCTAAAATCAGCTCCCACTACTTCATCTGCTGGATGCAAGCTCAGGCGCGCTGTTCCGAGCAAATGCGTCATCGCGAGGGAACAACATACCAAGTTAGCAGGGCCATTCTCGGCAAGTGGACCTGGTCTGGATCCATCAGCCGTTGTGGTAATCCATAAATCTCAGGGATGATTTCAAGCGCGCCGCGAACAAAATTTCCGCCTTTACACGGTTCAAGCGATGGTGGCCCAATGTGCACGAACAATGTATAGGCACTTCTCTTACCAATTGTTAAGAGCGGCTAACAGAAAAACTTTGTGACAAAATTCCTAAAATTGACTTTTGATATCAATGTCTATATAATTACAAAAAAATAACAAATCAATATTTCACTAATGGTTGGGAAAATTGGATATTGCTGTTGTCAATTCAATGCAAGCAAACGCAACCCACCTCACCTAACCAAACTCAATGAATTAGTTTTAACCTCCATTACTGTGGAGGCCGTGCCAGCTACAAATTAGAGAATTATTTTGGTAACAGGACTTTGACCAATTAGGATTCGGCTTGGACTCTCGTAGTGAGGTAGCGCAAGGAAAGGACCCACAAGTCCTATCAGGTTTAGCTCTGGAGCTCTGTCTAAACTGCCTGTCCAGGTAAAGTATGCAGACTCATCAGTTGTCACGCAAGAGGGTATTCAAATTACAGTCAAAATTAATCGCGACTGGCAATCGTCGAGCAGATTTTGTAGCATTTCACAGGAGGTGATATATGCCGCCGGTCATCACAGACAAAAACGGAAATTATGGTGGGCCCGCCGTGACCCAAAAGTACAGCCCCTTGCAAAACATAGGATTCGTTGCAGCCGATCAGGCTTTTTACAGTGCCTTGCTGACGAATCGTCGAACCCTGCTTCTAAACATGAATATATTGCCGCAGCCTCTAAACTTGGCTGCACCGAACTGGCCGGCCATGATCGCGGCGGAAGCCGGGCACGCCCCACCGCTGGTAGTGATTTCGAGCAATCGCGCAAATTGGATCTTGGCCGGGATCAACGCAGCCAACCGTCAATTAGCCGCGCTGGGTGGGTTAGCGAACTTTGACAATGCTAGTGATCTCAGGGCACTCACCGCGTGGGCTGTTCCTCCACAAGAGATTTCGCCACCCATTTATTGCCCTACCCGGATCGGGCCGGCTCCTCTCAATCGTAACGTCTACGTGGTTGTCCATTCCTATGAGTACCAAAACTACAAGGCGACACTGGCGGGTACAGGAATTACAGTAATCGGCTGGGCATTTACGCCTCCAGTTCCTGTCCCGCCGATGGGCCTGTTAGCCGGCTTCGGCGCGAGCCGCTTTGCGGCTATCGAATTCTGCAAAGCGCTGCGCAACGCCGCGACTGTTGGCGGCGTTGCACCCTGGGATTTCGCCTGGCTCTTCGACGACAATGTCGTCGCGCTGACGAACTTTCCCGGTTTTGCCACGGTAGAGGCAGCCATGACACCGGCCCATGTTTGTGCCGGTTTTCATGGAGGCTCGCAGGCAGAAACATCCCTCACGAATCGTACCTGGGCGCGCAACGAAATACTCGCCGGGCGTGGTATACAAACCGCCAATCTCCCGATCTCTCAACCTCCAGGGATCTTGCAACAAGCAATCTTGTGGAACATCGCTTATCTGGACGCCAATCGTTTGAATTTCGGTCCCGTCTATGTTGCTTCGGGCGAGGATGTCAGCATCGGAAATTATTTCAATATCAATGTCCCGCCCATTCTATACTTTTATTATGTTGGCAATGCTGCTGTTCCCGGGATCAATGTTCGTAAGGAAGTGACAACCAGTGACGGCAGTGGAGGGGCCGGACAGGTCAATACGGCCAGGAGTGCCTATGCTGGCTACTTCGCCGATGCCGAAAGCGCGATACCCGCCGCGCCAGCTCCGCCACCACCACCGCCGGTTCAAGTCCAACCCATACAACCAGGCGATGGTGGAGTTCAGACCATTACGAACTTTATTGTAAATCGCGTCCTGCCAATTTCACAGATGGCCGGACAAGCCGGGAATGTTGCTGTCCAGAATGCGGCCAGGAGTCAGGGTGTGGAGCAGATCACCTGCGGGGCCATGGGGCTTGGATGGATTGCGCCTGCCGCTCGGACTGCCACCTTTCAATTCAATGGAGCGGCCCCCCAGGCAGTCGTGCGACGGAACATCCCATAAAGGACGAACGCATGACAGATCTAAATGCACTTGCCAACACCCTGAGAGCACAAGCTGCATCGAATTCTACCCTTGTCCTGGATAGCACGGTATTCCCTGCCGCTATCCTCGATTCCATTCGTACGGCATTCATGCTCGCTGCCGAAACAAACCTGACCATTACCGGCGTCCAGCCCGCGGACGTTCCAGCGCCTGTGAATGGCGTTTTGACCATCACGGCCGGTACAGCGCTGGTACTCAATCAGAGCGGGGTTGGTATGGGTCTGACCTTCACAGCACCGGGGGGAACCCTGGTGACGATCATCATGGCTACGATGAGCGCTGCGTGGAAGTTCACCGATAGCTTTGAGGGCATGAACTTCTTTCCGTTCCAGGAGCTGAATACAACTGATGTCAAGTTTGTGTTCACAACGACAGAGCAAACCGCTTACCCCTGGCCGGACGAGCCCTCGTCCACGATCGACCTCCAGGCCGGTCTCAATTTCCTATCGAACGTGACACTCAACAACTTTTCCGCCATCAGCAGCCTGCTGGGTAACTTGATCGGTTCGACGCCCTTTAAGTTCTACGGTCCCTTTTCCCCGGCGATTGGGCAACCTTTACCGGTAGGGACTATCAGGGCGAGCCTGGGATCCGGTACGTTTGGCATAGGCGTCGCTCCCAACGCCCTGACCGTGGGCAGCCCTGGAGTTGCCGTCCGCATCGGCATCGCCGATGCACTTAACCCAATTCAAAGCATAGATCTTCTAGTAGAAGGCGTATTTAACGAAATCCTATCTATTTCCATCGCTATTCCCATGTCTGGCAGCACGCTGGCGCTCACCACCATACCATTGCCGCACGACAGCTCCATTAATAGCCTGATCGAGAGCTTGCCAGGAGGCAAAGATTTCGCGAGCTACATCCCTAGTGAGTTGTCCAAGATTTTTGCCAATGTTGGGTTGGACTATTTTACGATGATTGTGGATCCTACTCCCAAGGTGACCTATTTCGGTTTTTCGATTAGCACCCTCGAACCCTGGCCTGTCATTCCAGACACGAACATCTTGATCCTGAAGGACTTGAAATTACAGATTGCAATCATGGATCCGACCGGCCTGGATTGGATCCAGATATTCATAAAAGCACAAGCGAAATTCCTGCCAAACATTTTCCCCGGCGAATTCGATTTCATTGTGGGAATTGAAAAACTGACATCCTGGGAAGTCAGCACGGTCAGTGGGTCATATTTTGGGAATGTCAACCTGGGAGACATTGTTGGCGGCGTCTTGGGCAGCCCAGACTCTGTACCGGCCGCTCTGCGCACCATTGTGTTTTCGAATTTTGGTGCGAGCGCGACCCGCAGTGGGCCAGGCAGCCCCTTCACCTATAGCTTCTATGGCAGTGTCGAGACAGCCTTTCCATTGTTGGGTTGCGAACTAACCGCTCAACTCAATCTAAGCGTTACGAAGACACCAACAAGTTACAGTATTATTCTCGGAGGTAGTTTGGTGATCGGTAGTGAGGCTTTCACCCTTTCCTTAGATCTCAGCACGACCGATTCCAGCCTAAGCGCCGCATGGCAGAGTATGGGTCAACCACTCGAATTTGAAGACATTGCTGCCGCATTAGGTTTCACACTACCCACTATTCCATCAGGCCTCGAGTTGTCGCTAAAAAGCGCATCCTTCACTTACGACTTCACTTCTGCTCAGTTGGTTCTTACCGCGGATTCATTGAGTTATGGAAGTTCAGTTTTTGTCTCACTGCCCGTGAATGACAAACAAGAATACTTTTTTCTCTTACAAGTGAATCAAGCTCTTAACTTGAGTAATTTGCCGCTCATCAATAGTGTCCTAAGTAAAGAAGAGACCGTGCAGATTGATCATATTCAGTGTTCCATTTCATCCTACACGATTCCTGCAAACGACCCATCTATCACGACTATTAACAATATGATTAACAAACTGAGCCAGGGTACTGACATAACTTATCCAAACATTCCAACTACCGGCCTTCTCTCGGGCGTTGGATTATCCATGGTATTCAGCGCGGGACAATGGCAAACGCCACTCAACATCTCCACAGACACGAGCAACCCAAATGGCAAGCTGGTCGGAGAAGGAGGTCTGAATGACCCTACGACGACACTCTTTGTTCTTGCCGATGGAACCAGTCCTGCTCCTGCACAGTCATCTGACACCACAACATGGTTCGATCTTCAAAAGACCTTCGGCCCAGTCTCTTTCCAGAAAGTAGGTATTCGCTACCAGGATGGTATTCTCTACCTCCTGATGAACGCTTCGCTCTCGGCAGGCGGACTAACGATTTCTTTGATGGGGCTAGGCGCAGGCTCTCCCCTCACCACCTTCCAGCTCCATTTCACGATCAGCGGTATCGAGATTACTTTTCAAGAGGGTCCAGTCGATATCAGCGGCGCACTGGTCGGGACGCTCGATCCAGTCAACTTCTACGGCGAGTTGGTGCTGGGTGTGGAGGAGTTGCAAATCTCTGCGCTCGGTGGTTATGCGGAAGCGGATGGTCATCCGTCATTCTTCCTTTATGCAGTTCTGAATGATCCGATAGGTGGTCCCTCCTTCTTCTTCGTAACGGGCCTGGCAGCAGGCTTCGGCTTCAATCGAAGCTTGGTGATTCCGGATGTGTCGGGCGTCGCGACATTTCCACTTGTGCAGTGGGCTACTGGGAGTGGCAACCCGCCAGGGATGAATCCAGGCGGCGATGTCAGCCAACAGGTCAGTGGAGTCTTAAATACGCTCCAGACATCGGGTGTGGTCGCGCCCTCCGTCGGCAGCTATTGGTTGGCTCTTGGTATTAAGTTCACCTCCTTCGAGATTGTGAATTCTTTTGCGCTGCTGACGGTGACCTTCGGGACAAAGTTCGAGATAGACCTGCTGGGACTCTCCACTCTCTCTATCCCACCTGATGACCCGTCGCCAGTCGCACAGGTGCAGATTGAACTAAAGGTCTCCTTCTCGCCTGACACAGGATTGCTTGCCATCGCAGGCCAATTGACACCGCAATCCTATGTGCTTTCGCAAGCCTGTCACTTGACCGGAGGCTTTGCGTTCTATCTGTGGTTTGCGGGAGAGCATGCGGGAGAAGTAGTCCTGACGCTTGGCGGATACAACCCGAACTTTACTGTGCCAACATATTATCCGCAGGTGCCTCGTATAGGAATGAACTGGAAGGTCACAGACGACCTCAGCATCACAGGCGAGTTGTATTTCGCGTTGACTTCCAACGCCGTGATGGCCGGTGGAAAGATGAACGCCGTCTGGCAGAGTGGCTCCATACGCGCATGGTTTACTGTCTGGGCCGACTTCCTTATGGTCTTCAAGCCCTTCCATTATTACATCGACGCTGGGATCGATATGGGCGCTTCCTTCAGCGTCAAGCTGGCCTTCGTACGTGTGTCCGTCACCATTCATGTCGGGGTTAATTTGGAAATCTGGGGACCAGAATTTGCTGGCAAAGCTAGGGTTGACCTTTCCATCATTTCGTTCACAGTCAGTTTCGGAAGTAGCACAAAGAATACCGATACCACAATTCCATGGTCGGAGTTTATGTCAACCTTGCTTCCGTCCCAATCGCAGCAATCCAAAGTAATGAAAGCGCGCGCGCTTGCCGCGAGCAGCGCGCCAACGGGCACACCGGCTCCGGTCCAGATTAATATCACCCAGGGGATGATTAAGGTGCTTGATGCAATCAACAACCAACCAACTTATCTTGTCAGCGGTGAAACCTTCCAATGCAATGTCACTTCCGTTATTCCCACAAAGGGCGTACCGAGCTGTAAAGGAAATGTCGGGATGGCTCCTGACAGCCAACAGCCGCACGACAGTCAGGGCAATCTCATCCAGCCGAACGAGAATTTCGGCGCGGGCCCGGCTGGTATTCAGCCATCCGATTTCAATCCGAATTTCACGCTCGAAGTAGACACCGAAACTGACTCGATGTTCCTGGCTGTGCGAATGCTCAACAATGCATCGAAAGCTCTCTGGGAGAACAAAACCTTCGACCCGAACACGGGCGTTCCTCAAGTAGACCCGAGTACGGGGCTGACCGAGACCACGCTCACCAACACGCAGCAGGGATTTCTGCTGGTTCCCACAATGCCCATGCAAGACCACACGTTGCCTATTCCTTTGCCAGCGCTCGAATGGAATCTTGACGCAGTTATCAACTTCTGGTGGAGCGACCCCACATATCCTACAACCGATTCTTTCAACACGCAAACAGTGGCATCAACTATCAACACGACTACAGTCTCAACAGTGCGTAGCCAACTCTTGACAGCCATCGGAGGGCAAGGCCTCACGATTAACAGTGTAGTAGAAGTGAGCAGTCTGAGCGACCCTGCAAACAATGATCTGCTGGACGCACCGCAGTTGCGACTGCTGGGCGAACAAAAGAGCGCCAGCTAAAGAGAGGACTAGACGATGAGCAGCAATCCATCAGACAAGCAAAAACTTGTCAAATTTATACAGGATGATGTTCCACCGCTACAGACAGGCCTCTACACGCTTACCGCAACGCAGGTTGTCCCGAATCAGCAGCCCGGAACATTTCAGGCTACCAGCAACTTTATAGTGCAAGGCGAGAGATTCGCTATTCGGCCCAACGACATACAAAGCATCTATCCACCCAATCTGGCTAACGGCGAATTCGATGGAGACTTGCCGCACGTGGTCTTTAATAAACGTACTCTGCCGTGGGAACGAGAGTTCAAAGCGAACGATAAAAGTTACGAAGGCTATTCGTGGCTGGCAGTACTGCTGTTTAATGATGACGAGGTGGTGAAGACACAGCCAGACGGCAACGGTAATGGCAATGACTCTTGCAAAGGTAATCTAAATGACCTATCGCTGGTCGTCATGTCTCAGATGACGGCGAAATGCCTGGTCCCGACGGGCACGACAATCAAGGTCATAGAATCCTCAGTCACGGGAATGGGAGGGATGCCCACAACTATTTTCTCTTACGGTAACGTGACTGTGAATTCAAACGGCGATACGACTCTGAATCCAATGGGGTATGGCGAAACGCCTGACGATCCATGCACCGTCATAGATATACCAGTTGAACTCTTCAACAAGGTCGCGCCGACGAAAACAGATGTACAGTACCTCGCGCACATACGCGAGACGGACACAACTGACGGAACCACTTCAGATGCTACGTCCCAGCAACTCGCTATCGTCGTGGGCAATCGTATTCCTCAAGTCAACAGCGCGAGCCATGTTTTTCTGGTCTCGCTCGAGAACATGGCGAACTATCTGCCTAACGATGACGGCTCAAGCTTGATTCCCGAAGGGATTGTAACCGTGCGGCTGCTGACCTATCAGTCCTGGACTTTCACTGCTAACAATCTGGATCAAAAGCTTGAGGATCTTCTGAAGAATCTAAACACACCTCCGTCCGGGCAGGAAGAACTAACGACCTTGCAATTGCCCATCGTAGGGAATCCGCCAACCTCAACCCAAGTTGACCAAGCTCTAGCTAATCAAGTCGCGGGGAAGTTGACCGATGTAGATGCGACTGTGCTCGTGCAGAATGCTTTGATGATGGGCTACATTCCTTTGAACCACCACCTGCGTCATGGTGGACAAACGGTCTCATGGTACCGAGGGCCGCTCGTGCCTTATCCGGTTGCCACAACTATCACAATCCCCATCAGCGGTCCAGACGCAGCCAATAACTACAATCCTCAAACGGGGCTCTTCGACATATCCTACGGAGCCGCATGGCAGCTTGGGCAACTACTGGCCTTGCAGAATACAGGTCTTGCCAATTCTCTCTATCAATGGAAGCAAGGCATTCAGCAACAGCAGGCTATTGCCTCAGAGCAAGCACTGCTGGATAGCCTGCTGCAGGATGTGAACATATTTGAAAGCTTCCTAGCGCCGCGCCGTGCCGCACTTGCTCAGAGCACAAGTGTTTCCCTGCCTCAAGACATTGCGGATTGGTTCGGGAGTCTCGCAACTCTTCAGGGAATACCCTTCAACTATCTTGTGCCGAATGAAGGATTGCTACCACAAGAGTCTTTACACTTTTTCTATCTTGACTTTAACTGGATTGATGCACTGATTGACGGGGCGTTCAGCATCGGGCGTAGCACTACGGGTGAGGCACACGCCGACGCAGAGCTTGTGACGAGCCTGCGTCTAGCCTCTCGCAACTCTATGAAGTTTCAACGTTCGCAGGTTGGAGCGACTGCAACGACAACCCTGGACTCTAACAACTTGAACCCCACTGGCCAAGTGACTGGTATCTTGATGCGCTCGCAAGCTATCAGCGGATGGCCCAATCTACGCTTCAAGGGTTTTAGTGACACCCAGGGGACAAACGAGATTTATAAGCTGCGTTTGGCCACGCTCGCAGCGGATGTGGTATTCTGCTTATTTGATGGCGTAATAAAGATGCTGAGTATAGGCGAGCCACCCGAGCAGTTGCACATGGGCGCGGTGCCCGGCAACACCAGCGGCACCTACAGCACGCCTACGCTTCGTGATGCCAACGGGCAGGAATATCAAAGCGACCCCAAGGGAATGCCAACACCTTGCGACTCTACGGGCACTAAGGCTGTGGCATGTATCCCTCTGCGCAGCGACGGGCAGACATTACAAATAGCCGACACCGCCACCGCAATTCAGATGAAACTCACAAACGATTTTTTGTTCACCTTCCCGAACGGTTTCACCTCCGCCGAGTTTGCTCTGGAGATGAACAAGGGCGTGGTCATGGTCGAATACACACAAAAAGCATCCAGCTGATTTGACTAAGGAGCTTTTCGTTATGCCAACTGTTACAGGACTTGTTGTTCCAATTGACGTCGCCGCCTACTGCATTGGTACGATCGACGCGCATGAGCAAACCAACAACTTCGCGGGTGCAACAACAATTTACACACAACAAACTGGTGAATACCCGGCCTTCATCGGTGCTAATGTCACGCGCGATTTTGACCAGTCTCCTTTATGGGCGCTCGAACAGGGGATTCATCTGCATTGGGCGGCGCCAGATGGACTCACCCATTCCAATCCAGGCACAAACGGTGACTTGCAATTCCCCCCCCTGCCGAATCGCTGGCTGGTGACGCGTATTCTGATTCAAGGCGAGCAGCTCACCCCTAAAGCATGGATCATCGAAAGCGACAGCCTCTCAACCTCGCAGCCGAATGGCAATAATTCACCAACGCTTCCAGTTCAGGATACGGAACAAAACTTTCGCTACTTGGGAGTGTGGCAGGTCTTTGACGGCAGTTGGATCGAGCCCACAATTCCACAGAGCCAAACGATTCAAACACTCTTCGGCTCGGAAATTCACGCCGTGGCGAGCGGCGACCTCGCCTTTGCGGCATTTTACCCAAACGCGCGTCAAATCTTCGGATTCTACGATGATGCGTCCGATATTATCGTGAGCGGAAACACCCCCGTGAACTTGATGTACATTGTGACAGGCTGGTTCAGCAACGCTGTGAACGATCCACTCTCTAAAAATCTGACGCTCGATCAACTTCAACAACAGTATTTATGGACCTATCCAAACGATAATGCAGCCGAACCCGGCTACTCACTCTATAGCGGCCTGGTGCAGGACATCGACTGGAATCCTAACATGCAATACATTACCGACTCGCAGCAGCCCGTGAGCCTGGATGTCGCAGTTGGCAACAACCCGGCGGAGGCGCTCGCCGCTTATTTCACAGGTCTTAATCAACCGGGCATGACCCTTTTCGAGCAGTTATTCACGATGTTTGAAATGGGTCTGCTGAGCACTTTTAAGACACCGCAACCCGGTCAACAGGCAGACCTTGCGGAAACGCTCCACGATAAGCAGTTCAACAGTATAGACGCTGGAACCATGTACACGATTGTCAAACCGCCCGCCAACGATCCTAGCGCGTTAGCAGACCAGGATATCGCGCCCAACCTGCCGCTCCCGCTCGCTGACGCATTAAACCTGCTCAATGAGTACCAGCAGCAATATGCTCTTGCCGTTGTCGAGATGGAGCAGTATCGCTGGCAGGTGTTCGTCGATTGGTATCGTATCATTCAAGTGGATCAGGCGAATCAAAACGAGGCTCTTAACACACTCCCGGTGCACCTGCAATATTGGACGAATATTCAACAAAATGTCGTCAACGCCCAGATACAGCGTGACCAACAACTTTCAACGATCAATCAAATGCTGACCGGCCAAAATATGATACTGAAAGAAGTACCTGCGCCGCACTACTGGCTTCCGAACGAGCCGGTGATTCTCATCGCAGGTCAGAATATTAATGCGGCACGGCGCTACGGGGGAGACGGACGTTTTCATGATCAAGGCTATCTCGTCTGCCGCCTGACAACACAGGTATTAACGGCTCTCCAAATCAACGTCAACGTCTCGACAACGCTCAACGCAGCCGAGTTTGACAGCGCCCTTCCACAGAACATCGGTGGGCTCCCTTACGGCACCGATCATGCAAACCTCATAGAAGAAGCCTGCTTATTGAATACTACCTTGGTCGCGGCGCGTGTCCTCAGCCAGGATACAACCTTGAAGCAAGCTTTGAGCGATTGGTTGAATCGCACTGCACAAGATGGAAATCCGTACCAACAATTCACGGGCCAGCTGCCTTCACCAGTCTCCGTCCAGTGGTGGGAGGACGCCAATCCCTGGTTCCCTCTAATCCTGCTTTGGGAAGCAGATTTTCATCCGCTGATGCCGACCACGCAGAATACGCAGCTACAGAATTACTCCTCCACAATTTTTACCGCAAACTACACTGTGGATCCGAATTTCGAAGGGAGAATTAACTACGCGCCGGGAAGCGAATCGGGCAGCATCAATATTGACCCTCAGACGATTGATTTCAACCCGAACGATATTAATTCGGGCACGCAGAAGTACACCGGAGCAGCGGTGCTCTCAGCTACTTCCGCCGACAATTTAGAAGCTTTACTCACGACCTACCTGACGCCGCAAAATCAGGACAGCACCTTGCAGAGCATTCTTGACCAGTTGAACGATACAAACATCCTGATGCAAGCCATGAGCGGCTTCAACCATGCTTTGTTGATGCGGGAGGAAAGTCTGCAACTTAATATTGCCGTCCCATCAAATGCCATGCTCCCCTATAAGAACGCTACCACACTGGTCAATCAGGTTGTCGGCGACATCACAAACATCCCGGCAGTAGTCCCTAATTTCAATGGCTTCTTCAACCCGTTTCGCGCAGGGTACATGCAATTGACCTTGCGGATTATGGACGCGTTCGGGCAGAAGCGCCCTATCCAGATCAATAACCTTTATCTGGCCGACAGCCTTTCTACCTACTATCAGCAGCCACAGCAACCACAGCCGCAACTGGAGCCTGGAATTATTTACTTACAACCGCGCCTTGCACAGGCTTCACGCCTCCTGTGCCGTTTTCTGGCGGCAGACACTACAGAGTACGATGAGATGAACGCTCACCCAGCGACTTCACCGATCTGCGGTTGGTTGCTCACGAATCATTTACTTGAGGGGTTCTTCTTCTATAACCAACAAGGGAAACCTTTGGGCTCGCTCACCGTCAAAGGCGATAATTCAGGCATCGAATGGCAACCCACCCCCGGCGATGACAGCACGATCAATGAAGATTTAGAGACGATCATGCAGTATGAAAATCCTCATCTGCGCGATATGGCCGTATCGCTCTCCAAATCGACTATAGATTTCTTCAAAGCCTTCTGGACGGCTATAGATAAAGCTTCCACTTTTATCACTCCTCCAACCCCGAATAGTAGCAGTGGAATCGCGGCGCTGGTGGGGCAGCCCATTGCACTCGTCCAAGTCTCCCTGCTCCTGCAGTTGCAAGGCATGATAGCTACTAACCTGAGTTTCAACACACTTGTCCCTGGAAATGACTTCCAGGACACGGACAATCAATTAGGCGAAATACAGTTCCCTGCTGTATTGGGAGACTTGAAAGAGATTGATGACGGAACAATTGGATATTTCAAGCAAGGCAAAACAGGCGCTTACGAGTTTTCCACCTTCTATAGCGAAGCCGCGATAGGAACTTCTGGCGTAGTACAACCTTCTCTGACCAATTTGCTCTTGACCCCAGATTCAACACCGGAGAGTCAGCCGCCATCAGTCGCACAAGGAGAGCAAAAGGTTTTGATGCTGATAGATCCGCGCGCCGGAATCCATGTGACAACGGGAATTTTGCCAACGCAGTATATCGAGATTCCACCTTTTCAGTATTCCGATATCTTGAGCGGACTAGAGATGACGTTCCTCACGACCCCGGTCCTGAAAGCATCCACCGGCATCTCTTTACCGCTGCCCCTCGAGAGTGGTTATACATGGTCTTGGATTGAAGAGATGCAAGGAGTGGGTGGGAACTCCGAGTGGATGCTCACACCTGATATCGGAGCTTCTCCGGGTAATGCTGTGTGGCACTACACGCCGCAAACAATTACCGAAGGATGGCTCCGCCTGAATCCGCGTGTTCTCACATTCAATCTCCTAAACAACGAGGGAGCGCGTGTGGTCACGGCGGGCGCGATTAATAGTTTAATTTTGAATATAACCAACCTGCGTCAGTCCAGTATCACTTTTCAGCCTGGAATCTTGACTAACGAAGGCACTCCTTCGCAAGGCTCTATCATTTATATTCATTTTGGCGCGCTGGTGGATTCCGCGCAGGTATCGTCAATACAAATGAGTGCTGCAGGGTGGTCTTTCCAGGCGATTACAGACGTGCAATACGGAATCTACTGGGCTGCAACGCCTGTTGCTGGAAATTCTGTCACCCTGACTCCTGGCAAAAGCCTTCAGATCATGCTTACCCAGGTGCTAGTGGTAAAGACAGGTGCACAAGCTCAAGTTTACTTTGATTACTACAATGTCCAAGGCGACAACGATGGAGTTGACGTTGCTATCGTAGCTATCCAGCGTTCTAGCTGAAGGTAGCACTGCATGGCTCAATCAGAAACAATTTGAAAAGGGAGCGTCCTTGTATGACTACTCAGGCTGAGGAAAAACCATTGGACCCCACCGTCCAGCAGTTATTATCTTTTCAAACAGTCAACTACGCGGCGAACAAAAGCGGGGTTGCGAATGTCATTTACATAACGACCGATAAGAGCTATAACAGTGTTAACCTGCAAATCATGGTTAATACGAGTAGCGTTATGCTCACCCCCGGTACTATCACTGATCCGAACACCATCCCGCCGCCCAATGCCGGGACAGTAATGTACCTTGACCTGAGCGGCCTCAATCTAAGTGGTACGCTGTTTAGCCAACTCCAGTTCAGCGCCGACAACTGGGTGTTTAAGCTTTTTCCAAATGACAACGCCGTGGGCATGACGCCAACTCAAAACATTCCTCTGAGCGCAGACGCTTCTGGTGGGATTCCAATCCAGATCGAGCAACTGGAAATTGATCAAGCACTTTCAACGCCCACAGTTCAACTCGCTATGAGCTACTACAATGTAAAAGGTATCACGGCTGAATTCTTCAACTTTGGAGTCGCAATAGAGCCTCGTCCGGATGTGGCATCTGGCAATCTACCGGATGCAATCGAGATCGATGTCTCTACGAATACCATCCTTTGCAATTACCCCAACAACTCGTTCCAGCTCGAATTCAGTCCTGCTTCTGGAACTCCCCTGCAGGTCCCTGCTGGCCCGAAAACGCTATTTAGCGTGAGTTTCATCTATGGGGGGGCAGGGGATAAGAACGGCTACGGCGCTCTGACGGATACCAAGGACGCACTTAACATAAGTTGTACTCGAGGGGACAATGCAGACCAATGGACGCCCACATTCCACACTGAAGCGCAAAGCCCATACTGGACCTTACAGCCACCCTCAGGAATTCCTATTGTCGGCACAGGGATTAAAGCTATCGTTTCTTTTAACTTTGCTGACATCCAAACGCCTTACCAACCGGGACTGACACAGATGCTTGTTAGCTATAGTGATGTGCCTGGCTATCAAGATGGAGTGTTTTCCATTCCACTTTACAAGGAACTGCCGACTCTTATTGATTGTTTCGAGGCGAGCAGTATGTTGGTGAATATTAATGGAGATAATAAAATAACGCTTTCCTGGACAGTGCAAAATCCGAAGTCAATCTCGATCCCGGGTTTTGGCCCTCAGACTGGGAACAACCTTGAGGTTACCGTGAATGCCACAACGACCTACACCCTTCAGGTGACGGGTAGTAATGGTCAATTTGTGGAAAAATCTATTACCATCTATGCCTATAGATCTTTCCCGTCTATCTCTGTAGGGTCTATGGGCGATGGAACAGCCTTCCAGTCTTTGCCCCTCTCCATTACCGACCAGGCGCATGGCATGATTTATGTTTCCAATTCAGCAGCCGGGCAAGTTTATCGAGTTATACAAGCTAGTCGTACGGTCGACCGTTCGACCATTTTTACAGGAAATATTATGAGCTTGACACCGGATGGTCAGAGGTTCTTTGTAGCGCAAGTAAGTATTCCTCTTCCTGGAAACCCAACGCTCACTATGTACGACACGAACAACAAATTACCGCCGTGTCAATGGAACCAACAGGGCCCACCGCCATATAGTCTGGCGATTAGTCCTGACAGTTCAAAATTATATTATTTGCAACGACATGGACTGATAACCGTGTCAGCCTTTTCAGTAGATGAAACGGCAAATACATTTGCGTATCAAACGGACATCCAGGTCGGTACAAGCCCGCAGGCTTATGCTTTTGATGGGACTGGGGAGAATCTCTATGTGGGCAATTATGACACCGCAAATGTCTCGGTGATCAATTTAACGCAAAATAAAGTGATTACAACGATTCCATTGCAAAGCAACGAGCCTTGCGCTTTTGCCCTTGTCGGTACAACCCTGTTTGTAGCCTGCTCTGGGGATAATCGGGTTTGCGTGATTGACACCTCGACGAATACAGCGCTCGATCCCATCACGGCGGGAAACCGGCCCTTTAGTTTGACGCTAGACCAAAACAATATGAGGCTTTTCGTCACGAACTTCCAGGATAACTCAGTTACTGTTATTAACACAAAGACAAGAAAAGTAGAGAACACCATAAATGTTGGCAATGGACCATCGGCTGCAAAGATCACCGATTCTGGCAACCTGATGTTTGTGAGCAATTATTGTGACAAATCATTGACTGTGGTGGATATATCGAACGGAGAGGCTATCTTTGTAGGAACAATTATATTGGAGAGCACCAATGGCAACCCTATTGATATCTCGACCTACCCGGCGAACAATTTTTATACGGATGTATTCGTCGCCAAGGAATATTTCAGAAGCCGTAACGATAGCTGCCCGTCTCCTACTGCGACGGATGCGAACCTTAATATGTCAATCTTATCCATTCAGGAAAAGCAATCCAGCGCGCAGTCAGATATTGGACCGAATGAACCTCCGGTCAAAAGGTCTACGCCCAACCAAATCGGGATTCTTAAATGGTTGTCGTGGCTTGCCGGCTGGATACGAAAAGTTTTTTCAAGAATAACGGATTAAGGCAATGATTACGAAAAAAAAGTGGACTATTTTCTCCTTGAGAATTCTCTGCGCATTCGGCATGTTTTTGTATACCGGATGTGGAAAAAAAGAGGCGATGCCACCAGGACCACCACCACAGGTCTCATTTATCTCCCCGCACCTGTTGGATGGCTACGACACAATTCCACGGGACGTGAATATTGCAGTAAATGCCCAGGCGATGGATGACAAGTATATTGAGAAAGTCGAGTTTTATGTAGATGATGTACTCTTGCCCGATGGCATTGTTACAGAGCCTCCTTTCGAGTACAAATGGGAAGCTACAGACCAATTTGGTGTGCCTAGAAAAATTACTGTTCTAGCCTATGACAACCGGGGAGTACGTACGAGCGCCAGTATGGAGGTGAAATTTTTCAATGGTGTCCAAAAGGCTCCCATGCCTATCAAACGTTACGCCTTTACCACCGCTGTGGCGAACAACAAAATCTATGTAATCGGCGGGTTTGAGTTTCATTTTAATCTTGTGGAAGAATATGACCCTGCGACGGATACATGGACAACCAAAACCTCCTCCACCTTCCCACATGCCGCACACGCCAGTTGTGTGATCGATGGTCAGATATATGTTTTTGGAGGGGGAACAGATCAGAAATTGATCACTGACGTGGAGGCTTATAACCCGGCGACAGACACTTGGACAACAAAAAGCCCCATTCCCTTTGATAAAGGTGCACCTGCTAGTTTGACCAGCTGTGCGGTAGTCAATGGTAAGGCCTACCTCATGAGTGGTATGTCCGATCCAGAACCTGCCTACGTGGCGGAATATGATCCAGTAGCGGATAGCTGGCGAATGACCAATTCCTTCATCGAGGAATACAGCGCTGAAGCGGTTGACCTGAACAACATACTTTATTTCATCGGGGGGTGCCCTGATAAGTCAATGGGCGCCTGTCCCAACCCTAGCAATGCCTTACAATCTTACGACCCAATCACCGACACCTGGATCAGTCACCAATCCATGAACACCCCCTATTCAAGCCACTGTGCCACAGTGGCTAATGGGAAGATTTATATTATGGGAGGAACAGAAAAAGGGTCACCTGCTACACGTAGCGTCATGGAAGTTTATTACCCGAACTCCGATTCCTGGACACAACTTGCTAACATGCCCGAGGGATTGATTAATTTTGGCTGTGAAACTGTGGACGGCTTGATCTATATCATTGGCTCGGAGCATGTGTACCAATACACTCCAGATTAAAGATTGTGAAAACACTGCATAAGGTTATTGGGAAGGGAGTTAAATATGGAACATGAATCACATGTCGTACCCTGACAGCACTGGGGCACGGACAGGCCTCTGCCACCCTAGTTTCGACCACCAAGGCTTTGACAACCGGAGAACAAAATGAGTACATCCACTTTAACTATTCGGCCCGTGCGGGATCGCTACCTTTCGTTATGGCAGTCAGCTGCCGAAGAGACGGTACGGAAAGAATTGATACAGCACCAACCAGTTCTCACGACAGAGTCCGTAATGTCTCATCCACTGATGCAGGCAGCGGTGATTCATGTAAATTGCGATGCTAACGGCTTAGCGATCGAGGAGCCTGCCATCGGCGATGACTATTCGCCTGCAATCTCAAGATTGCACTTCTTGATTGCAGAAGCAAAGCGTACCAATAATATAGCCGCATTGGCTAGCTTGCAAGCTGAGTGCCGCAAGTATGCCACTTGTGATATTCCGGGCTGGCTGACTTGCGAGGCCACCTATCTGAAATATCTTGCATTGTACGAAAGTCCCATTTACTATGACTGGCAAGGACAATTATTGGAAGGACAGCCAGATATTGACTTCGGGGTTATCGGTTATAAGCTGCCCAATGACGCCAGAGTTGCCATTATTGGTGACTGGGGTACAGGCATGGCCGACGCCAGAGCGTTA
>Ga0180074_1000073_pt1 | contig 19812 bp, 15 predicted proteins | sample EasRiv366_16_10D_FD_121773 | JGI IMG/M metagenome (GOLD analysis project Ga0180074, IMG submission 121773) | Soil microbial communities from meander-bound floodplain in the East River, Colorado, USA - East River metaG ERMLT366_16_10D | ecosystem: Environmental > Terrestrial > Soil > Floodplain ...
CGGAGTCCGCGTGGGAGTGAATGTCAACGTCGGTGTGCTGGACGGAGTTTGAGTCGGAGTATTGGACGGCGTGAGTGATTGAGTCAATGTTGGCGTGAAGGTCTTAGTCGGTCGCGGTGTTAGTGTTGGAGTAGATGTTTGGGTCGGACGTGGTGTGCGCGTTGGTGTGTTGGTTGGAGTCCGCGTGGGAGTGAACGTCAACGTTGGCGTGCTCGACGGAGTCTGAGTCGGCGTGTTGGATGGCGTGAGCGATTGAGTCAATGTTGGCGTGAAGGTCTTAGTCGGCCGCGGTGTTAACGTTGGAGTAGATGTTTGGGTCGGGCGCGGCGTGCGCGTGGGTGTGTTGGTCGGTGTACGTGTTGGAGTAAACGTCAATGTTGGGGTGCTTGACGGAGTCTGAGTCGGGGTATTAGATGGCATAAAGGTTAGCGTTGGCGTGAGTGACGGTGTCAACGTTGGGGTAAAGGTCTTTGTCGGGCGTGGTGTGCGCGTGGGTGTGTTGGTTGGAGTCCGCGTGGGAGTGAACGTCAACGTGGGTGTACTGGATGGTGTTTGGGTCGGAGTGTTGGTTGGCGTGAAGGTTAGCGTCGGTGTGAGAGACGGTGTCAACGTTGGTGTAAAGGTTTGGGTCGGGCGCGGCGTTCGTGTTGGCGTGCTGGTCAGAGTCCGCGTGGGGGTAAACGTCAACGTGGGCGTAAGAGAGGGGGTTTGAGTCGGGGTGTTGGTTGGAGTGAAGGTTAACGTTGGCGTGAGTGACGGTGTCAACGTTGGAGTAAAGGTCTTGGTCGGGCGCGGTGTGCGAGTCGGCGTATTGGTCGGAGTCCGCGTTGGAGTGAATGTCAACGTCGGCGTACTGGACGGTGTTTGAGTCGGGGTATTGGATGGTGTGAAGGTTAGCGTTGGCGTCAGCGACGGTGTCAATGTTGGAGTAAATGTCTTAGTCGGGCGCGGTGTACGGGTGGGCGTGTTGGTCGGAGTCCGTGTGGGAGTGAACGTCAACGTCGGAGTACTGGACGGAGTCTGAGTTGGAGTATTGGTTGGCGTAAAGGTTAACGTCGGCGTGAGGGACGGGGTCAACGTTGGGGTAAAGGTTTGGGTTGGTCGCGGCGTGCGCGTGGGCGTGTTAGTCGGAGTCCGCGTGGGTGTGAACGTCAATGTGGGTGTGAGTGACGGGGTTTGAGTCGGAGTCAGGCTGGGGGTAAGAGTCGCTGTATAGGTAGGCGTAGCAGTTTTGGTCGGCGTCTGACTCGGAGTCAACGTCGGCGTGAAAGTTTTTGTCGGGGTAAATGTCGGCGTTAGCGAAGGCGTGAGGGTAAACGTCGGAGTCGCTGTTGGGCTCGGCGTAAATGTTGAGGTGTTCGTTGGTGTGAGAGATGGAGTAGCACTGGGTGTATAGGTTGGGTCAAGACAGACCGGTGTTGAGTCACTACGGCTGAGGCGCGCGCGCGTGTCCCCGTATTCATCATAGATCTTGACGAATTGAACTTCGGGGAATTGTTTGAGATTGAGCATCAGCGGAAGCGCGATGGTATAGAGCGTGCCATTCGATTGACAGCTGCCCGCGAGATAAACATGCGCGACGCCATCGGCAAAGGCCAGTTTGCTATAACCAGTGAAACCATTGAGCACGAGCGCAAGTCCCTGGTTGCGTTCGACAGCACTCGGACCTTTGAAGTATTCATCGAGGACGGCGCCGATCAGATTCTTCGAGGAGGGGACAAAGCGCGTCGCGGCGACCTCATACGGAAGCTGCCCGGCAATCAAGCGGTCGTTATCTGTGTAGTAGACATTGACCTCTACAAATTGAGGCGTGCGAGTCGGCAACGGTGTGAGCGTGGCGGTGGGTGTTCGACTCGGTGTAAAGGTGGGTGTGATGGTCGGCGTGTTGGTCTTGGTCGCCGTACGTGACGGAGTGAGAGTCGGGGTAAAGGTTTTGGTTGGCGTGGAGGTTGCGGTCTTGGTGGCAGTCTGCGATGGGGTGAGTGTAAATGTCGGTGTGGGCGTGCGCGAAGGTGTGACCGTAGCTGTCAACGAGGGAGTCAAGGTGGGCGTTAACGACGACGTGACAGAGGCAGTGACTGTAAATGTCGGTGTGAAGGTCTGTGTAGGACGCGGGGTGAATGTCAATGTGAATGTCGGACTCGGCGTGAGGGACGGGGTCTGCGTTGATGTGGCACTAGGTGTAAGTGTGAAGGTAGAGGTCGGGCGCGGCGTGGAGGAAGGCGTCAATGTTCGAGTGGGACGAGGTGTGCGCGTTGAAGTTGAAGTGAACGTCAACGTAGGCGTAAAGGTTTTGGTGGGTGTGAATGTTGCTGTAGCTGTTGGTCTTGGTGTGCGGGTGGACGTCTGTGTTGCGGTGGGACGCGGCGTACGCGTTGAAGTTGAGGTGGGTGTAAGTGTTGGTGTGAAGGTAAGCGTGGGCGTAGAACTCGCCGTAGGTGTCAATGTATTCGTTGGCGTGCGTGTGACCGTAACAGTTGGGCGCGGGGTGCGCGTGGGTTTAGGCGTGATCGTTGGGAAGCGGGTGCGTGTGGGCGTAACTGTAGCAGTCGATGTCGGGGTCAAGCTGGGCGCAGATGTAAATGTAGGCGTTGCCGTTAACGTAAACGTTGACGTGGGCAACGGAGTACGAGTCAAAGTAGCAGTCAATGTCGGACGCGGTGTACGCGTGGGTGTCGAAGTTGACGTAAGGCTCGGTGTTTGCGAAGGCGTAGCCGTAGCAGTCAGTGTTGGGGTGAACGTATTTGTTGGCGTTAACGTAGAAGTCGAAGTTGGTAATGGCGTGCGAGTCAACGTGGGAGTTGATGTCGGACGTGGTGTAAATGTCAGTGTTGGCGTGAAGCTGGATGTAGATGTAAATGTATTCGTTGGCGTCAATGTAAGGGTCGACGTGGGCAGCGGAGTACGAGTCAATGTAGGAGTATTAGTCGGACGCAGCGTACGCGTGGGCGCAGAAGTTGACGTGGGTAATGGAGTGCGCGTCAACGTGGGAATATTAGTCGGGCGTGGTGTGCGCGTGGGCGTAGAGGTTGACGATGGGCTGGGTGTAAACGTCAGCGTTGGGGTGAAGCTGGGTGTGGCTGTGAACGTATTTGTTGGTATCAACGTAGCAGTTGCTGTCGGCAACGGCGTGCGAGTCAGCGTGGGAGTTACAGTGGGACGCGGTGTACGCGTGGGCTTAGGAGTGACAGTTGGGAAGCGTGTGCGCGTGGGCGTAACTGTTGGCGTAATACTCGGCGTCAATGTAATCGTTGGGGTAAATGTGTTCGTTGGGACCAACGTAAATGTTGAGGTTGGCAACGGCGTCCGAGTTGATGTGGGAGTTGATGTAGGACGTGGCGTGCGTGTGGGTGTAGAAGTTGACGTGAGGCTAGGCGTGAAAGTAAATGTCGGAGTGAAGCTCGGTGTAGATGTAAATGTATTTGTGGGCGTCAACGTATTGGTCGGTGTAAAGGTGATCGTTGGGGTTGATGTCAATGTGTTCGTTGGTTGACGTGTGTCAGTAGGACGCGGCGTATTCGTCGGTCTAACGGTTGCGGTTGGGAAGCGCGTCCTCGTTGGGGTAAATGTTGGCGTGATCGATGGCGTTAATGTTGCAGTCGGCGTCAGGCTCGCAGTGGGCGTGAATGTGTTCGTGGATGTAGGTAATGATGTGCGCGTGGGACGCGGGGTACTTGTCGGTTTGACTGTTGATGTAGGAACAGGTGTCCGCGATGGTGTGACCGTTGATGTGGAGGTTTGCGAAGATGTAACTGTAGCAGTCACACTTGGCGTTTGGGTGAATGTTTGCGTAGGTGCAGCCGTGGCAGTTGGAGTAAATGTAAATGTTGCTGTGGGTCTGGGTGTGTTGGATGGAACCCGCGTGGCCGTGGGAATAGTTGTTGCCGTGGATGAGGGCGTGAATGTAGCAGTCGGTGCGGGAGTATTGGTTGAGGTTGAGGTAAAGGTTTGGGTAACAGAAGCAGTGACCGATGGCGTCTGACTCGGGGTCAACGTCAATGTGGGAGTTTGTGAAAGCACAGCCACGAATGTCAGCGTTGCATTGGGAGTTGAGGTGACCGTCGGTGTATCCGTATTGGTCGGCGATGGAATTGGCGTTGAAGTGGGCAGCGGAGTCCACGTGGGTGAGGCAGTCGGTGTGGGCGGAGGTGGAAAGATTTGATTGACAACCGTTTGCCCAAACGCAGCAGAGGCAATTGAAAAGGTGAATAAAACAAAAGCAACGATCAACCACTGCCAACCCGTTGCTGTATAAGCTTGGCGCGTGCGATAGAACACGACTTTGCGCGCAAACTGAATGGAACGAATACCTGCCCGTGCGGCAAGCAATGCACCCAGCGCAAACAAACCCACAAGGATAGCAACGCCTAAACCCATGCTCATAAACGTCGAGATTATACTGCCTATTGAAATGAGGTGGGGACAACCCACGCGGACAATTCATGCGATAAAATAAAGTCATGAAAGAACTTGTCTTCCTCAAACTCGGTGGTTCACTGATTACGGATAAGACCCAGCCCTACACGCCACTATTGGATGTGATGGATGATCTGGCGCTGCAGATCAAGACCGCGCTTCAGACTCACCCGAACCTGCGTCTGGTACTGGGACATGGCGCCGGTTCTTTTGGTCACGTGCCGGCAAGCGAATACAAAACGCGCGACGGTCTGCCGCCTCAACCAACTCCCCTCACCCATCGCGAGCGCGATGAGACCGAGGAGAATTACTGGAAAGGTTTTGCAGAAGTTTGGTATCAAGCTTCTGCTTTGAATCGTTATGTCATGAAGGCATTACATAATGTGGGCGTGCGCGCCATTGCGTTGCCGCCTTCAGCCAGTGTGATCGCCAGTAATGGACAGGTATCTGTTTGGGAAACAACTCAGCTTCGCATGGCATTGGCAGCAGGCATCGTCCCGGTGGTATTTGGCGATACCGTTTTTGATGAAGTGCGCGGCGGCACGATTCTTTCGACAGAGGATCTATTCATGAGTCTAGCAACCGCCCTGGGTCCTGAACGGATTTTATTGGCAGGGCTTGAAGCTGGTGTGTGGGCAGATTTCCCTGAACGGACAAAGATCGTAGAAAAGATCACACCGCAATCCTTCCACGAGATCAAAGCGGGGGTTGGAAAGTCCGCTGCCGCGGATGTGACCGGCGGGATGGAATCAAAGGTCAAGCAGATGCTCGATCTGGTAACAGCCAACCCGGAAATGACTGTCCAAATCTTTTCGGGCGTGGAGCCGGGCAACATCGTCCGCGCGCTGACGGGGGAAACGCTGGGAACGGTGATTAGGGCATAAAGCTAGTCTCTTAACTTGGCTCATTGATCTTCACTATCATCTTGGAGTCCTGTGCAGTTCGGGTCACTGGGAAAATCTATTGCGCCATCACCGTCGTTATCGACTCCATCTCCACATGCATTCACAACTAACTGTACAGGGCGCAAAGCCGCCTGTACACCTTCTCTAGGGTTAGCAAAGAAATTCAGTGGCAAACGAATTGGAGTAAATGTTGCTCCCGTGTTAAGCTCACCAATTGGAACGTAATACAAGACAGTTTCAGCTTCAGTTCCCTGGTTTATATCCTGAAATGCAAACAACAAATAAGTGCCATCCGGGCTAAAGCGTGCATCTCGATAACAGCAGTTTCCATTAATAGGCGCAACCAGCCCGGCACTTTGATCATTCAAATTATAGATGTATATATCGCCCCAACCGTCATTGCGTAAAAAGGTGGTGAACATGAATAAGCTAAACCCATCCCAATTATATGAGGGCAATAGAGGAAAAGTATCGTAGCCTGCAGGTATAAAATGGCTGCCCGGTATCTCATCTAGAATCAGGGGTACGATACTTTGGCAACGCTCAAGGTCAATATCCAATAGACGAATCGTTTCGCCAAGTCTTTGACCTATGAGACTCTGATACAGGATTGCCAGACTTGACCCATCTGCGGACCATTGGGCACTCTTTACAGTCACATCAGTATAATCAAGACATAAGGCATCACTTTTTAGAAGTTCAAAAGCTGATGTTACTGTTGGGAGGAAATCCAGATCAAACGGAAGGACAATCAATCGTGAGTCGATGCTGATTGCAACATTATTCCCATCAGGCGAAACGCGGAAACCTTCCAGTGCGGAATCGGTAAAACAGGCTAGTGTCTCGGGCACAGAGGTGGCTACAGTATCAATTTGAAAGATACAATTCCCTTCTACATATAGCAAATCTTCACCGTTGGGTAACCATTGGAGATCAAATTTGGAGAAATTAGTGTTAGTTAGCTGTCGAATATCGCTACCATCAATATTCATGAGAAAGATATCGGAGTTGGCTATAAGAGCAATTTTGTCTGAACCGCCGGGGTTGACTTGTAAAGGAACACTGGTTCCGCTTACGATCGCCAAATAAGCACTAACCCATTCTGAATAGGGAATACAAGCCTCATCCCCACACCGGTCGGTGCTTAATGGAGTTTTCCAGAAATAGATCTCATCGAAACTATCAAAGCCATTGACCGCGCAACCCTGATCGGTAAGAAGTTCGTTGCTGGTACACGCGTCCAGCACCGCTGGGACAGTGCCCATCCACGCGGCTATATCGCCCTGCACTTTAGTGTCAATTGAATGTTCCAGCCACAGGTACGCGCAATTTGGATGAGGGGCATTGACGTGCATCATAGTCGTATCCGCGTATCCCGTTGCGCCTTCTGCCGGGATCACCCACGCAATCGGGACACCCGAGATTTGAAGAAAATTTGCCTGGAAGGGCCAGGAACCGGAAACCGCCACACCTTCATTCGTAAAATCATCCATTTGCACGAAGGCATCATGCCAATACCGCTGAACCAGTGAACGCTGGCTTTGCAACAACTCAACCACCGCACTAAATTGACTACGGTTCAACTTGTATGGATCTGTAATTCCCAGATCAGGGCGGGTCGCCATCAGGTAAAGCGCCGCATCCGCAATATATATTGGTCCATCATACGCCTGCACGCGTCCTCTGTTGGACTGTCCATCCGGAAGAATCTGCTCTTCAAATACAATGTTCCAAGAAGTTGGCGGAAAAGAAAATACATCGGTGTTGTACATTAATACATTCGGTGCCCACTGATAAGGCACACCATAATGAACGTCATCTATGGTATGCCATTTCGCCTGTTGCAAGCGCTCATCAACCGTACTCCAGGAAGGTATCAGCTCAGTGTTAATTGGCTGAACCAACCCCGCTTCGATCAAGCGAATGGAGGCGTCGCCGGATGCGGTTACAAGGTCAAAGCCGCCCTCGTTCATCAACGCCACCATTTCATCAGAAGTGGCGGCATTTTTCACTGTCACCTTGCAACTGGTCTCTGCCTCGAACTGAGTGACCCAGTCGTAAGCCGGATCGGTCTCGCCGCGTTCGATATAGCCAGCCCAGGCAATGATGGAAACTTCCCCTTCGCTTTCGCCAATGGATGTTTTTAGAGGGGTAGCTGTGGCTAACGCGACATATGCCCGTATCAATCCAGCTGAATCCAGGTTTGCATACTGCGTCGCCGTTGAAATCTGCAATTCAGATTGAAGTCCGGGGGTTCGTTCAATTAAGACCCTGATCGCAAAAACAACATGATTCAAAGTAGTGAAATTTGATTCGAATTTCTCAGGGCTAGGAGGTGGCACAAATCCAAAATTTGAGGCTGGCGTCGCGGACGGCTGTGCTGACAAAGGCGTTGGAGTGAATGTTACTGTGGCAGAAACATCAGGTGTCTCAGTCACGCCAAGAGGAGGCGTTACTGTTGCCCTGGGAGCAAGCAGGGTTGTCGAGGGTTGTGTTTCAAGAACGATGGGAGTTTCACTCGGAGGCGTAGGACTACTGGTAGGCGTTGGCGTGGGAGGAATGTCTGGTGCAGACTGCTTTGCTGCGCCAATTGCAGCATCAAGGTCTTTCAACGCATTTTCATATTCACCGCGGGCAATATAGATCTTTGCCCGTTCGTAAAGCGTTGCCTGATTATTAGGATTTAAATCTATGGCTGTAGTATATGCATCCAGTGCAGAATCATCGTCGCCTTCAAAAACGTATCTGCGCCCATCCAGCCAGGCCTTGAGTTCCGGCTGAATGGATTTGGCAACCTCATTATTCGGGGCATTATCTAATGCGTCATGCATTGCCTTCAAAAGGCTTGTATTGTCACTCTCCATATCTACATTGGCAATGGTAATATACAGTTTGTTAATCACCAGAACCAGATCTTCCTGCACAACAGGGTCAACGACCTCATATGCGGGAAACAGCGCGAGTTGGGTTTTACTATCCGAGCTGAAATCATAAAATGATTCTGCGGCTGTCAAATCAATATCCGTATTGGATAAGAAAAGATATCGCAATCGGTATATGCTGGCTAAAGCCGATACTTTTTCAATATTCGAATCCGCATTTAAGTAATCTGATTGATAAGTCTTGAGTCTAAGACTCACTGTGTAGTTGTATCCAAGTACTGTCAGCAACACTACAAGAAAAGAACTTATAGAAACTAATGCCACCCTCTGCAAGTTCTTCGGAGCATTCTTGTTAATCCAGCGATCATTGAACACCGTTCGATAAATCCGATTCCGAACTTCCAGATATCCATCTCTAGAAGTCAGAAGCCCCGAAAGCATCAACTGATTCTGGAGGATGGATTGTCCGCTTTCTTTGATCCTGCTTCTACGGACGCGCTTGTAGAGTTTCAACATTTGAGCGAACTGCTCATTGCTCAAGATACGGTCCTGAATGAATTTGAGATTTGCCTCTTTGCGCGATTCCTCCGCCAGAAAAAGACGATGCACCAAGTCATCCACTTCAGGGTCAGACCAGTCCACTTTGCCGGTTTCTGCGATGGTTTTGCAGATTTTCTGGGTCAAATAAGGGTGACCGTTCGTCCAGTAAAAAATGCGGTCGAGAATCCGCTTGCCGTCGCCCGGGCAGACCTGCTCCAAGCCATCCTGCAACGGCGTGGCATCCGCAAGGGATAGTTCCTGCAAAGGGATGGCATGACCGATATTGAAAGGCGTACGTGTTGGTTCTGAGATCAAGTCCGCGGGGGATGCCACACCCAACAACACGAATGAAATCCGATTGAATTCCGGATATTGTGCGCGGGCATTATAGGTCGAGCGTATGCTGGCAAAGAAATCATCACGAAAATCAATCTTGATCATCCAATCCACTTCATCGAGGAAGATAACTACCTGCTCGGATATTTCAGCCAGAACCACATCTTGAACAAAATCAACGAACAACTGTCCAAGACCAACGTTACTCTTTTTCTTCATCCAGTCTTCAATGTCAACTGAAAGTCTCAATCCACGGCGAATTTGTGAAAGCAAACTTGCATACCATTCGCGATCCTTATTGCTTCCAATTCCCTGAATATCGACAATCGCAGTTTTGATGTTTTGTTCTTTTAACCGTTGGGAAGTATGGATCATCAGGCTGGATTTCCCCATCTGTCGTGGCGTGAGAATATAGCAATATTCCCGCGCCATTAACGCCTCATACAATTCGTCATCAGCTGGACGCTTTACATATGAGGGCGTATTGGCACGCAGGGTGCCGCCATCCACAAAATAAGTTTCAGAGAAGGAATTGTTCATAATTTATCTTCAAAATACATTCGATAAAGATCACAGCGACATTTCACAAAATCACCTGAAGCTTTGACCAACCCAGCCTGCAGAAGGCGATGAAGCATTTCTTCGGAACATTTATTATTCTTTATTATGCTTCTTAGTGCAGCCTTCAAATCGGGGTCTTTTTGAATCATCCAGTGATAGCGCCGCAGATGATCGCCAAAAGGTCCATGTTCCTCCACAGATGTAGCTTTTAAGTTCTCCCAACTTAGTCCTTCTGCAACTAACAAATAAAGTGCTTTGCGTGTGAGAAACGGATGTCCACCAAAAACATTCACCAATTCATCGAACTCTTTGCCAACAACAGGAGAACCATGTCGTAAATTTAGCTCCTGAATCTGTACAGTATTGAAATCTTGCAAATAAAGGTTTGTCCCCACATTGAACGGCGATTGATTCGAGTCCGAAATCAAAAGATAGGGCTCCGTCGAAATCACCATAATGGAGCTTAGTCTTTCCCAACGTTCATCGCTGGCACGCAAGTTATGCCATGAACGCACAAGTCCAAAGAATTCACTGGAGAAGGAAGTTTCCAGTAACCGGTCGATTTCATCCATACCAATCAACAATTTCCGATCATCTTTTTCTAAAATACGGTCTTCGATCAGGCTGGTTAATTTCTCCTGCGGGCTCAAACTTCTACGCCAATATTTATCAATGATCTCAGTATCTTCTGAAAGTTTGAATATTATATATTCAGCAAAATAACGCAAGAAAATATCCAGCGACGCCAAATGATCCTTATCAACCCGCTGCATATCCAACAGTATCGTATCTACTCCCGCTTGCTTTGCCTGTTGGATTCCACGCACAAGCAATGAACTTTTCCCCGATTGCCGCGCCGCACGAATAGTCACTGTTGACCCCATGCGTTTCATTTCAGTCTTCAAACGAGCATCTTCATTCCGTTCAACATAAAACTTATCCTGCAACTTGACAGTACCACCCGGCATTTGCAATTCATCCAAAATACGCGCATCAAACTCAGGAACCGGTTTAGCTATATTCTCTTTCGATAGCACACTAGTTATTTCGTGAGGAATCTTTGCTGGAAGTTGTCCTTGCATTGCCTGAATCAATTCTTTAGCAACCCGTTCGTTATCACTATCATCATTCCAAACAATATATTGCAGAGGATTCAAAAACGCTGATATTGAATAAGGCAATAAGTCATCGTAAATAGCCCGTATTGGCAAGACCTGCGGCTGCCCGTTCTTCTTGCGAAGCTCATAAGCGCGATGGATTTCGGATTGCACCATTTCACTATCCGCCGACGCTTCAGATAATACAACGACTAAAAAATCACTTTTGGTTAATTCTTCATCAATACGCTCCAACCAATTTTCACCCATTCGGATTGTTGTATCGGTAAAAATCGTATATCCTTGAGAGGGAAGATTTTTGGAAAGATAATCGACAACCTTTTGATCAGGTTGCACATCCCGTTTATAGGAAAGGAAAAGATGTGCTTTTTGTTGGGATGGTTTAACTTTATTTTGCAACAAATCCCAGCTAACTAGCATGGAACATGGGATGCAAAAAGCCGCTTTCACATTTTGGTTCTTGTCCGCCGCAACAACCATTCCTACGACTGCTTGTAATTCTTCATCCCAAACTGGCGCTCCACTGAAACCTGGTTGAATACTATAGCCTGTGTTTTTTATATCTTCAATTTGAATCCAGCCCTCAGCGTTCTTTCCGCGCAACACACCCGAAGCCCAAACCCCCTCCGGCATGGAAAAGCCGATTGCTCGAAATGTATGTTTCCACAACTCTCCATCCGGAATTACCAATCGAACAGGTTGGGCCCCAAGAGGAGCATCACTGGTCAATTCAAGTCCAGCAATATCCTTCTCATGATCTAAAAACACAACACGTGCAAAACAAGTCTTCTGCTGAAGCAAAAGCGGGAAATCAATTTTTACTGTTACTTGCGGAGATAGATCGATCTTTTGGGCACCACCTAACGCATCTTGAATGACATGAGCGCAAGTAATGGCACGCGTATCGTCCACGAGAAAGGCTGTACCAATTACTCGTTGGGATTGATCATAAACTCTGATGATTGCTAACTCAAGAGGCTGACTCATGTATTTTTCCCTGATATTATTTTAAGAAGTTAGAAATTGATTATTTATTTTTTTTCGGTTTTCCCTGAGGCCTATCCTTCGCCCATTTTAGTTTTACTGTGTAATTCGCTTCAACCCCAGCCGCTAATATAACCCCTGACCCTGCATTTAATTTTAGTCCAAACTGAACTTCGATCTCATCAGGTGAGTCGTGTAATCCGCGCAACTTTTCAATAATAAATTGAGCTGCTGGTTTTACTCTATCCAACGATTTTTCAAGTGTTTGTTGCGCGCGTTCAATAACCCCAGGATCCCTACGAGAAACTCTTGTCAACCCATCCTCTTCCGGCTCGTCTACTTCAACCATCATACTCGTACCATCTTCAAGAGGGAATTCAATCAAACGCTTCATGCTTCCTCCTTTGATCCAAGCCTATATAATTGAAACAACTTTAGTCCGAATTTACGTATTAGTTTAGCGTAAATTCGGACAATGGGCAAGGAGTTTTCCTACAGAATATAGCAAATGACACAATACTCTGAAAATCATGATGGAATGCTCTTGTCAAAAACCTGAATGTTCCCGATAATGTACGCTGGACATTATATATAATCAAAGGAGTACAGAAATGGCAACCAAAACCAAGTCCAAGGCACTGAAACCCGCCAAAAAAGTGACGACCAAAAAGAAAGTTGTGGCAAAAAAAGCCGCACCTGCCAAGTTCAATTTCAAGCCCACCAAGTTGAAATTGTTAAGACCTGTTCCTTCTGATATTGAGATCGCCCAGGCCGGCAAACTTAAACCCATCCTCCAGATCGCCCAGGAATTAGGGATCAAGGAAAGCGAACTGGAACTCTTTGGACCCTACAAAGCCAAGATCAAACTTGAGATCCTTGATCGTCTTGCCAAACGCAAGAATGGCAAATACATCGATGTGACCGCCATCACCCCCACTCCGCTGGGCGAAGGCAAAACCACTACTACCGTTGGGGTATCACAAGCACTCGGCGCGCACCTCGGCAAGAAGGTAATGACCGTGATTCGTCAGCCCTCGCAAGGTCCGACCTTTGGCATTAAGGGCGGCGCTGCTGGCGGCGGATATTCGCAGATCATCCCGATGGAAGATTTCAATCTGCACCTGACAGGCGATATTCACGCCATCACTGCTGCGCACAACTTGTGCTCCGCCGCGCTGGATGCCCGCATGATGCACGAAAAGAATACCCCCGAAGACGAAAAAATGTTCAATGCGCTTTGTCCAGCCAATAAAAAAGGTGAGCGCAAGTTCTCCCCCTCGATGCTGCGCCGCTTGAAAAAACTCGGCATTGATAAGACCAATCCCAACGATCTGACAACCGAAGAACGCGCACGTTTCTCCCGCCTCAATATTGACCCGAACGGCGTACAATGGCGCCGCGTTGTAGACGTGAATGACCGCTTCTTGCGCGAAGTCCAGGTTGGTCTTGGTAAAGACGAAGCTGGTCACGAACATCGCTCTGGCTATGATATTACTGTCGCTTCCGAGATCATGGCGATCCTCGCTTTGACTACAGGTCTGGCGGACATGCGCGATAGACTGGGACGCATGGTCGTCGCTGTCAACATGCAGGGCGAAGCCGTCACCGCGGAAGACCTCGGCGTCGCCGGCGCATTGACCGTTCTGATGAAGGACGCGATCAAACCGAACCTGATGCAGACCCTCGAAGGCACGCCTGCCATCGTCCATGCGGGACCATTCGCAAATATCGCCCACGGACAATCCTCCATCATCGCGGACAAGATCGCGCTCAAGATGGCTGATTACGTCATCACCGAGTCCGGCTTTGGCGCGGATATCGGCATGGAAAAATTCATGGACATCAAGTGCCGCTACTCCGGACTCGTTCCGAATGTGGTGGTGCTGGTTGCCACGGTGCGCGCGCTTAAGATGCACGGCGGCGGACCGAAAGTCGTCGCTGGCAAACCGCTTGCGCCGGAATATGTCGAAGAGAATCTCGACCTGCTGCAAAAGGGCTTGCCCAACATGATCCAACACGTCGAGAATGCGCTCAAATACGGTGTGAACGTGGTCGTGGCTGTGAACTCCTTCGCCAACGACACCCCCGCCGAAGTGGAAATGGTCCGTAAAGCCGCTCTCGAAGCGGGCGCGATGGATGCGGTCGTTTCCCGTCATTGGATGGAAGGCGGCAAGGGCGCAGTCGCTCTCGCCGAAGCAGTTGTCAAGGCTTGCGAGAAACCCAGCAACTTCCAGTTCCTTTATCCGCTGAATATCCCGATCAAGGAAAAAATTGAAACCATCGCGCGCGAGATCTATCGTGCCGACGGCGTGGATTACACCCCCGAAGCTGAAGCCAAGATCGAGCAATTCACCAAACTCGGCTTTGCAGACCTGCCGCTGTGCATGGCAAAGACTCATCTTTCGTTCAGCGACAAGGGCGATGTCAAAGGTGCGCCGCGCGGCTTCCGCGTGACCATCAGCGATATCCGTGCGAGCGTTGGCGCGGGCTTCCTCTATCCGCTGCTCGGGACCATGCGCACGATGCCCGGCTTACCCACCCGACCTGTATTCTATGATGTAGATCTTGATCTCGAAACCGGCAAAGTAGTTGGCCTGTTCTAGTAGATCATAATAAACAGTCCCTAAAGATATATAAATCGTTAGGGACCGTTTTTATTAACTCACCTTACGCACAACAAATAACCTAGCCATTTGTAACGCGACATTTATGGCGCTCTTGTCCAGTAACAGCGGTTATTAACTAAAACACAGCGGATCCAAAACTTCTGAAAAATCTTCCACAGGAATTACGCTAAACCAGTGGTAAATCACCTGCTTAGCGGAGTCTAAAAGCGCAAACTCTGGGGAACCGATCGGGAACAACAACTCGTGCCATGGAGTCCACTCATGGTAATTCACCCGCTCCAACTTCATACAATGTTTGTATTTTTTCTTTAGCCCATTCACGATGGGGTCCATTTCTTTGCAATCCACTCAGGTAACCGCAAAGAATTCCACAAAGATCAGGTCATTATGTTTGGGAACTAAATTTGGAGTGGCAGTTTGAGCAGCAACAACCGGAGCCACCACAGTTACAGAGACAGTTACTGAAGGAACAACTGTCGCAGGAATATTTTCCTGCGGCATGGCACAAGAAAACAACAACAAGGAAACAAGAAATACCAATAAAGTAAATTTACGCATGGCTCACATCAACGTGATCGTACAAAATAAATATCGCCGCTTGGGTTCGAATATATCAATTCCAGGGCTCCAAACTGGGTAAGTTCTTCGGGTGAAAGATAATGTTTATACTCATTGGGCTTGAACCAGACAATGTAACCTGCTTTAGCATGGGGCCAGCCAGCATATGCGGCGGTCAGATCAATGACACCCCGAATTGGTAATATAGCCGCAGGTTTGCGCGTATAGAACCAAACTGCATCGACATAATTACTATACACGATCGCATCCGGCTCGGTTTCGCGCAATCTTTGCATTTCAGGAACGATCTTGCTTTCATGGTAAGCGCGGGTGTTAAAAAGATTATAGTCGCTTGGCTCGCCGCGCTCCAAAGCATTCACCAAATACTCATGAATCCCATAAAGCGGATATACCGTCCACAAAGCAAAGATAATCGCCAGTGCGTAAGCGGACTGCTGCGCTGAAAGTTTTAAATGCGGTCTGATCAATTGATCGTAGGTAACAAAAGCGAAGATCATGGTCGGAACAAGCAGAATCACATAATAACGGTCAGAATGTAAATAACGATGATCGCTGGTAATGATCGTCAACGCCACTGCTGAAAAATAAACAAATGCATAGACCATTGTCGGGTATGTAGATGGCAGCGCAAACTCCCGAAGCCAGGCACGCCAATTTCCACTATCCCTGCGATTGATCAGAACAAGCGCGAGCGCAAAAATCCCCAACACAATAAAGGGTCTGGTAAGCAACGGCATGATCACAGAGAGATACGGCACAAACCAATGCAGCATCTTTGTAAACGCCAATTCAATGTTTTGCACCACATCAACCGTTCTATCATTCCCAGTACCCCACAGGGAGCCATACGTCATGATGTTATGAATGACCAGCCACCAAAAGATCGGTGCGATCGAAAATACACCCAACACAAAGCCATCACGTAACAGCACACGCATGGATTTGCGATTTTCGATCACGATCACCACGCCAGCAGTAACCGCTAAAGCCAACCCTACATACCGCAACAGCGGCGCCAAAGCACTCAGTAACACCACCCAGGCAAAAGCACGATAAGAACGTCCTTGAATGTAATCATCCAGCACTAATAGAAAGAGCAAGGTCACGGTTAAATAGAAAGCATCCGAACCGATCGTCGCATGGATGCGCAGTGACGAAATGGAAAGGAACACAAATAAAGTAGCAAGATAGGCATACAGCGGCTTTGTAGAAAAGACACGTTGAAAGATCACCCCGCTCAAAACCAAATCCAAGCCCAACAGAAAAATATTGAAATACCAACCCGCAATAAAAACATCCAAGCCAGTTACTAGATTCAAACCTGCCACGATCATGGAATAAAGCGGGGGCCACGAAAGCAAAGGCAAACCACGATGGTCAAACAAACCATTCCCATCCAGCAGGTTCTGCGCCACCGCAAGATACTTGACCGAATCAGAAGCCACCCCTGCCCCATACCGCGAAGTAGCAATACCGCCCAACGCCATGGCAGCTACAGCCAGCCCTGCCAGGAATATCCAAAATTTATTTTTCTGAAACATGCCAAATGGGGGTTGCATAAAATAGGTCCAACACAATTATAATGGACATAATGGATAACCTTCACACCCTAAGCATCGCAGCAGCGCTGGATTTGATCCGTGGACAAAAACTCTCGCCTCATGACCTAGCCGAAGCCTGTTTCCATCAAATTGAGTGTCTCAACCCGACGCTTAACGCATTCATCACCGTTTGCGATTCCGCAACGCTCAATCCGCAACCAACCGAGCAGACCATTCCCTATGCGCTTGCCAACGCCCTGCGCGGTATCCCCATTGCAGTAAAAGACCTATTTGATACAGCCAGTCTACGCACAACCGCCGGTTCAAAATTCTTTGCAGAGAACATACCTGATAGTGACGCCTTTGTGGTCGGAAAACTAAAACAAGCTGGCGCCACCATTATGGGCAAAACCAATACACATGAGATCGCATTAGGCGTAACGGGCAACAACCCGCATTACGGAACCGCTCGCAACCCGTGGAATACCGAGCTCATCCCCGGCGGCTCCTCAAGCGGATCAGCCATCGCGGTGGCAACCGGCATGGCGCTGGGCGCATTAGGCACCGATACCGGCGGCTCAATCCGCATCCCCGCTTCTTTATGTGGCGTGGTCGGGCTCAAACCCACCTATGGACGTGTCAGCACGCGCGGCGTGTTCCCGCTCTCCTGGAATCTCGATCATGTCGGTCCCATCACATCCTGTGTGCGCGATGCGGCAATACTCTTACAAGTAATTTCCATTTATGATGCTCTAGACCCTGTTTCCACCAAAGTGTTGACCGGTGATTATCTGGGGCACCTCGTGGATGATATGCAGGGCCGCAAGATCACTTTCGGTGTTGGCGAATATGTTGAAAGCGCCGACCACGAAGTGGTGAATGCTGTTCGAGACGCGGCGAAAGTTTTTGAGTCGCTTGGATGTAAAGTACAGGAAGCGAACGTGAGTTGGATGCGCGAAGCCGCCCTTGCCAATTCAACCATGACCCGTTCGGATGGCGCAGCTGTCCATCGTGATCGTTTGCAGGAAAATCCCGAAATGTTTGGTGAAGATGTTCTGCGCAGGTTACAGGAAGGCGCAAAAACCACCTCGACAGAATACGCTCTCGCACGGCGCACTCAGACCGAAGTGCGAAAAAGATGCGAACTGTTCTTTGAGTCCACTGACTTTTTGATTGTCCCATCCACCCCCATCGCAGCGCCTGCCATAGAAGGCAATGATGCCGTTGAACAAGCCACGCGGCTCACGCGTTTCACTGCGCCTTTCAATCTGGCAGGCTTACCTGCGATCTCCATCCCCTGCGGATTCACAAAAGCCGGCTTGCCCATCGGTATGCAAATTATCGCGAAACCCTGGTTCGATGCCAAAGTCTTGAACGCTGCGTACGCCTACGAGCAGGCAACCGAATGGCATAAACAAAGACCGAAGATGTAGCGTGGTGTGGGATGCCTGTCTTGAGCCTGTCGAAGGGCCATCCCGCATTACATTCTTTGATACAACGCCATCTGCCACATGAGCAACTTGCACGTCGACACCCGGCTCAATTCGAGAATTCACCGATTCGAAACATCAATATTCTCAGGCTTGGAATATACACTCTAATACTGTGTCAGAGTCAAGGGGAATTCACTGGAATCATCTCAAAAGTTGCCGGACTCCCCTCGACCGTACTTCACAGAGGAAACATCATATCGCCGCTGAAGTTGTCTGCCGCTCGAGATCATCCAGTTTGCCAGTTTGAACATCGTCCGCTCGAATATACCTGGTTGATCGACGCGGGATTCGCGGATCAGCCTCACGATCCTTGCCTCCTCGATCATTCGCTGATGGTCATCTTCACTGATCTGCTTATACTGCTCATACAGCCGGTCGTTCATTTTGACTCCTTTGGCAAAGCCATCTCTAATCGTTGCCCTGAATATAGTCCCTACCCCAAGGTGAGAGTCAAGAGTCAAAAGAGCCAGGTTTTAAAGGTCTACAAGACTTTAGATTCTTTGGTATAAAGACATCTCCCACACGAACAACTTACGCGTGGACATTCGCTTTAGCCCCTCCCCGTTCAGCACCGCCTCCATTTCATGAACAGGATGGACAAACCCACGGAATGGATCGTTCCTCAATTTCTGAAAAAAGTTGGCAATAGCGATGCCCATCTTCAACCACCACGTCTCGCGTGGATAAGTCAACGCAATCGCTGTGCCACTCTTTGACGAGGCAGCTTTCAACAACTCACGAAAATTCGGGTAACAACAAACGACACGATCCAACGTAACTATATCAACTTGTGGAAGTTCAGCCGCCACATCGGTAAAATCGGCGTGGATAAATTTGACTTGCTCACTATGCCCCAAACGTTTGGCTTCTTCGGTGGCGATCTTCAAATACGCTGACGACGCGTCCACGTGTGTCGCTTCACTCGCCACATCCTTCAACAACTCGTGATGAATCGTCCCAATCCCGCCGCCCACATCCAGCAGGGATGCATCTTTCAGCCCCAATGACCGTACCGCTTCGAGAATCAACTTGGTCTGCTTCGCAGGTCCACGCTTGCGATAGTCTTTGAGATTCGCTTTGGCTTCATCTTCACCGAAGGTGTTATTTTCCATTTCACAACAATTGCAGGGCATGGGAACTCACTTTCTTTTGATTATTTCCTCAACTGCGGTTTCAATCCAATATCGCCTGCAGCTTTTGAAGCTGCTTCATCATATATTTTCTAATTTAATATAACTTGGTTCTGCGCTACCATTGTCAATAACTTGATAAATTATTTCGTCAAGATCTACATTTTCCCCACTTAATTTAATACAAACGATGAAGCCGCCAACACCAATTCTATTGGTTTGAAGTTCCGAGTCGTCAGGCTTATCGTAATTATCATTATTCATTACATACCATTCTGAATTTGTCATTTTCTTTGATGCAAAATCAAGGTTTTCTGTACCACCTGCCTGAATATCAATATCAAATAGTGGAGTTTTGTTTTCAAGAAAATGTGGTTGTCTTTTTGACTGCCATCTTCCTTTAAATTCCCCTATCCTGTTCTTTTTCAAATCATAGAAAATCAATTCTGCATGAACATTTTTTGCAGTGCTATATTCAAATTTCCAAGTTGTATCATTTTTGATTGGCATAAAGATATAGTATCGCATATTAACAGCTTGCTGAGGTAGCAAGTTCTGATTTTGCAGATACGCTACATTAGTACATCGTAAAGTAAGTTTTTGACAAAAATGGGCATCTGGTAGAAAATAGCCAGATGAACAAACAACACATACAACTCAGTCCAACAGATCGAGAGTATCTCGAAGCCTTGATTAGCAA
>Ga0180074_1000074_pt1 | contig 19744 bp, 14 predicted proteins | sample EasRiv366_16_10D_FD_121773 | JGI IMG/M metagenome (GOLD analysis project Ga0180074, IMG submission 121773) | Soil microbial communities from meander-bound floodplain in the East River, Colorado, USA - East River metaG ERMLT366_16_10D | ecosystem: Environmental > Terrestrial > Soil > Floodplain ...
AAGCCCGTTCGGTTCGACCTGAATTGGCGGAGGTTCCACAAGTCACCCCATCTCCCACCATCGAAGAGATCGGGCGCGAAGACCTCACCGGTCGCGCCATCCGCGGTTATGCCTTGGCTGAACGGATCGGGATGGGCGGCATGGGATCGGTCTATCGCGCGGTGCAACCCAATGTAGATCGCGAAGTCGCTGTCAAGATCATCCTCCCTGCCTTTGCCAATCATCCTGACTTCATCCGCCGCTTTGAAGCGGAGGCGCAACTCGTGGCGCGTCTCGAACATCCGCATATCGTTCCACTCTATGATTACTGGCGCGAGCCGGGTGTTGCGTATTTGGTGATGCGCCTATTGCGCGGAGGCAATATTCAGAACCTGCTTGGGCAGGGCGCACTTCCTATTGAGGTAACTGCGCACATGCTCGAACAGATCTGTTCCGCATTGACCGCTGCTCATCGCATTGGGGTTATTCACCGCGACCTGAAACCTGCCAATGTTTTGCTCGATGATGATAACAACGCTTATCTCGCCGATTTTGGTATTGCCAAGAATCTGGGCGACCCCGATTTTGAAAACCAGACTCAAGTGGATGCGATGATCGGTTCGCCGCAATACATGTCGCCGGAGCAAATCCGTTCGCTTTCGGTTCGACCCCAAACTGATATTTACTGTCTCGGTGTGATGCTCTACGAAATGTTGACCGGCGCTTTGCCTTTCGCGGGTCCAACACCTTTTGACCTGATTCAACAACACGTCAACACACCCATGCCATCGCTTTCAGCGCGGCGCGCGGGTTTACCTTCGGCGTTGGATGCCGTCATCACGCGTGCCACCGCCAAAGATCCGGATTCGCGCTATGCCGATGCGCAATCTCTTTTTCAGGAATTTCGCCAGGCGATTGGCAGAATAGAGGGCGAACGCATTCCTGCTATTGCATACGAAGAGGAAGATACAAGTATTGAAGTTGCAAATCCGTTCAAGGGTTTGCGCGCTTTCGGTGAAGCCGATGCCGATAATTTTTTCGGACGCGAAACGTTGGTGCAACAATTGCTGGCGCGACTCGCCGAGGGCGGTGAGTTGAGTCGCTTTCTGGGGGTGATCGGTCCCAGTGGCAGTGGCAAGTCCTCGGTCGTCAGAGCCGGTTTGATTCCCGCATTGAGGCGCGGCGGCTTGCCCGGATCCGAAAATTGGTTCGTGGTGGATATGCTGCCGGGCAAACATCCGTTTGAAGAACTCGAAGCCTCATTGTTGCGCGTGGCGGTGAATCCACCGGAGAGTCTGTTGTCGCAACTCAAGGAAAGCAATCGCGGGTTGTTGCGCGCGGTGCATCGTGTTTTACCTGCCGATGATTCGGTTCAACTCGTGTTGGTGATCGATCAATTTGAAGAAGTGTTCACCTTGATTGAAGATGAAACCGAACGTGCGCTGTTGCTCGAAAGCCTTGCCACAGCCGTGCTCGATGAACGCAGTCGTTTGCGTGTGATCATTACCCTGCGCGCCGATTTCACCGACAAGCCATTGCGCTATGTGGATTTTGGCGAACTGTTGAATCGCCGCTTTGAATTTGTCCTGCCTTTGACTGCAGATGAACTCGAACGCGCTGTTGCCGGACCCGCGCAACGCGTCGGACTTAAGCTGGAGAAGGGTCTGGTTTCAACGATCATTCGCGACACCGGAAACCAGCCTGGCGCACTGCCGTTGTTGCAATATGCGTTGTCAGAGTTATACGAAAAACGTGACGGACGCACGCTCACCAACAAAGCCTACAAAGAGATCGGCGGTGTATTGGGCGCACTGGGACGCAGTGCCGAAACTGTTTTTGCGAATCTCGATGAAGCGAGTCAATCTGCCGCGCGACAATTGTTCTTGCGGTTGGTGACCCTCGGCGAAGGGACGGAAGATACACGCCGTAGAGCCTTGCGCGAAGAACTCGAAAATTTGGGGATGGATAAGAGACAATTATCAACAGTGATCGATGCGTTTGGCAAAGCCCGCCTGCTCTCCTTTGACCGCGACCCACTCACACGCGGCGCGACGATTGAAGTAGCGCACGAAGCGCTACTCCGTGAATGGACTCGCCTGCGTGAGTGGCTCAACGAAAGCCGCGCCGACGTGCGTTTACAACGTCAACTCGCCGTTGCCGCCAACGAATGGCAAAACGCAAAACAGGATATCAGCTTCTTGCTGACCGGTTCACGGCTTGAACAGTTCGAAGGCTGGTCTGCGAATACAACTGTCGCGTTGACACATGCTGAACGCGCCTTTCTCGATGCTAGTATCGCTGAACGCGAAAAGTTGGTTGAAAAAGAAAAACGCTCGGTGACGCGTTTACGCATGCTCAATCGCGTCATTGCGACAACTGGCGCGATTGCTCTGATTCTGGCTATAGTAGCTGGTATGTTCGGATTAAGTTCCAGCCAAAGTGCACAACAGGCATTAAACGCGCAAGCCACATCCCAGGTCGAAGCGCAAAACCGCGCAACGGCTGAAGCCAACGCTGTGAATGAACGCAATATTGCTCAACAACAATCATTGATCGCATCGGTGCGCGAATTATCGAGCGCGGCAAACGTCAACTTGGATATTGACCCCGAACGCAGCATACTGTTATCGCTGGAGGCGGTGAATATCAGTTTGAATAATAATCAACCTGTTTTGATCGAAGCACAGGATGCCCTGCATCGTTCGCTTCAAACATCCCGGGCGATCGCGACATTGTACGGACATAAGGGAACCGTGGTTTCTGTCGTTGCAAATTCGGATGGCAAACTCCTGGCGACGTTCAGTGATGATGGAACTGTGAAATTATGGGATACTGAATCCAATCAAGAATTGCTTTCGATTCCAACGGATCTCAATGAACAGGGTCCAGCACGTTTTATCAATTTCAGCCTCGATGGGAAACGACTAGCCATCCCAGTCGGTAAGACTCTGGTTAAGGTTTTGGATGTTGCTTCGGGCAGGGAGTTGCTCACGCTCAGCGGGCATACAGATGAAGTTGTAGCCATCGCGTTCAGTCCAGATGGTACAAGGATCGCTACCGGCAGTTGGGATACAACTGCGAAACTTTGGGATGCCGCAACCGGCAAAGAATTATTAACCTTTACAGGGCAAGAGAATGGCATCGCAACGCTTGCGTTTAATTCTGATGGAACTCGTCTATATACAGCCAGCGACGCAGACGGTGTTGCCATCGCATGGGATGTTGCCACGGGCAAACAGTTATTTACTTTTGATGGTGAAGGCGGAGTCGAGTCTATTGCAGTCAGCCCGGACGGCAAGCAGATCGCCACGGGCGAGTTTGATACCACGCTAAAAATTTGGGATGCTGCCACGGGCAACAAACTACTCACGCTCTTCGGACACGCCAGTTATCTTAACGGCGTTATATATAGCCCTGATGGAAAGCGTATCGCCAGCACAAGCGAAGACGGCACAACCAAGCTTTGGGATGCCGTAACGGGCAAAGCAATACTTACACTTTCGGGGCACACCAGTGGTGTTCAAAACGTTGCTTTTAGTCCGGACGGAAATCGACTCTATACATCCAGCCGTGATGGGACGGTAAAAATTTGGGATGTATCACCCACAGCTGGAAGTGATGCGCTGAATCTTGCAGGGCACACAGATCGGGTATACAGTGTGGCGTACCGCCCTGATGGAAAACAAATAGCGACTTTAAGTTGGAATGGTATCGTCAAGGTGTGGGACGCGAACAGCGGCAAGGAACTAAGAAGCCTGTCACTGACGTCTGATCCGGCTTCTGGCAATTGGTTTGCTGGAGGAGTAAAGTATAGTCCGAATGGAAAATGGCTCGCCTATAATGATGGCAAGACAACAATAATTGTCGATGCCGATAGCGGCACACAGATTTTATCCATGCCCGCTTTCAACGGTGACACGGTCGATTTGGCATTCAGCGCTGACGGGACAAAACTTGCCATTGCAAGCGCGGATAGCATGATCAGAATTTCTGATCCCAAGGATGGAAAGACGCTTCTGGAGTTTCCTGCGGGTACAGCCGGCATTCAAAGAATCGCATTCAGCCCTGATGGCGAACGCATTGCCTCTGCTAATGATGATGGCGCCTATGTATGGGATACAGCCACAGGTAAAAACCTGCTAAAGTTTAGCGGACACGGTGAAGGGGTTCGTTCGAGCGGGATCGCCTACAGCCCTGATGGAAAATGGATCGCGTCATCTGGTAATGATGCCGCTATCCTGGTTTGGGATGCTGAAACTGGCAAGGTTGTCTTTTCATTGATCGGTCATACTGGTCCCACTTTTGGCGCTGTGTTCAGTCCGGATGGTCAATTCCTCGCAACATCGAGTGTGGATCGAACCGTAAAAATATGGAAACTGCCAAAACCCGGAGAACAAGTTGAAGAGCCGCTCGCACTCTATGGCAACTCGGGCGCGGTATATCAAGTTGCTTTTAGTCCAGATGGTACGCGTGTTGTTTCAGTGGGACGTGACCACATTGTTCGTGTGTATGAGTTGGATATCGATGAATTGATCAAGATCGCGAAAGCTCGTGTAACTCGTGCGCTCAGTGCCGATGAATGTCAGAAGTATTTGCATCTGAATGCATGTCCAGCGATTCCATAAAGAGGAATAAACCAAAGACCAGGCTTCGAAACCTGGTCTTTGGTCTTAACCCGGGATAGGCAATTCAACCAAGAAATCAAGCCAGGCAGACCAGGGACTCCAATCACCGTGATTATCTTGTGCCATGACTCGTGCTCTAAACTGGTCGCCACAATAAGCTGACGCTTCAGAGGAAATATCAAAAGATTGCACGTTGCCAAGTTGTTTATCGACCAGGAGCGCCCATTGCTTGTCTTTATTAAGATGATAAAGCTGAATGCGGTAATCGCGGATGCCACTTGTATCATAAGGGATGTTCCAGAATAATTGTGCTGAAGCGCCGCAAGCCACCCTGCCAATTGCGGACGTCCGCGGCTTCATGTCCATTACTGGAGCGAGCGGCGGTGTGTTCGCCGTAAAAAATACGGGCGTGGCTGACCAATCTCCCCAGATTCCAGTACCGTCCAGCGCACGGACGCGCCATGCCAGCCAGTTTTTGCAGTTCCGATACACTACATTGGTAATATCCAACTGGGTTGTCTTGCCATCCACCTGCTGAACGAAAATATTTTTCAATTGTCCGTTAATACTGACATCAAGACTCACCTCATAGTTGGCAATCCCGTCACGGTCAGGCGGCTCGTTCCAGGCTAGAAAGACGCGGTCATCACAGGAGACCGTTGATTCATGTTTGGGGCTGACGACTTCCGGCGCAGGTGGCGGGGCATTCGGGGTGGCCGTGGGAGTGAATGTTTCTGTGGGGGACGGTGTATTCGTTTGAGTAGCGGTTGGGGTCGATGTTCTCGTCGGAGTCAGAGTTTGAGTTGGCGTGAAGGTAGCAGGTACTAACCCTATCCCAAATTTAGGGAGCATGGTGAAGATCCCTGTAACCAGAATTCCCAGCCCAATGAGCGTTAAGAAAAAGCGTGTAAAGAAGGATGAACGCGGCTTTAGCTTCAAGGGTCCGATTTCACCGGTGTTCACCAAAACAAAATCGTCCTCGCCATCCAACCGAACTGCATCGATGCCATGTTTGATCAAGCCCTTGTCACGGTTCAAGGCAGCAGTTTTCAAGTTATAAGCAGCATCGGCTGGCATATCGATAAAGGCATGGACACTGCCCGCAGTTACATTTGCCAGGTTCAAACTGGTGCGCGGCGTTTCGGCTTTTTCTGTCATGAGTCTGAGCAGTTCTTCCTGCTCTTTTGCCCCGAACTTTTTCACGGTTTTTGTCCCCATCACCACTTCCACTTGGCGTGTGGCTGGCACGGCTTCCAAACGCTGTTGGTGCTCACGCAGGATATTGACCAGCTCCTGATAACTCTCGTCAGGACTGGCATAGAACTCGATCCATTGAACGCCTGAGAGTTGATACAGTAACTCCTCGGGCAAGTCAACTGATGCCAATACAAAAGGGAATAACCTGCGTTTGGCGTTTTCTGCCAGATCCACTTCCTTGCGGACGTTGTCAGAAGCAGTGGAGTTTGGGGAGAGCATTAACAGGAAGGCATCACTCGTATGAATTGCCTTGACGATCTGCTTGCGCCATAAGTCACCACCCTTGATGTTCTCGCGGTCTAACCAAACCTCAAAGCCATCGCTTTTGAGGCGCGCGACAACGTGGTCAACGATCTTTGTATCTTGCCGGGAATAACTGATAAAAACGAAACCCATGTGACAGCCACAGTTAGACAGTTGGAAACGTCTAGTCCATTATAAGTATTAAAGCCTTATTTTCAATAGGTAATCTGATTTTGATGATAGTCAGGCTTAAGTTATATCCTTGCCTTCCCATTCGTTCATGAATTGACTCAAATATTGCACCATCACCGCATGCCGTTGTTCTGCGATGTGTTTGGCGGTGTTGGTGTTCATCATATCTTTGAGCAGTAGTAATTTCTCGTGGAAGTGATTGATGGTGGCGCTTTTGCTGTGCTTGTATTGTTCGAACGTGACGTGCATCTGTGGGGGTGAGTCGGGGTCGTAGAGTGGACGGTTTTTGTAACCGCCATAGGCGAAGGCACGGGCGATGCCGATGGCGCCGATGGCATCGAGCCGGTCGGCATCCTGCACGATGAAGCCTTCAAGCGTGTCCATTTTGTTTTCCACGCCAGCACCTTTGTAGGAGATGTGCATGATGATACGGCACACGGCGTCAGTGATGGAAGCGTCGATCGAAAGCGAATCAAGCCAGGCTTTGGCGCGAAGCGGGGTTTCATCGCTTGAGTCGTTGAATTTCCAATCATCCAGATCGTGGAGCAGGGCAGCGAGTTGGACGATGAAGGAATCTGCTTTTTCGTATTCGCAGATCGTGGTGGCGTTCTTCCACACGCGATAGATGTGCCACCAATCGTGACCAGACGAATCGCCGGAAAAATCCTGTTTGATGTAGTCAGCTGTTTTTTTAAGGATGTCTTGTTGGGTCATGGTGAGCCTGCCTTCTTATGACGACGTAAGCCAGCTTATGGATTGTACTCACAAATATTAACCAGAAAAAGGCTCAGCAATGACAAATAAACGTCCCCAACTGGAAGCATCTCCCACGGCAATACAAGTCTGAAGGATGATTTGTCCGGGCCTGTCATAAACTTTTGAAAATGTTTCTGCAGTTGTCATATGGTGATTGTTCTGCAGGTCAACAAATTCGCTGAAAGTACTGGTTGGTTCAAGGGCTTGATAGCGCAGAATTTCTGTAACGACCAGCATGGATGTTTGCCCATCCCCATAAATCAAATAGAAAATTTGATTTATCTCCAACAGTGAAAAGCTCTGGCCGGCAAGATAGTTGTGCGCCAGGAAACCAGCCGACCCAAATTGAGATGCCAGGTCAAATTGTGTTACGGTATTTTTCACGGAGGAGACAAAGTGATTGTTTCCCTCCGGCTGATGAATAACGGGCGCAGCCATGATTTCTGGTATGTAAACCCCTCTGACTTCATTAGATTGACCGTTTCTCAGTTCTTTGACAAATGTGTTGAGTGCAGGCAAGTTTTTGTCCACCAAGTGCTGGTTTGGTGCCTGTGCCCTTCCAAATGAACTTGCGGTTACGAACAGGATAAAGATACATGGGAAGGCAAGAATCGAACGAAGGGATTTAGGCTGCATTACATTCTCCGGATCCTAAAATTTGCATCTAGTGCCCGAACCAGCCGAGCAAAGCTGTTCGGGTACTAGAACATGAAATTATTGTTCCGGCAACAAGGCTTGCCTGGTCAGATCATCTGACCTGAGTGTGTGGGCATATAGCGCTAACGAATGTTTCAGCCGGCGAAATTTGCCTAGTATAGAACAATATCAAGGATCTGGAGTCTGTTTTCCCATTTTGCCAAGTAATCACATAGTTATCGCATACTGGTCGTAGGTTTATTCTAACAATAGAAAGATTGGCTGTGACTTGTGTTTACGAATCTGACCACGGATAACATCTGAGATACCCCCTATTGCATTGCTAATGGACTGTTTTCTAAAGGCTTTTTGCCACAGAGAGCGCCGAGAAAAGCTTTAAAAAATCTCTGTGGACTCTGTGTTCTCAGCAACTAATGCTCCTTACTAGTGCCAAGAAGTGGACTTACAGACTGACCTAATTTACTTCCACCAGGAAACCGTAACTGACATCGCCTTTGCCTTCCCAAACGGCGAAGACATAGAAAACATACAAGCCAGGTTCCAGTTCCACATTGATTTCCTGTGAGGTTTGCAAGGGCAACTGCGAAGTGTATCCCTCTGTATAACTCCACCAACGATACCCTCGTGCGGTTTCAGGAAGTTCATGAGCACTCGAAACCTCAAAAGCCGAAAGGGATAATTGACTCGGTGCTTCAGCCAGTGGCAAGGTGAGGAGTCCCACGACAGGCGATGAAGAAATCAATGGATCGTGTTCAGTTGGAATACCGATCATATCGGCACAAGCATTTACTATCTCGCCCGAAGCTGTTGGCCCGCTCCAACAGTAGGTCCCTATTCCGGCAGTTTGCGTTGTGCCGTTGATCTCCAGCGAGGCGGGCGGCGGAGTGCCATCGGAAGGTGTCTGGGTTGGAAATGAGATGGTGGGAGTTGTGTTCGTCGTAGAGATACAAGCTGTTAGCAATAATATGGAAAGAACCGTCAGAAGAAAAGGAAATTTTCTTTTCATAGCGTGGACTCCTTTCTTGTAAAATGACAGTTACATCAATTTATCTTGTTTTCTTATCTTTTGCGCTTACTCGCCGCCATAGACTTCTAACAATTCAATTTGTACTTGTGGAACGATGACCTTCACATAGTCGCGCATATCTTGCAGGTGTTGAACAATTGCCAGTTTGTCGATTCCTGTCGGAGCATAGACAGTAAACACCACATTTCGCGTGGACTCTGTGATCTGTGTCCGCTGATCGGGACCGTAGATGATATCTGAAATAATTCCCACCTGATCACTGATCATCATGTCACCTGCTTTGACGACTTGCTCTACGCCGCGCATCAACATATAACTTTCTGTTCCTTGTGTGACATCGAGGGTGAGGGGCAGTTGTAAAGTATCCAGATCGTGCCCTGCTGTGAGTAGCATATTCTTCACTTCCGCCATGAACATGCACTCGACCAGCGATGCCACGGTTGGAATGGACTTCCCTTTCAGGACAATCGATTCTAGTTGCAACTGCACATGATAAGTCTTCTTAAAACTTTTATAGTATTCCCCATAGACTTTTAGGGTCGGATGACTTGCAATCGTGGCGCGATCCTGCCCCGCAAATCGGGCGCGCAATTCTTCTTCCAACTCTGCCTTTTGTCTTTCTAATTCGATGTGATGCGCCGGGTTGGAAGCATTCCTCAGCACCAACACGCCCACATGCGCGCTGGGGAAAGCGGATTTCCATGCAGGCATAGCTTCAAGCATATGATTTAACTCGGATCAATTAGGGTTAAGTTCAGGTCCAATGACAAGATTACGTCCGGATTGTTTGGCTTTATAGAGCGCCGTGTCGCTTTCTTTGAGCAGGTCAATTGGTTTCTGCGTTCCATCTCGCAGGCTGCCCACACCGACACTAATGGTAAGTTGTTTATGTTTCCAGGAGGCGCGTTGGATGCTGCGCCGGAACCTTTCGCCCATGACCATGGCGGCCTTGATATCTGTATTTGGCAGAATAATGGCAAACTCCTCCCCGCCATAGCGGGCGACCAGATCATGAATGCGGACATCTGCTTTCAGCAAAGTTGCCACGGCTTTTAATGCCTCATCACCGGCGGTATGACCAAATGTATCGTTGTATTGTTTGAAGTGATCAACATCGACCAGGATCAGGGAACACGCCACTTTATAGCGTTGTGCCCGTAAAAATTCCTCTTCGAAACGGTTATCAAACGATCGGCGATTGTGGACCCCGGTGAGGGGATCTGTCAGGGACTGGTTTTCAAAGTCTGCCCGCACCTTCTCCAATTCACGTTGGTAATCCTGCAATTGATCGATGTATTGTTCCTGTTTAAGCACAGATTTTTCGAGGGTGGCGATGCTGCGGCGCAATTCAAACTGTCCCATGACCTCACGGGAGAGCACCTGTAGCGCATCCATTTGCTCCTGTGTGATGCCGCGCGGTTTGTTATCCATTACACAGATCGTCCCCAGGGCTTCGCCGATCGATGTGACCAGCGACACGCCGGCGTAAAAGCGGATATTCGGCTCCAGGGCAACCAGCGGGTTGTTGACAAAGCGTGGATCATGGGTGGTGTCACTAACGACCATTAGATTATCCGGCATCATGATCGTGTGGTTGCAAAGGGCATCCTCGCGGGGAATCTCGCTTCGTTCAAGACCGATTCTGGACTTAAACCATTGCCGCTCTTCATCCAGCAGGGTGATCAGGGCGATCGGGGTGTTGCAGATCAAGGCTGCCAGTCTGGTAAAGTTGTCATAAGCCTGCTCGGGCAGGGTATCCATGACCTTGTATTCCTGCAGGGCCTTCAATCTGGATATTTCATTTTCAGGGATGGGATAGGATCTATTATTCATAATCGCATCAGGTTACCAATCAAAATATAAGATATCAACCAAGATCTTTGGTGGCATGAATTATATATCACAAAGGTTGACCGTTGCGATGATATGTTACAAAGAGAAAGTGGGTTTCCAGGCAGGCGTTAAGTTGAACATTTGATGTGTATCCAATCCTCCTCGCCTGTGGACAAACCCCACGGGCTATTTCTGCGAAGTCTGCTTGAAACTTGGAATTAGGAAAGGAACGCTCCTTTTGTATTCCAAATAGGAATCGCCAAAGCGAAGTCTCAGTTCAGTCTCTTCAAAATACTTTAGGAAAAAGATATGAGCGGGAATCACTCCCAGAGCGGCAAACAGTGTGAGAAAAGTTGAGTCGGAAACGAAGCCCAGGGCAAGTGCCAGTAGATAGTATCCCAGTGACATTGGATTACGAGTGCGCTTGTAAATATCATCCGCAACAATTCGCTTTGTCAATCGGAAAGCGTTGGCTCCACTGCCCAGGGCGCGTAACAACTTATTGGTGGTACCCATGAAATACAAGCCCGGTACTGCCAAAAGAATTCCAAGAACAAGGAAGAAGGTCTTCCACGGCAGGGACTTCAAACCGACGAGTTCATCAAAGTGTGTGAACCCGGGAGAAAATAAACCAAGGGTGATGGGCGCGCCCAAACCAGCGAAGAACAGGAAATGCATCACGCGGCTGGATTTCTCTGCATTTTCTTTCGAAGGATTCTTTCTCAGCCATGTGCCAAGAATCCACGTGCCTGCGACAAAAGTGAATAAACCGATGAAGACAAAATAAAACGTAAGCATATCCGTTATTCCTTTATATTAGAACGATTCAATTATAGCCAACCTCAACCCGGATGAATGAAAGATAGTCCCGCCCGTGGACAAAATCCACGGGCTATTCCTACGAACCTCACCTATTGAGCATGCAGAGATTTACAATATCATGATTCTTTAGCGAGCGATACAAGGAACCTGCCGTGAATTGCACCGACAACCATACCTGCCAATAATAATGTCCCCGCCATCAACAGCACGGATTGCCACAGCGCGGACATTTTGAACGCCAGATCAATGCCCCAGAAAATGACGGGCATTCCGAAAAACCATGCCAGCATGTTGGCAGGGATCCATAGTCCCGCGCGCTTGACCTTGCCGCGCATCGCCAACCACTGCGCAAAGGACAGCACAGCTCCACCGACCGCGCCCAAACCTGCGGCTAATAACAGAACGATCCATTGGGGTGGTTCCGCCATAGGTGCGGATTGCGCTGTCGCTTCACCCATACTCATCAATGTGGACGGCAGATAACCCAGCACATAGGCGATCAACGCACCGATCAGCGTTCCACGCCACCAGGCAAACCTCTCGATTGTTGGGAACGACGGGTGCATTGCCCACCATTGCGCCAGCCCAAGGATCGTGGCTTCCACCGCGCCGCTTATTACAGCAAAGACAAAAGAAAGCAGAATGCCCGTCATGGTTTGCTGGTTATCCAGCATCGAGAAGGCAAGCCCTGTAATGATAAAGGTTAGACCCAAGCCGAACAGTTCGCCAAATGCATTGACACCTATCCAGCGGAACCACAGTTGACGTTGACGATTGGTCATATTTCCCTCCGAGATTCAAATAACATACAAGTCATATTATACATTCCCCCGCGCGGACTCGACATCACGTACATTTTTCTCCACTTCATCCCCGCCCGTGGACTAAATCCGCTGACTGTCGCTTGAAGTCTCTCAAGCGGATGCAGCTTGTTTGACCGCATTCACCGTGCTGTCATAATTTGGTTCCGCCATCTGGTCCGGGACATATTCCGTGTGGACGATCTTGTCGTGCTGATCGATCACGATAACTGCCCGTTGTAGCAGCCGCCATTCTTTGATCAGCACACCATAATCCCTGCCAAACTTTTCATCGCGGTGTGATGATAACATCACGTGGCTGACATTCTCGCTGGTTTGCCAGCGTGCCTGCGCAAACGGCAGGTCCATGCTGACGGTGTACACAACAACATCCGCTGGCAGGTCAGCGCGGATCTTTTCCCAGCGTTGCGTTTCCACATGACAGACCGGCGTATCAAGGGAGTTGATAATATTCAACAGGCGGACTTGACCTGCCGAATCAGATAATTGGATCTGATGCAGCGCACCTGCGGCAGGGTCGAATGAGTCTAATGTAAATGCAGGGGCGGTCGCGCCAGGATGAAGTTTCCCACCTAGTACCGTCAATTGTTCGCCGAGTTCAAATGCTTCACCAGTTCGCTCTTCCATACCTATAAACTCCTTTCGGGATACCAATAAAGATTAAGGCGAGTATAGCATAGCTATCACATGGTTTTTAGATCATCTCCACCCGTGGACGAAACCTACGGGCTATTCCTATGAAGCTTACCGATTGAGCATGCAGAGATTTACAATCTCATGATTCTTTAGCGAGCGATATAAGGAACCTGCCATGAATTGCACCGACAACCGCGCCTGCCAATAATAATGTCCCTGCCATCAATAGCACAGATTGCCACAGCGCGGACATTTTGAACGCCAGATCAATACCCCAGAAAATGACAGGCATCCCGAAAAACCATGCCAGCATGTTGGCAGGGAGCCACAGGCCTGCGCGCTTGACCTTGCCGCGCATCGCCAACCACTGCGCGAAAGACAGCACAGCTCCACCGACCGCGCCCAAACCTGCGGCTAATAACAGAACGATCCATTGCGGTGGTTCCACCATAGGCGTGGATTGTGTCGTCGCTTCGCCCATACTCATCAAAGTGGACGGCAGGTAACCCAGCACATAGGCGATCAGCGCGCCGATCAGCGTTCCGCGCCACCAGGCAAACCTCACGATTGTTGGGAACCACGGATGCATTGCCCACCATTGCGCCAACCCAAGGATCGTGGCTTCCACTGCGCCGCTTACTACAGCAAAGACAAAAGAAAGCAGAATGCCCGTCATAGATTGCTGGTTATCCAGCTTCGAGAAGGCAAACCCTGTAATGATAAAGGTTAGACCCAAGCCGAACAGTTCGCCAAATGCATTGGCACCTATCCAGCGGAGCCACAGTTGACGTTGACTATTGGTCATGTTTCCCTCCGAGATTCAAATAACATACAAGTCATATTATACATTCCTCGTGCGTGGACTCGACACTACGTACATTTTTCTCCACTTCATCCCCGCCTGTGGTCAAAATTCACAGGCTATTCCTACGAAGTCCGCTCAGGTGGGCACTTCAAAAATATTGTATAATGACTCTAACCAAAGGATCATCTATGGAACAGATTACCATTCGAATCAAGGACAAGAAAAAAGCCAAAACACTTTTGGACTTTCTCAAATCGCTCGATTTCATCGAGAGCGTATCTGAGAAAGACTTATCTGTCGAAAAAACATCAAGCACTGGCGGGGAAAATGATTTCTTTTCAATGGCTGGCTTTTGGGCTGGACGCGACATCACCCTACAATCTATTCGTGAGCAAGCCTGGCCCTACCGCGCATGATTCTTTGTGATACCAATATCCTGATTGAGTTCTATAAAGGAAACCCTGAAATTGTTCAGGAATTGGAACGTGTAGGGTTATCCAATCTTTCTATTTCTGTAATTACTCCTGGCGAGTTGTATTTTGGCGCGAGGGACAAGCGCGAATTAGGGCAAATCAAAAAGAACTTATCGCTATTGAACCAAATCCCTCTTGACTCGGATATATCAGAACGCTTTCTTGCTTTGCTTGAAGAATTTGCCTTAAGTCACAGATTGAGCGTACCGGACGCATTGATCGCCGCTACCGCGCTCTCGCAGAATATTCCGCTGTACACTTTGAATCTCAAAGACTTTCAATTCATTCCCAATCTGCAATTACATAAAGCATAATAGCATCCCCGCCCGTGGACGAAACCCACAGGCTATTCCTGCGAACTTCGCTTACCACACGCTATAAACCAAATAGAGATTTGATTCTGTTTCGGTCAGCTTTTTCAATATCCCACCAAACCTATAATGGTCGTTGATCGCAGATTGAAGATCAGCAACGAAGGGACTGAAAACGGCTCCACTGGTAATATCCAACCATATTTGTTGGTCATTCCTGCGGACTTCAACAGGCATCACAACGACCGGTGCCTCATCTTCCACAGTTTTCGTTTCGTAGAAAGCATTGATATCTTCCCAATCACCAGTATAGCTTCTCAACTCTCCAACGAAATGCGCAGACTTGAAGTTAATAGAGTCGTCAATATACGTGGCAGGGTAGTAATCTCTTCAATGACAGGGAATCAACCAGGGATGTGTCTTGTGGATGTTGCAACTGGCTGAAGGATTCCTTATATCCCATCTGCTGGATTTGTGAAGCAAGTAATCCGTAACCTACATACAAGAGGATTACTCCAAATAGAATCCCCAACATTCGCTTGTGCTTTGAGTTCATGTACTGAAGTGCTTTCCTTGTTCGTTCTTGATAATAGGCTTCATCCCCGCCCGTGGACAAACCCACGGGCTATTTCTACGAAGTCTGCTTGAAACTTGGAATTAGGAAAGGAACGCTCCCTTTGTATTCCAAATAGGAATCGCCAAAACGAAGTCCCAGTTCAGTCTCTTCAAAATACTTGAGGAAAAAGATATGAGCGGGGATCACTCCCAGAGCAACAATCAGCGTGAGAAAAGTCGAGCCGAAAACGAAGCCTAGAGCAAGCGCCAGCAGATAGTATCCCAATGACATTGGGTTTCGAGTGCGTTTGTAAATATCCTCGGCAACGATCTTTTTGGTCAGTCGGAAGGCATTAGCTCCGCTTCCCAAGGTGCGTAATAACTTGTTGGTAATTCCCATGAAATACATGCCCGGTATTGCCAAAAGAATTCCAAGAACAAGGAAGAAGGTCTTCCACGGCAGGGACTTCAAACCGACGAGTTCATCGAAGTGTGTAAGCCCTGGAGAAAATAAACCAAGGGTGATGGGCGCGCCTAAGCCGGCGAAGAACAGGAAATGCATCACGCGACTGGATTTCTCTGCATTTTCTTTCGAAGGATTCCTTCTCAACCATGCGCCCAGAGTCCAGGTGCCCGCAGTGAAGGCAAATAAGCCAATGAAGACAAAATAGATTGTAGGCATGTCTGTTGCTCCTTTGTTTTCGTACAGCTCAACTGTTGTCAACTCCAACCCGTGCAGGTGAGCATCCTTGCCCGTGGACAAATCCCACGAGTTATTCCTACGAAGCCCAATCCTTAGTGGACGCACCTACCACAAGAATGTTGGGATCAATGCCAGCAGTGCAGAGAAAATGATAACCGTAAGATTTCCCGTGATCAACTGCGCCTTGAGATGCGGACGGAAATTTTTGTATCCCGCAAAACCTTCTGTGCCGGGCAGGACGAGGAATTTAGGCGTCCATGTATAGAACATGAGCCAGTCGAGGACGATCAGGTCGAACATGGAGACCATAAAGTATTCACAAAAGATGACCAGGAATGCCATCCCATAATTGATCTCGCCGCCAAGGATAAACTCTACGCGATAGACGGAGCGTAAGGGATACGCGATGAGCAGGATAAGCAGGGGAATGGTAAGGATGATACCTGCACGAAATTCCTCCTTCGTGCGCGGCGGGACAGCGGCTCGGACATCTTCAGGATAATCCGATAACGCCATACGCGGTTTGAAGTAGAGCATCAATACGAGAACGGTGGATACAATTACGGTGAGGATTCCCCCGTCTGTCAGAATGCGTGTGAGATAGATTTGTGTCACCATTGGAATCACTAGCTTTTATTTTACCCCCGACTCTTACGCATTCTCTTTCACATCATCACCGCCCGTGGACAAGATCCGCGGGCTATTCCTACGTAAGTTTCTTATGTTTCCAGCCGGTCTTGAGAATCAACCTTTCCACGACTGAAGGGAGCAATTTATCCATACCCACCATAAGTTTTAATAACCAGGGCGTGATTACGACTCTTTGATCCCGTTTGATTCCATGTATGATCGCCTGAGCTACCCGTTCGGGCGTCAGGAGCGGGACGATATTCAATATTTTCGGCATGCGTTCTTCAACACCGGGATAATGGCTAAAGCCCGGGGTTGTTGATGTTCCTGAAATCAGCAATGTGACTCTGATTCCGGTTCCAAATAAATCTGCACGCAGGGATTCGGTAAAACCGCGGATTGCCCAACATGCCGCATTATATGCCGCCGCACCCGGGATCGCCCGATATGCCGCACCTGAAGTTATATTGACGATATGACCGCTGTGACGTTCGAGCATCTCAGGTAAAAAAGACCGCGTAATATTGAACGCCGCAAAATAGGGTAAAGCCATCATCTCTTCTGCAGAACCTGGGGGCGTCTCTTCTGTAAATAACCACTGACCAGTTCCAGCATTGTTGATAATGATGTCTGGTATTCCACATTCTGTTTTTATGGTTTGCGAAACTTCGACAATGGATTTTGAATCGGAAAGATCGATTGAATAATAAAGAACTTTACCACCCTCCTTTGAAATCTGGCTGGCGACATTTTCCAACCCTGATTGTGTGCGAGCTAATAAAATGACAGAAGCGCCGCCCTGGGCAAGCGTGATTGCCGTTGCTGCGCCAATGCCTCTTGAACCGCCAGTGATCAATGCCAGGCTACCGTCAATTTGGGTCACTTAAGTCCTATCCCGCCCGTGGACAAAACCCACGGGCTACTCCTACGAAGTCGGCTTAAGTGGCATTGCCACACAACCAGCTTACTTTCGCGGAGCATACCTTTAGATGCATCCATTTCAGTGCGGGGTATTTTGCCAGAAGCATCTACTTTGGGTGATACATCTTTACAAGTGTTATGTTTATTGGCAAAGGAAAGTCTATCTTTTCTCCAAACCAATCCATGATTTCTATTGCAGAGTTTATCGCCACTAATGAATCTTTCTCGTTCATCTCAAAATATGATTGTTCACCAGAAGGGGACTCTCCGATGTGTGCTATTTTATTTCGAGTTCGATAGAGTTTAATTGCCTTTTGGTATAAAACCTCTTTTTCATCGAACAGAGATTTTCCAATGAGATATAAAGGAACTTCATGCAGGCGCTCAGAAAATTTGCTTTTACTGAAGAGAAACTCGAATACTGGGTCTTTACGAATTAAGGAGTTTCCTTTTTGAAATTCAATTATCCTCAAATTGCCTTGAAAATCATTGCTCCTAGTGATTGAGGCATATATTTCATCTAGCTTTGTAGATGTCAGAGATTCTATTGACATAGCGGCAAATAATAAAGCTCGACGATAATCTTTTCCCTTGAGAGCGTGAATAGCGTCTACTAACAGAGTTTCATAAACAGGAATTGTCTTATTGTTAAGTTCATTATCTGCAATAAACAAATCTTCCCAGACAATAGCGGTACTCCATACATAACTATTTAAGAGGCTCTCCACTTCTAAGTTTTTATGTGGAAAGTCCAAAGATGGCATTCCATCAATTTCGATACGAAACATACTTACAAAATTTCTTGAAATATCAACTTGCTTACTAACGTACCTTAAGTTTGTGGCTAAACGTTCTACATAATCTGGAAATATCATGATATCAGCGTCTTCTTGACTTCTAGTTGTCCCAAAGACAAAGCAATTAGTTGTTATGATGGACGCTTCGTCTTTTATGCCAGCGATTCTCACTTCAATACTGGGACTCGTATTCAATTTAGAATACAGCAATGGGTTAACAAAGAAATAACCGAGCAATGACGATAATTCGCCAATGGCTGGGGCGTCTTTGTGAATCTTCCAATGAAAATCACCCGCAAGTGTGACAAAGTATATGAACATTTTGACATCCAAAATTGATGTGATTATTATACCTTCCCTCCTCCTATCAGACTTTCATTAACCTCCCCACTCGTCCAGTTGCCAAATTAGTCTTCTGGTCTTATAGTCTGTTGATTACGTAGGGGCGACCCTACAAGGCAGTCGAGAAAATCGTCTAGCAGGGATTATTGACTTATCGTGGCGTTCGTCAGTCCCTGACGGGTCGCCCCTACAACTACAACTAGGAGACTACAAGCTTATGCACTACGGTGGCTGGTTTCAATACATGCGTTCGGGCGACGAAAAGCCCAAGGTAACAAGAGAACTTTTACTGCGCGTGCTTTCGTATGCGCGCGAATATTGGTGGCATATCGGGGGCATGCTCGTGACGATTACCGTGACGACGGGTCTGTCCCTGCTTACGCCGTTGATCTTCCGCAACATGATCGATGTGGTGCTGCCTGCCAAAGATGTGCAACGTCTGATCTGGCTTGGTGTAGCGTTGCTGGGCATCCCTTTGCTGGAAGGCGGGATCAATGTCGTTCAGCGGCGGTTGAATGCAGCGGTGGGTGAGGGCGTCATTTATGATCTGCGTTCGACGCTCTTTGCACGACTGCAACGCATGTCCTTGCGATTTTTTACCAATACGAAAACTGGTGAGTTGATGTCGCGCCTCAACAACGATGTGGTCGGCGCGCAGAACGCCATCAGCAATACCATCGTTAGTATCGTGACCAATATCATCGAAGCGATTGCGTTGCTGGCGGTGATGCTCACGCTTGAATGGCGACTGACGGTTGTCAGTGTTTTGATTCTTCCGCTCTTCATCGTTGCCGCACAAAGGCTCGGTATTGTTCTGCGCGACATTGCCCGCAAAGCCATGGAAATGAATGCCCAGATGAACGCGCACATGAACGAGACGCTCAACATCGGTGGCGCGTTGCTCGTCAAATTGTTTGGTCGCGCTAACGAGGAAGAAAAACGTTTTCGTGATCGTGCCGCCAACGTCCGCGATATCGGCATTCGACGCGCGGTGGTTGGCTCCACTTTCTTTGTCATCTTTGGTCTGGTCAGCGCGGTGGGCACGGCGCTGGTGTATGGTCTCGGCGGCTATTACGTCATCACCGATGTCTTCACCGTTGGCACCATCGTGGCGTTCAGTTCGTATCTCGGTCAACTCTATGGCACGCTGCAAGGGCTTGCGGGCGCGCCTGTCGAATTTTCAACCAGCATGGTTTCCTTCGAGCGCGTGTTCGAGATCATTGATCTGCCGCAGGATATTATTGAAAAAGAAAACGCTATCGTCTTGAGTGATGCAAAAGGCGAACTCAAATTCGATAACGTGGACTTCAACTATCACGTGGACGAAACCAAATTGTTGAAAGATGTCAAACGTTACGG
>Ga0180074_1000075_pt1 | contig 19734 bp, 18 predicted proteins | sample EasRiv366_16_10D_FD_121773 | JGI IMG/M metagenome (GOLD analysis project Ga0180074, IMG submission 121773) | Soil microbial communities from meander-bound floodplain in the East River, Colorado, USA - East River metaG ERMLT366_16_10D | ecosystem: Environmental > Terrestrial > Soil > Floodplain ...
AGAGAAACTGAAGCGCCAGTTTGTCGAATCCGTTTGCGAGATCAGCCAAACTGCGCCAAAGGCGAGTCCGAAGCCAAGGATTGTGGTGGGGGATGGAATCCCAAGCGTGAATAAACCAAAGATTACCGGCACGAACGCAGCGAGCAATGCCGAGACCGGTGCCGCGATGGTCATTTGCCCATCGGCAAGGGCGCGGTATAGGAGGATCAGCCCACCAAGCCCCAACAAGCTTGCCAGCGCGCCCCAGAGTAAGTCTGTAAATGGCGGGAGTGGTTCATGTGTGAGCAGGGCTAACGCTGTAAATGGGACCAGCCCCGCCAGCTCTGCCAGAAAGAGCACACGATAGGCGCTGGTGCGTTTGGTGACAATGCCGCCGATGTAATCTGCCGCACCCCAGGTTGCCGCAGATACAATGCCATAGAAAATAGAGAGCAAGTTAATTTTCCTTGTAGTTTGATGATGGAAAATGCCACTCTAGGCAAAGAGCCTCAGAGTGGCACGCAGGCAATTGCAATCAATTATAAGCTGTTCAGCCCCCTGATTACTTTGATAGCTACTGGTTTCGATAGGTTTCCCACCATTTCATGAGGAAGTTATAGATTACCTCATCACCATCAATGAATCCGCCTATAGGATAGTTCTTCCCTTCCGCGAGGACGACGTTCACAAAATTCGTAACACGCCCATAGCGCCCACGTACAGATTTCATTTTGATCTCTTTGATCTGTTTTGCGCTAACTATCTTCTCTTCCATGAATGTTTCGATCGTGAGCTTGTTTGGCTCCACTTTTATGGTGCCAACCTGAAGAAACGGGATGAGGCAAAGCAATATGCAAACTACAGCACTCAACTAACGATGCAGTTCTTGCCTGTGGTGAGGCAAAAGCAAGCCAGATAAGAAGAAAGCTGAACGGAACAAGCCCAAAGAGCATGCCATATTGCTTGATAAAACTTTTCTTGAAGATTCTTGTGTCAGTAGGTGCAGAAATGGATGGATTCGCAGACATAGTTGCTATTTTCCTCTCTTCGATTGAGTTGCTTGCGTTTTTGATTATACCAATGGTATTGTAAAAGATTTCTTGCGATTCAAGCCATTTTTATCTGGCTTTATAGGTATCCCACCAGTTGGTCAAAAAGCCGTAGAGCACTTCATCGCCTTCCGAGAAGCCAGCCAGTGAAATGGCGCCGCCCTCAGCAGGTTGAACATGAATGTAATTAGATGCCCGCCCGCCGCGGCCGCGGACAGTTTTCATACTAATATTCTTGATCTGCCGGGCGCTGTATTCTTTTTCGCCGAAGAATGTTTCAGTCGTTAATTTATCAGGCTCCACTTTAAGCTGGCTCACTTGAAAGAACGGCAGGAAGATCATCAGCAGACAGAATAACACCGCTATGGAGGCGCCAATCTTGTACTGTGGTTCTGCGTAAACAGACCAGGCTGAGACCAAACAAAAAGGCACGACCAGAAAACACAAACCATATTGCGCCAAAAAGCTTTTCTTGAAAATTTTTGTGCCAGTAAATGCAGCGCCCGTGTTACCCGCCACGGTTGGTGCATTGTGGTGGTCAACTGAAGCGAAATTCCCCTGAACTGGTGCAGATTCCACCTTCCCAAACAGATCCGGGCGTCTCTGCCGCAATATCTCAACGATACGTGGATAACCACTCACCTGGTTTGAAACATTGACAACTTCACCGTTCTTGCTGGATAGTTCCAAACGGCGTTTCATCGTATTGGATTTGATCTTGACGATCTCATACCAACCGATCTCTGCACTGCTGAAAGTTCCGGAGGCGCGAATTCCTTTTTCGCTAACCTCAACTTTGGGTGAGAACGTCATGGCGACGAGTCCCGTTACTAGCGCCAACCCAAGGAAAGGCAAACTATTGACAAAGTTTTGGGAGGCAACCAGCAAACCAACACAACCAAAGAAAGCCACGAACACATACATCAAGATGCGCCAGAAGAGTGGATACTTAAATACCAACGGCTTTTCTGCGCTGGGGTTCACAGAGGGTCCTAGTTTGGGTCGCTCTGGTGCATAAGATACAACAGGCAGGGTCGTTTGGGAAAGTATCGGATTGCTGAATGGCGGTTGTGCAAACGGAGCCACAGCCGATGAAACCGGAGCAAGGTCGGGCATGTAAGCAGGTGTACCGCCCATCGCGGCGCGGTCCATCTCAAGCATTTCTTCGCGGGCAAGCTGGTTTGTTGGGTCCAGGGTGAGCACGCGTTTTAAACATTGTCGTTTGCGTTCGGGGTCATCCAGCACGGCGGCGAGCACCAACCACGCGTCGACATCATTTGGATTGGCCGCCAGCACTTGTTTGACAAAGTCTATCGCCTTGTTCTTGTCACCCTGATTTGCGGCTTCGAGCGCTGATTGTACAAATTGGTGCATCTATCGTCTCCCAATGTTGAATTACATCAATTATGCAACAATTCTGCTCTTTGAAAGTCATCAATTTCCTTGCAGAAAATCATACCTTTTCGGATGCCTCGGTGCGGCGCCCCATCAGGCTGCCGAGAGAATGCCGTAAAGGATGGGAAGCAAGTTGGTTTTCCTCGTAGGTAAAAGATATAAAAATGTCACTCCGAAAGAGATGAAGGATTTCAGAGTGACACACGAGATTCACCATTCAATTATAAACCTGTCCCCGCTTGGTTTTGATTTTGACTATCTGCTTCGATAGGTATTCCACCAACTCATGAGGATGCCGTACATGATCTCATCACCATCTGAGAAGCCACCCAATGGATAATTCTTCCCTTCAGCTGGGGTCACATTTACAACATTTGTAACGCGCCCATAACGTCCTTGAATGGAGTTCATTTTGATCTCTTTGATTTGACGGGCAGTAAATTCCTTTTGTTCGAAAAAAGTTTCAATGGTTAGTTTGTTTGGCTCCACTTTGACTGTACCAACCTGAAAGAAGGGAATGATCATAATCAAGACGCAAAAACCAGCAACGGCGATGAAGCCCATTCTTTCTTCTGAGGCAGGGGAAGCCAAAGCCAGCCATATAAACAGTAAACCAAACAAAACACCAAGCAGGGACATGCCATATTGTTTGAAAAAATTCTTGCGAAAGGTCCGGGCTTCGCCAAACGTTGAAGTACCCTGGTTCTGGAGGAAAGACAGGCTGTGTTCCATATCTGGTGCATTTTTCTGTCCAGTTGACGTTGCTTGTACGTTGAATAAATCGGGGCGCTTTTGCCGCAGGATTTCGACGATGACAGGATACCCTTCGATTTGGGTTGATATCTTCAAGAGGTTGCCATTGTTTGAGGCCAACTCCAGTTTTTTACCCATGACATTGGATTTCATGCTGGCGATCTCATTCCATTTGATTTCAGATTTGCTCAGCAGGTTCGATAGCCGAATGTCAGATTCGCTTACTGTAACGCTGGATTGATTCGATAAAGCGGCAAGACCGAATAGCAATGCCATACCGAGAGGTGGGATGCAGGTCGCAGAACCTTGTGCGGCAATTATGAATCCTGTAAGACCAAGGATTGCCGCAATGACGAAATATCCAATTCGCCCGCGAGCCGGATATCGAAATACAATGGGCTTCCCCTCTTTATCATTCGTCATTCCATGTATCTGAGCTGCGGATGCTGTCTCAACCGGGGATATTGGAATAGGTGTGGATGTTTGCATGTTGGATGGAAATATTGAAATTGGAGATGCAGGTTCAGGTTGTCCTTTTGGACCTGCGGACGAATTTTTTTCTCCATAAGTACTTGAATACGATGAGGCCCCCGCTGATGACGTTGCCGGTTGTTTTTGAGAGGCGATAACTTCGGCAAATAAGTTTGGCAACTTCTCCTGCAAAATTTCCATGATGGTTCGATAGCCCTGAATATTTGTTGAAATTTTGGCTGATTCACCTATGTTGGAACGAAGGATCAAATTTCCCCTGAGAGGATCTATTTTTAAATCGATAATCTCATCCCATTTCATTTCAATTGTACGAAACCACGACGCTACCCGGATACCCTTGCCATCAGTTTCAACTTTGGAGGAAGCGGTTACTAAAAAATAACCAAGCGTCAGTGTCATACCCAGGAACAGAACTAGGAAAGCGAAGCTATACGACCAATCAACGACAGCAAACAAAAGTGTCCCGCAACAGGATATGACAGTAAAAACATACAAGACAGCCATACATCCTGCCGGATATCGAAAGATCCGTGGTTTATCAAAGAAGGCAGTGGATATCTGATTTGAAATAACATCTTGTGAAGCATGCTGGGGTTCTGAAACGGGTTGTGATTTCGGTATGGATATGCCGGGCGAATGCTGATGGTAAGCATCAATCTCGGCGCGATCCATCTCCAACATCATTTCACGTGCTGCTTTATTCGTCGCATCCAGTGAGAGTACGCGGTTCAAGATCTGACGCTTTCGCATGCTCTCGTCCATCATTGTGGACAGAGTAAGCAACGCATCGATATCGTTGGGATTCGAATTAATGACCTGTTTGATAAGTTCCAATGCTTTGGATTTGTCGCCCTGTCTGGCAGCTTCCATGGCTGATTGAAGTAATTCGTGCATGGTAATTTCCCTTCTACAATGAGTCTAACGTCCAGCTTATACCAGACCCAATGGTGTATTGCCAAGCATGGACAATGATTAAAAGGTTACAACTTTCCCGCGGCGCGCGCGCGCTCCAAAACCTTTTGTGCGTTCTTCAACAGCGGCATATCGATCATCTTGCCATCCAGCGCGTACGCACCTTTCCCCTCTTTTTGACTGGACTCAAATGACTCGACGATCCGTTTGGCGTACTCGATCGCTGAAGCGGATGGAGTGAACGCTTCCTGCACAGCCGACACTTGATTCGGATGAATGATCTGTTTCCCGCTGAAGCCGAATCCTGCTCCCTGCTCCGCTTCGGCACGGAGTCCTTCCGAGTCTTTGAAATCAATAAAAACAATATCCAACGCCTGCAAGTCATTCGCCGCACAAGCTGTGACCGTTGCCTGTCGCGCATACAACAACTCGCTGGCAGACTTCGTCCGCACCGCGCCAATGGATGCGGCAAAGTCCTCGCCGCCAAAGATGATGGCTTCGAGACGTTTATCCGCTTCGGCGATCTCTTTGAGATTCATAATGCCTTTCGCGGTCTCCACTCCGACCAATAAACGGATACTCCCAATATTCAATTTAGCCGAGAGCTCATACGTCTCAATATGTTCGCTGACCCATTTCACCTGTTCGGCAGTTTCGATCTTTGGCACGACAATTGAATCAGGGTTTGTCACCAGCGCCGCTAATAGATCGAGTTTCTCCAACCCTGAGCCAATACTGTTGATGCGGATACATCTTTCAGAATTCCCAAAATCCAATTCCTTCATCGCCTGCGCAATGACCGCGCGTGCTTCATTCTTTTTGTTTACCGCCACACCGTCTTCCATATCCATGCAAATGGAATCGACCCCCAGCGTGACAGATTTTTCGATCTTGCGCTGGTCATCGCCGGGCATATATAGAAGTGCGCGTCGTGAGTGCATACGTCTCCTTATGGATTGAGTTCTGTTAACTTGTTGCTTGTTAAATCCAATTCGTACTTTCGAGTCTTCAATTGCCCTTGTTCAAGTACTACAGCGTCCAAGGTAATCTTTGTTTCGTCTATCCACTCAGTTACTCTTAATTCACCTTGATGATCTGTTGTCAATTCGGTTATTTTCGATGTATCCTTATTCCACAAGAAAATTGATGTTACGAAACCATCACCACCCAGATAACGACTTACGGAGAATACAAGTTTTTGACTGTCCGGCGACCATACAAATTCTCCGCCTGTATTGTATTTGGGGTCAAATTCAAAAGATTGTTCATCTCCCGACTGCATATCACGAATATTCAATATGACCGGCGATTGATCGGTCACAATATAAGCCAGCCTTCTGTCATTTGGCGAAAACGCGAATGAATAATATCTCCAGTTGCTTCTGACTAGCGGCAGTACTTCACCAATCTGACCTGTTTCCAGATTGAGTCTATATAAGACGATTCCCTGATGGAAGGGCTCCCAATAACCATCCGTGTGTGGATTGAAACCTATGTAAGCATAAGCACCATCGTTTGACCAGTGGTTCACACCGCCGAAGTATTCTGCCCCATAAGAAATTAATGTATCGGAGGATACTTCCCATTTTTTGGTTTCGTCCACACGGACTATCTCGATCGTACCTGAACTACAAAACACTTCCACCCATAGCCCGTTGGGAGAAAATCGAAAGCCTCTTGCTTGATTGCGGTAGATACAGTACTTATCCAGTTTATCGTGTAGAACTTGCTGTGTTGCGGTGATGGCGGCTTGTTCTGGCGGAGGTGTTAATGTAGGGGCTCTGGCTTCTGTTTGCCAGGCAGAATAGGTTGCCAGGGATGATTCGGTCCAGGGCCAAATTCTACAAAACGCCCCCTCCAGCGGTCCTTCAGGAATTAGTTGGATACTATTCCAGGTTTCTGTAGGCAAATCTGCAGGAACCCTAATATCAAAATTTACATACCCATTCTCATCTGTCATTATGCTCGACGGTAATTGAAAGCTCTTATCCGAATCAGAATAATAAATAATAACGAATATTGGGTGGTTTGGCGGCAAGCGAAAAGCCGATAAATTGACGGACGAACCGAGATGCGCTTTCTGAGGCGAGGCCTGACAAAAAGGGAAACCTCCAGATACTAATCGGGGATCTTCAATCGTTGAGGTGGATCTTACAGAGGGTACAAGAGTAATGATTGGGCTCGGAGTTTGTGTACGCTGAGCTTCTGTTACCGGTTCAGGGGTAACAGGCATTCCACATGTTGAAAGGAGAAATGCAAGAAGAGTAAAAAGACCAACCTTTTTTTTCATCCTTTATCCTTCCGCCATCATCCTTTCTTCAAAAACATCGCCGTTCTCTCAAACTCCACCACAATTGTACCGTCTGGTTTTTTGCCCCAGCACTTGATTCGCACAATCCCCGCATTAGGGCGTGACTTCGACTCACGCTTCTCGATGATCTCGCTTTCGGCATAGATCGTATCCCCATGAAATACAGGATTCGGATGCACAACCTTGTCATAACCTAGATTAGCTACGATCGTACCTTCAGTGAGTTCAGCCACGGTCAAACCAACCACGAGACCAAATGTGAACACGCCATTTACCAGCCGCTGACCAAACTCCGTTTTGGAGGCGAAATCCTCGTTGACGTGCAGCGGCTGCGTGTTCATCGTCAGCGCCGAGAAGAGCACATTATCCATTTCGGTGACAGTGCGTCCCGCGTGCTTGAATTTCATCCCAACTTCAAGTTCATCAAAATATTTTCCGGGCATAATTGCTCCTTGGTCAAAAAATGTCAAAGGTCGAAAGTCAAACGTCTACTCCATGACCTTTGACGTTTGACTTTCGACGAGCTTATTTTATTTTGCTTTCTTCCTCTGTACCCTTGCGCCTGTGCTTCTCTTTTTCTGACCACCAACCAGCTTCTTTACTTCCCTGTGCTTCTCTTCCAGACTCAACTCCAGTTCATCAATGCGCCGTACCAGGTTGTTAATCTCCAACTCGGCTTTGGTGTTCACGTCATGGTCGATCTCTGCCGCGAGCCGATCTTTTGCTGACTGGCGGTTCTGACTCATCATGATCACTGGCCCCGAATACGCGGCTTGAAAAGACAGCGCCAGGTTCAGCAAAATGAACGGATAGGGATCCCAGTGATTGATCCACGCGGTCACGTTGAGAATGATCCACACCGTAAGGATGATTGTTTGGGTAATGATAAAGGGCCACGAGCCGATCGTATCCGCCACCTTATCTGCCACGCGCTGCCCCACCGTCATCTGCTCTTCCTCAATTTCGTTGACGTTACGGCTGACCATGTTTCGCAGAATGCGGTCGTTGTCGCGCAAACGTCCACCCAGTTCCACCAGGACATCAATCGCTGCATGCGTGTGGGCGCGCAGAAAGTTGAAGAACTCGTCACGTTCCAACACCAGCGTCGTCACATCTTCCACTGCGCGGATGCGTGCCGAACGCGGCTCATTCGTGAGCATCGAGAGCTCACCGAAGAAATCGCCGGGTCCCGCTTCATGCAACACCACATCCGAACCATCGGCATCGCGGACGATGACCTCCACTTGCCCTTCGGTGATCACATAGAACAGATCACCGATCTCACCTTCGCGGATGATCACCTGACCGGCTTTGAACTTCATCACATCCATGATGTCACGGATGCCTGCCACTTCGTTTTCATCCATTTCGCTAAACAGCGGCACTTCACGTAATTCGATCTCAGCCATAAACAACTCCTCTATTCGATCTCGATCAAGACCTGTTCGCGTTCTACAGTTTGACCTTGTTTTACAAATAATTTTTTCACCAATCCATCACGCGGTGCTTGAATGCGGATTTCCATCTTCATCGCCTCCAGCACCAAAAGAGTCTGACCTTTCTTAACTGCCTCTGCCTCGACGACGCTCACGCTTCTGACCAAGCCGGGCATTGGAGCAACCAACTCTGAAGCATGATCGTGGCTGGAACCTTTTCGCTTCGCACCCGACGCCTTGGTCAACATCACTGTTTGACCATTCACCGTCACCCAGCGCTTCGCCCCATCAGATGAAACATACGCGATTACGCGCTCGCCATCGATGAGCAGTTCCAACTGTCCACGCTCCGCATCTGCGCGGATGATTTCAACATCAACGGTCTCATCTCTCACTGTAGCGCGATAGGATTTTCCATTTGGCGTCAGGTCAATGGGGAAGGATTGGGAGTCGTAGTCAAAAGAGATTTTCATAAGGCCTATTGTAATAAGATTATATGATCAGGGAATGAGGTTTTGATATTATCTTTTTGTAATGTGTATAATAAAATTTGCTGTGGTCGAAATTCATATCTAAAGGAGTGACAATGTCTAAGTATGATGATTTGAGAGAACCTTATAAATACATACCAGCTAAACAAAGGTTAGTCATCTTACGGGCTGAAATGATAACTCCTTTAGCAGTAATACATGGTTTCGCAACTCTCTTGGGACGTATAAATTTAGAAGATTCCTCAACTTTTCCCAAAGATTATAACAATATGGTGGAGAGAGTATTACAAGCACATAACGACATCCACTCGGTATTAGATGCCTTAACTTCTGACATCCCGGTTGACTGAAATAAACTATCAACTAGCACTTATCCTAAACCCACTTGGGTTTTTCCACGGGCTATATGGATCAGGCCCGTTTCGATTTTCGTTTTTGGATTGTCGATTGACGATTGCGAAATCTGCAAGCGCGGCCGCGATCAGACTCTGGAGTGCGGGAGCTTGCTCCCGCGTTTCAAACAGCAAGCTGTTTGAAACCAGAGTTGTTTCAACCCAGCGTGTTGTGACTTTTCCATTAGCAAAATCTTCATGCGCCAAAACAGATTGCATGAAATCAATATTCGTAACTACGCCATGCACAATGAATTCTTTCAAAGCGGATTGCATCTTTTGAATTGCGATTTCTCTATTTTCTCCATGCACAATCAACTTTGCCAGCAACGGATCGTAGAAATGCGTCACTTCATTGCCAGCAGTGAAACCTGAATCCACGCGGATGCCGGGTCCGCGCGGTTCGATGTATTGCAGTAATTTTCCGGTGCTAGGTAAAAATCCGTTGGATGGGTCTTCGGCGTAGACGCGGCACTCGATAGCGTGTCCGCGTTGGGTGAGTTGTTCTTGTTGATAAGGGAAGTGTTCGCCCGCAGCAACGCGGATCTGCCATTGGACGAGGTCTAAGCCAGTTGTTAACTCGGTGATGGGGTGTTCGACCTGCAATCTTGTGTTCATTTCAAGAAAGAAGAAAGATGAAAGAGTGGGGTCAAAGATGAATTCAACTGTCCCAGCGTTGTAATAGTTGACCGCTTTCGCCGCTGCAACAGCAGCTTTCCCCATTTCTTCGCGCAACGCAGGTGTGAGTAATGGAGAAGGTGTCTCTTCGATAATCTTTTGATGGCGTCTTTGTACGGAACATTCCCGTTCAAATAAGTGGACGAGATGTCCGTGCTGATCGCCGAAGACTTGAAATTCAATGTGATGCGCGTTGGGAAGATATTTCTCGACCAATAGGCGGTCATCCCCAAACGCATGAACCGCTTCACGCCGCGCGGATTCGATCTCTTCGGGCAGGTCATCAGGTTCCCAGACGATTCGCATCCCTTTGCCGCCGCCGCCCGCCGAGGCTTTGACCAGAACGGGATACCCGATTGTTTGCGCGGCTTGTTCGAAATCCGCTTCGGTTTCGAGCCCTTCATAGCCGGGGACAGTGGGTACACCGGCTTTCTTCATCGCGATTTTCGATTCGGCTTTGTCGCCCATCGCGCGGATCGAATCGGCTGAGGGGCCGATAAAGGTCAGTTGGGCAGAAGCAACTGCGGCTGCGAAAGAGGCGTTCTCTGATAGGAAGCCATAGCCCGGATGAATGGCATCCGCTTGGGAGGCGCGGGCGGCTTGCATAAGTTTATCCACATTCAAATAGGATTCTTTAGGCGCAGCCGTGCCGATATGGATGGCTTCATCAGTCTGTTGAACGTGCAGGGAATTTTTATCGGCGTCGGAATAGACCGCAACAGTTTTAATACCGAGCTCTTTGCAGGCGCGCATGATGCGGATGGCGATCTCGCCGCGATTGGCGATCAGGATTTTTTTGAACATGCTCACAGAATGTTCTCAATGAAGAAGATCAGTGTGGTGACGATCAGACCTGTGAAGAAAAAGATGTAGCCCAGGCGGATATATCTATATTTATTTTTGACGAGATAGACCCCTGAATAATAGATTTCCTTCACCATGATCTCATAGGTGCGGTTCGAGTCGTTCATGACCTCTTCCAGGTTTTGGGCATACTCGTCATAGGGGATATCTGCGTAGTCGCCAAAATAAAGCGGACTATATGTGGGATCATTTACAGAATGTTTTTTGCGTCGAAAACCCTGCACTCTCGGAATAACGGTCATCAACGCGAGGAAGATCGTGATGAGCAAAAAGCCAACCAACACCACCAGGGCTCCCATATAGCGTGGGTCAGAAACTTTGGTGAGCGAAATGGATAACAGCACCGAAGAAATGCTCAGCAGGATATTGGCTTTTGTATCAGCCATTTGACTGAAGCTGATCAGATGAATGCGCGTTTCGCGCAACATGTGATCTAGTTGTTGGCGGGGTTCCTTGATTTGCATAATAAAACCTCTCTGCTTGTCCAAAGGTTGTTTATTAACTACATAATCTTTTGTTCTTCAATTGATACTCTGTATCTGTTGTAAAAAAATCAAAGCGACTGCAGTTGTTGGCGATCCAGCCATCGGCAAGTTGCGCGCCGCCATCGGCGAGCCAGATGGGGTCGGTGGTTCTGACGCTGTAGATAACTTCAGCGAGCAAGCCATCGCCGCCCGGGAAGACCGTCACGCTGATGATCTGATATTCCTGTATGGAACCATCAGCGACGAATCCATCCAGGGTTTTGTTGAAGATGGCGCTGACCACTGACTCAAGCACGAAGGCTTGGATCTCATTTGTCCCGATCGCGCCGAAGACGGTTGGGTCTTGCGTTGGGGCAGGTATGGGTGTCTCTGTAGGTGGGAGCGGGGTGACTGTATCAGGTATGCTCGTCTCAGTGGGAGCGAGTGTCGCTGTTGTGAGGATGGGTGTGATTGTAGGTGCTACAGCCTGTGCCTGTTTGCCGCAAGCAGCTAGAAGGAAAACAACAACGAACAGACCGAATCGAATGATTTTCATGTAACTTGAATATCGCCTTTCACGCATTCAATAACTTCAGCAGCTCTTGTTCTCTTTCAGGTTTCAAGCCTGCGCGCCACGCGTGATCTGCCGGGCGTGTGTTTGCCCAATCAATCGTATCGCGTACCGTATCTTCCAACGGGCGAAATTTTAAACCAGCTTTGATCGCCTTCGAAATGTCCACGCGCGAGAAGCCTTGATTCTCTTCGTTGTCTGGAACCCACACAGGCATATCGCTCCACTCTTCAACATTATTTTGTTTCATGAATTCCAGAGACATCCACTTGAAATTTGCATCACTGCCACTCACTTGTTTACATGCTTCGAGCAGCGTGCCTAATGTTAGTTCATAATCGGGTCCGGTGGCGTTGTAAATGCCTGATGCTTTTTCTTCGATCAACTTAATGATGAAAGCCGCAAGGTCGCGCACATCTACGATCTGCACAGGCACTTCCGGTTTTTCGGGCGCGAGCACCTCTCCGCCGCGTGCCACACGGACGGGCCAATACGTGAAGCGGTCAGTGGGGTCATTGGGACCAACGATCAAGCCAGGGCGGATGACCAAAGCACGATCATCACCGAAAATATCCTGTGCTGTTTTTTCACACAACGCCTTGAGCGGACCATACGATTCGCCGGTGATTTCTTCGATAGTTTCATCTTCGATTTTTCCAACGGGATGGGATTCATCAATGCCGATCTTGGATACATCTGCATATACCGAAATGGATGAGATGAACACATAACGCCCCACGCTTCCCGCTTCGCGTAAGCTGGTAGCTGCGAGGCGGACGATGCGCGGGAAATACCCTGCGACGTCAATCACCGCGTCCCATTCGCGACCGACTTGCGTCAATTTTTCGAGGTCATGTTCGCGGTCGCCGAGGATTGTTTCCACTTGCGGAAATAGATTCGGATTCGTTTTGCCGCGATTGAAGAGCGTGACTTGATGTCCGCGCGCGAAGGCAGATTCGACGAGATGACGCCCAAGGAATTTCGTGCCGCCGATGATGAGGATGTTCATTGAGTCTCCATGTTTCGCGCTCCCGAAGAGCATCGGGACGATGTGAGCGGAGCGAGTGCGGGTCGAAGCGATTGCATGGCTGTGCTTCGACTACATTCCTCGCTATCGCTCGTCATTCCGCTCAGCACGAATGATGATTTATTTCTTCACTCGCGTGAGTTTCGCTTCTGTAGCCTTGGCTTCGCCATATTCAGGATGGATGTTGTAAGCGGTGATGACCAGATGATCGTGATCCAACAATTCGACTTCAGTGCGCCAGCCCCAGTCTGGTCCACCGGTGGGATCGGGGTAACTGCCTAGGACTTGAAATCCATTTTCGATGGCGTAGCCCGTACAGAACATAATGCCCGTGTTGTTGTGGAACGAGTCCACCCAACTGGCTTCGTATTGCTCAAGCGTTGTGTTATAGCCAACGGTGAACATGCCATGCTGCGGTTCGCCTTCGATGGAGCCCTGATAGAGATAGATGGCGAAGCGTCCTTCTAACACTAAGGTGATGGTTCCTAGAACCGGTGATTCGTCGGCAAGCTTGTCTGGCTCCAGCCAGAGTTTGGATGTGCCCGTCCAGCCGCCCGCGAGTTGGGCGAGGAAGTGATGGGGGCTGCCTGATGATTTTTCAAAAGCCATAATAATCTCCAAAATTCAATTTGTTAGGCATGTTACCCTGAACGATGGCGAAGGGTCTTTGCCTTTGAAGTGAGAGACTCCTCGGTCGCGGTGAACACCCCTTCAAAGTGGCATGATTTGGTTAATCTTCACGAGGCCATATTCGTTCGGGTGGTTGGTTAAGTTGCCAATCGGAATATTCTTTAGGTGGGTCATCTATATCAGCAATATGCTCTGCAAGAAAAGGGATTTCAGCGCCGTAACAGAGATAATCATTTTCGGATGGTATAAATAACGAGGGCTCATTGATTAAAATACCAATACAGTAATCGCATATTACGTCAGAAACAATAAGCCACATTCTTTCGACTCCATAAGATATTTCGCAATCCTCGTCTTCAAGTTGAACTTTGAAAAGCAATTTTACAGCCTGACCGCGCGTCACATTATGACGCTCTGCCTCTGTTGGTATCCAAAAAGTTTCGGGATGCTTTTCATGTTGCATCTCTGCAGATATCAATTCCCAAAAGTCATCTTTCAAATTTGGTAGCCGCATGATGATCACCTATAGATTACATTCGAAAAACACCAAAGTTTTGTCCTTCAGTTGGCGAATTCAATACAACCGATAACGCAAGTCCCAAAACTTGACGTGTATCTACTGGATCGATCACGCCATCATCCCAGAGACGCGCGGTTGAATGATATGGGTTGCCTTCGTTTTCGTATTTCTCCAAAATGGGACGCTTGAATTCGTTTGCTTCTTCAACTGTCATGGCGGGCTTGCCTTCGCGGGCGAGTTGATCTTGTTTGATAGTGAGCAGCACGTTCGCGGCTTGTTCGCCGCCCATGACGGAGATGCGTGCGTTGGGCCACATCCATAGGAAGCGCGAGCCGTAGGCACGACCAGACATTGCATAATTTCCTGCGCCGAACGAGCCTCCGATGACCACCGTCAACTTTGGAACACGCGTGGTCGCGACAGCATGGACCATCTTCGCGCCGTCCTTGGCGATGCCGCCTGTTTCGGCTTCGCGCCCCACCATGAAGCCGGTGATGTTTTGCAGGAACACGAGCGGAATGCCGCGCTGATCGCATAACTCGATGAAGTGAGTCGCTTTGAGCGCGGACTCGCTGAACAGGACTCCGTTGTTGGCGATGATGCCGACGGGGTATCCGTGAATGCGTGCGAAGCCGCAGACCAGAGTCGTGCCGTAGCGGGCTTTGAACTCGCGGAACTTGCTGCCATCCACCAAGCGGGCGATGATCTCGTGAACGTCATAGGTCGCGCGGAAAGTTGTCGGGAGGATGCCGTACAAATCGTCAGCAGGGAATAAAGGTTCTTCGGGTGGAGCAACTTCCAGCTTGGAAAGAACCGTTTGAAGGTTTGCAGGTTGTAACGTTTCCACGATATCCCGTAAGAGTTGAATCGCGTGGTCGTCGTCCTCTGCAAAATGATCGGCAACACCAGAGAGTCGTGTGTGGACATCCGCACCGCCAAGATCCTCCGCAGTGACATCTTCACCCGTTGCGGCTTTCACGAGCGGAGGTCCGCCGAGGAAGATCGTGCCGGTGCCTTTGACGATGATGGCTTCGTCGCTCATGGCAGGGACGTACGCGCCGCCTGCCGTGCAACTGCCCATCACCGCCGCGATCTGCGGAATCTTTTTGGCGGACATGCGCGCCTGATTGTAGAAGATGCGACCGAAATGATTGGCGTCGGGAAAGACTTCATCTTGCAGGGGCAAAAACGCCCCGCCCGAATCGACGAGATACAGGCAGGGCAGATGGTTCTCTTCGGCGATCTGTTGGGCGCGCAGATGTTTCTTGACCGTCATTGGGAAGTAGGAGCCACCTTTGACAGTGGCATCGTTGGCGACGATAAGCACTTCGCGATTCGAGACGCGTCCGATGCCAGTGACGATGCCTGCGCCGGGACCTTCGTTGTCGTAGAGGTCAGTGGCGGCAAGGGCGGAGAATTCGAGGAATGGAGAATTGGGGTCTAGCAGGCGTTCGATCCGTTCGCGGACGAAGAGTTTGCCCTGCTCTTCCTGTCGGGCGCGATATTTCGCCCCTCCGCCTTCACGGACACGCCCGAGGCGCTGCTTTAATTCATCCGCGAGGGCGCGATGATGTTCGGCGTTTTGTTTGAATTCGGGGGAGGTTGAGTCGATTGAGGAGGAAAGAGTTTCCATAGGCTGAGTCTAGCATAAAACTTAGCCACAGAGACACGGAGACACGGAGATTTTTTAACCGCGAAGGCGCGAGGTGCGCGAAGGAGAAAAAAGATTTCAGACGGTGGTTTCGACCCCCTCTGTCCTTCGGACATCTCCCCGATTTCAAAGAGCGGAAATGGGGGAGAACTTGAAATTTAAATTTTCAAAAATACAGCATATTCCCCTTCCCCTAAATCCGCACTTTGGATTTGGGGGAAGGAAGGGATGGGGGTCAAAGTTTCTCCAACATCCTCTCCGCTTCCTCATACGCCACCTTGTAATAATACGGCGGACCGTCGCACGTGGCGAGTTTCTTGGCTTCCTCGGCATATTGTTTCGCTTTGGCTTTGTCCTGCTCCTGTTCCAGCGCGTATTGGGCGAGGAAGAGGTTCACATCCGTGCCTTGCAGGACGTAGCCGCAACGCTCGGTGATGGACAGCGCTTCTTCGGCGAGGGATTTGGCTTCTCCGTAATTCTTTTGGTCGTAGCGCAGGCGGGCGAGGTCGAGGAGGATGTTAGCTTCAACTTCAACTAGATTGATTTGCCGACACAGATTGAGCGCTTTGGATAGATTTTCTTCTGCCAGAGTCAATTCGTTATTGGCGCAATATGCCGCGCCGAGTAACCAGTGAGCGCGAACATAATCGCGGGGAGTTGGCGCGTCTGTTCTTGCGTCTTCATCTGCCAGTTCAAGAGCGCGTTGGGCATATTGGATAGACGATTTCAGGTTTTCGATTGACGATTGGGGATTGGCACGCGCCATGAGCAGGAAACGCAGGGCGCGGTATGAATAATTCACCCCAAGCCCCTGAGTATGTTTGTTTTTCTCAAATATTCCTTGTGCAATATTCAATTCTTGCTCTGAATTATTCCAACTACCTCGATAAGAAAATATATACGCTAAATTGTAGTTGCCATATGCTTCTTGCATATCATTGCCAACTTCTCGACTAAGTTCTATATTTCGGCGCAGGTTGCGCTCCGCCTCCCTCAGCGCGCCGATTTTCAGTTGGTCGTCCGCCACGTTCCCCAGCCCGATGGCGAGGTGTTTCTTGTTTTTCGTTTTATTCTCGTAAATATCATTTGTCATTTCAAACAGCGGAATAGCGCGGCGCGGTTGTCCGCTCAGGGAGTAGGCGTTGGCAAGTTCGTTGAGAGTCCATGCTTGCCACGCTTCATCTTTCAAGAGTGGCAGTTTATCTTCACCGTCAAGAAATAAAGCGCGTAAAAGTTCAGCAATAAGTTGATATGCGCCAAATTGAAAATAGAGTGGATTTGGTGAAAGTCGTGCACGGAGTAACTTCACTGCATCATCCAATTTCCCCGCCCTGACCATGTGATGATACAGTTCGATCACGGGCGCAAGGTCCTCCAGCGTTTCAATTTTCTCAGGCTGTGGTACCGCTTCAAAGTACACTACCAGAATAACATGGGCATTTGTTCGTTGGGGAGCGGTGAAGTGGTCATAGGCAAAGCGGCGCACAATGGGGTGGAGATCAAATTTTTTGTTCTTCTCCTCGAAATGAAGCAAACCACGTGCTACCAAATCATGAAGGTCTTTATCGAGAGTATGTTTATTTTCTGCGATAGATTCAACTGTTTTGTGTTCAACAGGCGAACGGAAACAGGCAATCATGCTGAGTAATTTCTGTTCTTGTTCAGGTAGGCTATTGTAGGAAATCTCAAGAACATGATGTTTCTGTTGAATGATGTCGCCATCAATTTTGAGCTTTTGCGCAACGCTGATATCCGCGGGAGTTTCAAAGTCTTTCAAGATACGTCCAGCCAACAAGCGCAAACTGAGTGGATGATAGCCATACAACGCACAGGCGGCTTCGATCTCAGTGTGTGTGCCTTTGATTTTTTGCCTTTGGAAAAATGTGATCGCATCCGCTGGTTGCATGGCGGTCAGTTCTTCTTCGCGACAGCCAAGCATAAATTCTCCGCGTGGTTTAACGGCGCGTGGCGTCAGGCGTGTGGTCATCAGCACTTTGCTCTTCAGGTTCGGCAAAGAGCAAACGCTTTTCAAAAAATATTCAGCGTCAACGTTCACGCACTCGAGTTGGTTATCGTCCAATTTTGGTTCTTCATCCCCTTGATATGCCGCGCTCATGCTACTGTAAGCGCGCAAGGCACGCTCGAAGCCGTCCATGACGAGCAGGATTTTCTGCGCGGGAGCGTGCATGGCTTTGAGCAATTTTTCCACTTGCTCACGCTTACTTTGTGGGACTTCGATGTTGAGATATTTGAGCGTCTCTTCGATGAAGTGCTCGAAGCTGGCGTCGCCTTCGTAGAAGGACCACCAAAGTACTTTTGGAAAATCTTCTGGTTTCACGTCATGGGTAAGCCATTGCCATGAAAGAGCTGATTTACCAAATCCACCGAGTGCACGAAGTATAAAAAGATGATTCTCTGAATCTTCGTTGAGCCATTGAGTGAGCATGGCGCGTTCGGCAATCCGTCCCGTAAAATTCTTCGGCATTGGGTAGGGATGTTTGAGCGCCCAATAATCGGGTTCATGTTTTTCTATGTTCTTTTCCACCACTTGTTGATAGTAGTTATTGATAACATTACTATTTCCAACAGTAAGATTCCCTCCTACATTTCCACCAACATCAAGATCAGCACTTGTAGATGCGGGCTTTGGTTCTTCTTTCTTCTCCTCTTTCAAATCTTTCCAAATAGAAACTCCACCTTGAATAAATGCTAATACCCCGACGAGCGTTGCGCCAAGTAATGTCAAAAAGCCACCAGAAGTAGGGTCACGCCATGCAGGGAACGCGAACCAACTTATAGCAACAATGACTGCTACCAAAATTCCGAAAATGATTCCAACTGTCAAGTAACGTTTCATAAGCCTTCCCTCAAATTACGATGATGCCCTAAATTTAGCACAAAATTGATGACAGACAAGATGAATAAAATTACTGTTTTTGTGCAATAATATCCTTATGAACATTATCCCCTTCTCCACTTCCGAAGCGACTTTGGAATTAGCTGGCGGCAAGGGTGCGAACCTGGTCCGCCTGATGCGGGCGGGTTTTGACGTGCCGCGCGGTTTTATCGTGTCCACGAATGCGTATCGTGAATTTGTCAAAGGGAATGGCTTGGAGGGGGTGATCAAGCAAGAGTTGGAAGAATTAGAGTCAGAGGATACAGACGAACTGGAGAACGCCTCACAGGCGATCCGCGAGGCGTTTGTGCAGGGTGATATCCCCGCGCGGATTCATCTGGAGATTCTGTCTGCGTACACGGAAATCGGGAATGGGGAAGCGGGAGTTGGGGATCGTACGCCGGTCGCGATCCGTTCTTCTGCGACTGCCGAAGATCTGCCTGACCTTTCCTTTGCAGGTCAACAGGATACGTATCTCAATGTGATCGGCGAAGAACCGATCCTTCAGGCGGTGGTCAACTGCTGGAGCAGTCTATGGACGGCGCGGGCAATTGGCTACCGAATGCGGAATCATATTTCACATGACGAAGCTGCGCTCGCGGTGGTGGTGCAAGAGATGGTGCAGAGCGACGTCTCCGGTGTGTTGTTCACGGCGAATCCGCTCACAGGGGCATTGAACGAATCCGTGATTGATGCAACCTTTGGGTTGGGCGAAGCGCTCGTCTCTGGTCAAGTGGAGCCGGATCATTTTGTCGTTTCATCTTCCGCGCTGAGCGGAGCCGCAGCGACAGCGGAGGCGCAGTCGAAGCGCGAGGCTACACTAGTGATAAGTAAAACGCTCGGAGCCAAATCCATCGCCACACGCAGCAAAGCAGGCGGCGGCGTGGAAAGCACCGAGGACGAAGCTGCCGAAGCGCGTCAAACGTTGACTGATGATCAGATCCGTCAACTTGCGCAGACCGGCGCACAAATCCAAAAAGAATATGGCGCGCCGCAGGATATCGAATGGGCGTTTGCCGATGGCAAACTGTACATCCTGCAAGCACGCGGCATTACGTCGTTGTTCCCGGTGCCACAAGTTTCATTTGACCCGCTCATCGTCTGGTTTTCATTTGGCGCGGTGCAGGGACTGGTCGGTCCACTCACGCCATTGGGGCAGGATGCGATTCAGCATGTGGCGGCAAGTGCGGGCAAGATGTTCGGTGTGACGCTCAAGCCCGAAG
>Ga0180074_1000077_pt1 | contig 19215 bp, 14 predicted proteins | sample EasRiv366_16_10D_FD_121773 | JGI IMG/M metagenome (GOLD analysis project Ga0180074, IMG submission 121773) | Soil microbial communities from meander-bound floodplain in the East River, Colorado, USA - East River metaG ERMLT366_16_10D | ecosystem: Environmental > Terrestrial > Soil > Floodplain ...
AAACGAAAGCTTCTCCGGCGGGTTCATTGCGAAATATGCTGATACCGGCGAGATCTATCCAAGCCACGAGTGTTATGTGGATGGCATCCCATGTTATGCAGATGAACATTACTACGGCGGTATCGTCATTCAGCCAATTTAGATTCCCTTCTGATTCCTACAAGTGTATAATCCATTCATCGAGTAAGGGCGACCCTTCAATGCCATTGGTCATTCAGTCAGGCGAGATAACATTGCCAGACAAGAAACGAGTCCAGCCTCGAGCGGGTCGCCCCTACGAACAACCACACAACATGACCCTGCCTCTCAACCAAATCCTGCACGGTGATTGCGTCGAGATTCTCAAGTCACTGCCTGAGAACTCGATAAGCCCGCAAATTATTGATACACTTATGTAGTATGCAATCCATCCCACTTTCTCTTGCTCCATTTTTTCAGGAATATGACATTGCGAAGTTGAATCCACAAAAAGATTCGCATACCATCATCGAGCGCGCCCTGCAATTTGGAAACCGCGTGGAATTACGTTGGTTATTTACAATCTACTCGCAGGAGCAAATCACTTTGTGGGTTAAAAAGTTTGGGAAAGAAAAACTTCCACAACCACATCGCGCATTCTGGCAAATCGTACTGGATGTAACCGAATGAGTAAATTATTCTGGAACACCATTACTGATGACATGCGCTTTGTATTGACCGAATTCTCGCAAAGTGCTGTCGCGAAGAATTTTTATCTGGCAGGAGGCACCGCCCTTTCCCTACAAATTGGGCATCGTCTCTCCGTTGACTTGGATTTTTTCTCTCCAAGCGAAGATATACCTACAATCCGACCAGCCCTAGAGGCTTCACTTTCAAAACTGCCTAGCATATTAGCCGACTCTTCTTGGGGTAATCTTGTTTATCTCACAAAGAATGTAAGAGTGGGTTTTTATGGATATGGTTTTCCACTCGTCAACCCATTGATTGAAAATGAAGGAATCCGCCTGGCATCGGTTGAAGACATTGCTTTAATGAAGCTGGACGCCATGCTCTCACGGGCTGCGCGCAAGGATTTCTATGACCTATACTTCATTTGCAAAAACATATCACTAAAACAGATCTTCAAGAAAGCCGATCAAAAGTATCCATCGATTCGAGACTTTGAGACCCAAGCCACAAAACGTCTTGTTTATTTTGAAAATGCAGAAAATGAAAGTGAGCCATCATTATTGGAGAATATTCCGTGGCAAACTGTAAAAGAGTATTTCATCAAACAAGCTAGAGAGATTGAACAGAGTTGGCTGAAATGACTCTCCCTCTCAACCAGATCATGCACGGCGATTGCATCGAGATTCTCAAGTCACTACCAGAGAACTCGGTGGACTGCATATTCGCTGACCCCCCATACAATCTCCAATTGCGCAACGATCTGTATCGCCCTGACATGTCGAAAGTGGATGCGGTCAACGATGGCTGGGATCAGTTTGCGGATTTCAAGACGTATGATGAGTTCACATCTAATTGGCTACGCGCCAGTCAACGTATATTGAAAGATACTGGCACGATTTGGGTCATTGGGTCGTATCACAATATTTATCGTGTCGGCGCGCTCATGCAAGACTTGGGCTTTTGGATTCTCAACGACATCTTATGGATCAAAAATAACCCCATGCCGAATTTTCGCGGCGTGCGTTTTACGAATGCACATGAGACCATGATCTGGGCGCAAAAGAAAAAAGGCGGAAAATATACGTTCAATCATCAATCTACGAAAGCATTGAACGATGATCTTCAAATGCGCTCCGATTGGACTATTCCATTGGTAACCGGTAAGCACCGCATCAAATCCAATGGCTCGAAGGCACATTCGACTCAGAAGCCAGAGGGGCTGCTCTATCGCGTCATCATGTCTTCCTCGAATGTTGGGGACGTGATCCTCGATCCGTTCTTTGGCTCAGGGACAACGGGTGCCGTCGCGAAGAAGCTTGGACGCAACTGGATCGGCATCGAACGCGACCCGAAATACGTAAAGGTCGCGCAGGAACGTATCGATGCGGTAGCGGAGTCCGATTCAGAGGCGATCAACGTTGAGAAGCCGAGACAGGCTCGAATCCCGTTTGGAACGCTGCTTGAGAATGGGATGCTGACTCCGGGACAGAGTCTGCTTTTTGCGAAGGATAAAAAGATTCGGGCGAAGATCCTATCCAATGGACATTTAAAATGCGGCGAACTCACCGGCTCGATCCACGGAGTCGCCAAAGCTTTGTTGAACGGCGCGCCGGTGAATGGCTGGGATATGTGGCTGTATAAAGACGAGAGCGGGAAGAAGATCGTGATCAATGAACTACGCGAGAAGATACGCTCCCTCTCCCTGAAAGGGAGAGGCTGGGGTGAGGGTCCAATGCAACGCGAACCTCGCCATCGTATTCATCCAACGATTCTCCAATTTGCGCGAGAATTGCGCCAGCCGCTCACCCATATGGAAGCGGCTCTATGGCGTGTGCTACGAAATAGAAATCTCGGTTTCAAATTTAGAAGGCAGCATGAAATTGATTTTTTCATCATTGACTTTTATTGCGCCGAAGTAAAACTCTGCGTCGAAATTGACGGCGAATCACATTTGACAAAAGAACAACAGGAATATGATGCGGCAAGGACTGAATATCTCGAAACGCTTGGACGCAAAGTTATTCGCTTTACAAATCAAGATGTCCGATATAACATCAATGCAGTTGTGCAGGGAATTCTGGATACGTGTAATGAATTAAAGAGTAGAAAATAGATGAGCGGCGTTACCCTCATCCTAACCTTCTCCCCAATAGGGAGAAGGAACTGGAGCAAATATGAAACTCAACCTCAACGGCACGAAACACGAACTGGACAGCGCGCCCTCTGAAACTCTGTTATCTGCCGTCCGCAGACTTGGATTCTTCGGAGTCAAATTTGGCGACGAGCAGGGACTCTCTGGCTCAGACACTGTTCTGCTTGATGGCAAACCTATCAACGCAGGTTCGATGCTCGCCGCACAAGCCGAGGGGCACAACATCGTCACCATCGAAGGACTCGGCGAACATCCCGACCAGGGCTGGCGCAAAACCGATGGCTTGCATCCACTGCAAAAGGCGTTCGTTGAGTCGGGTGCGATCCAGTGCGGATATTGCACACCTGCACAAATTCTCGCTGCAAAGACTTTACTCGATAAAAATTCAAATCCCACCGAAGCTGAAGTGCGCGAAGCGATCTCAGGTGTATTATGCCGCTGTACGGGTTATGTGAAACCCGTGCAGGCAGTGTTGAAAGCCGCGGCTGTGATGCGCGGTGAAACGGAATTTGGTGAAGGCATCTTGATCTCTTTCAATCCGCCGAGCGGCTTGACGCCCAGCAATGAGTCTCTACCAAACACATCCAATACACAAACCCAGACCCTGCCAAAAGTTTTTGTCACACCGCAAACTGAAACGTATCAGACCGTGGGCAAGCCTGAAAAGAAAGTAGACTCGATCAAGCTAGTACAAGGCAAGCCCGCCTTCACCGCCGATATTGAACCGCGCGGCATGTTATACGCGCGCGTATTGCGCAGTCCGCATGCGCATGCCCGCATCAAGAACATTGATGCCAGCAAAGCCCGCACATTGGATGGCGTTGCGGCGGTGCTCACATGGCAGGATATTCCGCGCGTCGTTTATTCAACTGCAGGACAATCTGACCCGATCCCCGGTCCGCTGGATTCGTTTTCCCTGGATAACAAAGTGAGATTTGTTGGTGACCGCGTTGCGATGGTCGCGGCGGAGACTCCGGAGATCGCTGAAAAAGCTTTGACATTGATCGATGTCGAATACGAAATTTTGGATGCCATCCTCGACTCACGCGAGGCGATGAAACCGGAAGCGATCAAGATTCATGATGAGCCTGAGTTTGTCAATTTTGCCGATTCCAACCCTGAGAAAAATCTGGCCGCCCACATCCGCATTGACATTGGCGATGTGGAAAAAGGATTCAAAGAGGCAGATGAAATCTTCGAAGCTGAATATGAAGTGCCGAAAGTTCAGCAGGCGCATATCGAACCACATGTCTGCGTGACATATTGGGACGAAGATGATCGCCTCGTGATTCGCACTTCCACACAAGTGCCATTCCATGTGCGCAGAATGCTCGCGCCTGTTTTGAATCTGCCTGTAAAACGCATCCGCGTCATCAAGCCACGCATCGGTGGCGGCTTCGGCGGCAAGCAGGAGGTATTGATGGAAGACGTTCCCGCGCATTTGACCATTGCCACCAAACGACCGGTCATTTACGAATATACACGCGAAGAGGAATTTATCGGCGCACGTTCACGTCATCCGATGAAAATCAAGATGAAGACTGGCGTGAAACGCAATGGGACGATCACCGCCAACTCAATGTATGCACTTTCAGATACAGGAGCATATGGTTGTCACGCGCTGACAGTCACAGGCAACACCGGTCACAAGGCGATGGCGTTATATGTTGGCGATGGTGAATATCGTAAAGCACCAAATATCCGCTTTTATGCCGATGTCGTTTACACCAACACGCCCCCCTCCGGCGCCTTCCGTGGCTATGGCGTGCCGCAAGGTTACTGGCCGCTCGACCGTCACATGGAAAAGATCGCGCGTGCGTTGAAGCTTGATCCCATTGACTTCCGTTTGAAGAATGCGATCCGTCCCGGCGAATATCATCCATTTTCTACCGCGTGGAACGAAGGCCGCGAGCCTAGACCTGAGATCGTCCACACGGTTGGGCTTGAACAGTGTGTTGCACAAGGACGCGCTGCGATCAACTGGGATGATAAGTTTGGGAATGAGGAATGGCACAATCAAGTACCAGGTGTCAAGTCTCAAGTTTCAAGTAAAGACCTGACACGTGATACTTCGCACCTGAAACATGGAATCGGCGTTGCAATGGTCATGCAGGGAACCGCCATCCCCTATCTTGATATGGGTGGCGCCTCCATCAAGATGAATGACGATGGTTCGTTCAATTTGCTCGTCGGCGCAACAGATTTGGGCACAGGCTCAGATACCGTCCTTGCCCAAATGGCTGCGGAAGTGTTGGGCGTTCCGATTGAGGATATGATCACCTATTCATCCGACACCGATTTCACACCGTTCGATAAGGGTGCGTATGCTTCCTCAACAACCTACATCTCCGGCACAGCGGCGGTCAACGCGGCGAAGATCTGTGCGGAACGCATCAGAGTCCGCGCGGCGATGATTCTAAAACTGGATAAACACGACGATATCAAACTGATCAACCGCCAAGCTATTGCACCCGATGGACGCAGTGTTCCATTCGCCGAGATCGCGCTCGATTCGCTTCATAAAAATAATCAAGAACAGATCATGGGAGTTGCATCCTATGTTTCACCAGTATCCCCGCCTCCCTTCGCGGCACAATTCGCAGAAGTGACCGTCGACTCAGAAACTGGCGCGGTCACCGTGGACCGGCTTGTGATGGCGGTTGATTCGGGCGTGATCGTGAATCCGTTAACCGCATCGGGGCAGATCGAAGGCGGTATGACGCAAGCCTTAGGCTATGCCGTTTGCGAAGAGATGCGTTACGATGAAAAAGGTAACGCTCTCGAACGCGATCTTGACCGTTATCATATTTTCCGCGCTGACGAGATGCCCGAGCTTGAAACCATTTTCGTGGAGACCTTTGAACCAAGTCATCCGTTCGGGGTCAAAGCCGTCGCTGAAATCCCCATGGACGGTGTGGCACCTGCTGTAGGCAATGCCATTCTCGATGCCATCGGTGTCAACGTCGATGAAAATCCAGTCACACCTGAAAGATTGTGGCGAGCAATTCGGAGTCAATAAAAACAGCACAATAGAGTTGTGCACAAGCATCCAAAGTCTGTTAGACTTTGGATGCTTGACTTTATTATGACCCGCTCTGAATTATTTTATCTCCTGCCATATTTCGTTTCCCTGGCATTGTCACTCGGGATCTTATACTACACGTGGGAACGCCGTTCTGCCAAAGGGGTAAACGCTTTCACCTGGTACATGGCCGGGCAAGCTCTCTGGGTCTTCGGTTTTATTATCGAACTACTTACTCCCGACCTGTCTGGGAAAATGTTTTGGGATGGGTTTCAATGGTTGGCAAGCTTGCTGCTTGTGATCGCATTCCCAGTTTTCGCGATTCAATATACCGAATACAAGCTCAAGCATCCACGACAGTTGTTCATTCTCGCGTTGATCGTGCCTGCGATCTTCGTTATCATGTTAATGACTGACGGCTTCCATCACCTCGTCTACTCCAATCCGCGTATTAGAACGGACCTCCCATTTCCTGAATTGCTTTACGAATTTACCTGGGTAGTTTACGGACACGCTCTATATAGTTACGCGGTTTTATTTTGGAGCCTCGGACTCCTCATACAACGGCTCTTCCGACCCCAAGGCCTGTATCGCACTCAACTGGCGATCATCACCCTGGGCTTTCTCATCCCAATCGTCGGAACGATCCTAAGCCTATTCGACATCTACATCGCTCCGCAAAGAGATATAACTCCCTTCACGAACGCCATCGCGAATCTGATCATTGCCTGGGGCTGTTTCGATATAAGTTATTTGAGGTCGTCCCAGTGGGCAGAGACAGACTCTTTGAAGCCATGGTGGACCCGGTTGTGATCCTGGATAATCAGCATATCGTCGTGGATATCAACAGCGCCATGCTCACCTTGCTCGATCAAAAAGCAGCCGCTGTTATCGGACACCCCGCCAAGCAGGTCTTTGCGAATTTTCCGATTCCCATCAAACGCTTTACACATGTCTCGTATGCGCGCGATGAAACCACCTTTGAGGTGGGCGGCAAACATGTTTATTATGAAATGACGGTCTGGCCGTTATACGATAGCAACAAGAAAATGACCGGTCGTATCTACATCTCACACGATATCACTGCCTTGAAGGAACTTGAACGTGAATTGCGCGAATTGAACCTGGATCTGGAACATCGGGTCCGCGAACGGACGCATCAACTTGCTGAAGCTTATGACACCACGCTCGAAGGCTGGGCACGCGCGCTCGAATTAAGAGACAAGGAAACAGAGGGGCACTCGCGTCGGGTAACAGAAACAACTGTCACCGTGGCAAGAGCGATGGGCATCAATGAAGAAGAAGTGGAACATATCCGGCGCGGCGCTATTCTGCACGATATCGGTAAAATGGGCGTCCCCGATCACATTCTGCGCAAAGAAGGCGCGCTCACAGAGTCCGAACGCCAGATCATTTTAAAACATCCTGAAACTGCGTATGATCTTTTGAAGCAGATCCCTTTTTTAGAAAAAGCTTTGGAGATTCCCTACAGTCATCACGAACGCTGGGATGGCACTGGTTACCCACGCAAACTCAAGGAGCGTGCCATTCCCCTGCCCGCCCGCATCTTCACCATCGTAGATGTATGGGATGCGCTCCTATCAGACCGCTCCTATCGCAAAGCCTGGAAACGGGAGGAAGTTGTTCAATATTTGATCAATGAATCAGGCAAACACTTCGACCCGCGTGTGGTAAATGTGTTTTTGGGATTAGTTGAAAAAGGCGAGATATAATCTGTAAGCTCCAATAAATATAATACGCGGTCCCTTCCTTCATTCATTATATTTGATACTGGCAAAGGCAAACAGATCTCTACAGCAAACGATGAACCGCGAAGAATTTCTTTATCTCCTGCCTTATTTGATCTCCCTTGCATTATCGCTGGGGATATTCATCTACGCGTGGCGACACCACCATGCGCGCGGCGCGCGGGCATATGCCTGGTTCGTGGCTGGGCAAACACTCACGATCGTCAGCTTCATTTTTGAATTGATCAGCCCCAATCTTCAAACGAAGATCATGTGGGATAAGCTGCAATGGCTGACCGACTCGTTGCTCGTCTTTATTCCATTCCTGCTTTTCTCCGTTCAATTTTCTGAACATCAACTAAAAAAGCCGCATCTCACCTGGGCGTATTGGATAGGCGCTCCGATCCTGTTTACACTATTTCTATTAACCGACAATGTCCATCACTTGTTATATCCGAATCCGCATCTTAGCACAGATCATCCCTTTCCAGACCTGCAATACGATTTCACACTTGCTGTATATCTTTATTCTTTCCTATATATTTATGGTGCAAACTTCTACGGCATCGGTTTATTGATCAAACGCGCCATCCAGCCTTTTAATGTATTCCGATATCAGTTTTGGACCATTGCAATTGGCTTTTCAATTCCACTTGTGCTTTCGTTTTTTTCACTGGCAAATATTAAGATCACACCCCAAAGAGACATCTCCCCATTTACCTTTGCAATCGGAAACCTGTTTGTCGCCTGGGGGTTATTCCGTTATCGGCTCCTGGATGTTGTCCCCATGGCGCGTGAACAGATCCTCGAGAATATTGCCGACCCGGTTGTCGTTCTGGATGCCACCAATCGCATCGTAGATGTCAACCCAGCGGCGCTAAGACTCCTGGGGAGATCGAGTGCTGAAACCATTGGGCATGTGTCCAATGAGGCATTTGCCAGGTGGCCCATCCTTGTCAGCAAACTGGAATATCTCGATATCGATAGAAGGGAAATCGCTATTCGAGAGGATGATGATACCTTTTTCTATGATTTGAAAATTTCGCCCATTTACAATGCCAACCGCCAAATGATCGGCCGCATTCTGGTGGCACACGATATCACCAGGTACAAAACTTTGGAAAGCGGCTACCGCATACTTTCCGAGGAACTGGAACAACGTGTCAAAGAACGGACAGAGGAACTACGTCACATTGCTGAACGTTATCGGGCGGTTGTTGAAAACCAGACCGAATTCATTGTGCGTTGGAAACCCGATGGCACGCGTACATTTGTTAATGAGGCATATCTGCGCTATTGGGGCATAACTCTTGAAGATGCGCTGGCCATCAACTTTTTTTCACACATCGCTGAGGAAGACAGACCGGGTGTTGAGAAAAACATAACCAGCCTGCTTGCCGGCACTTTAGACGCCATAACTGACACACACCGGGTTATCAAACCAGATGGCAGTATTGGCTGGCAGGAGTGGACCGACCAGGTGATCCGTGATGCAAGTGGACAGATCGTTGAACTTCAATCTGTAGGGCGCGATGTCACTGAACGTAAGCGGGCAGAAGAGGCATTGCGTGAATCTGAAGCAATTTACCGGCAGGCGATTGAGGTCGCTGGGGCCGTTTCATATCGCCAGTCGTATGGCGAGGGCTTTATTACGAATTACGATTTCATCGGTGAAGGTATTCGAGAAATCACTGGTTATGGACCAGAAGAGTTTAGTGAGCAGGTGTGGGACTCGCTCGTCCAGGAAACAAACCTGCTGGGCGAACTGTCGCAATATACCTGGCGCGAGGCTATCACGCGGGTGCGCACCGGCGCCACTTCCATCTGGCAATGCGAGCAACGTATCCGAACTCGTGATGGAAAAATTCGTTGGGTCTATGAAGCGGCAGTTGAATTACGCGACAAGAATGGGAAATCACATGGCTCAATTGGTTTATTCCAGGATATCACCGAACGCAAACAGGCTGAAGATACGATCCTGAAACAACTGGCGTTCGATGAGTTAATGAACCGACTCCTGGCACAATTCGCAACCTGTTCATATGACGAAGTGGATTCCAGCATTGGACTTGCCCTGCGGGAGATCGCAGAATATTTGGGCGGAGATTTTGCAAATATTCTCTTTCTTTCAGATGATCACAAATCATGGGTCTCATCATATCGCTGGACGGCAACACACCCGACCCGGCTTCACCATCCAACGCAAACCATCCCAGCTGGAAAATTGTTATGGAGTGAAGGCAAGCTTTTTGAGGGTGAGTCGGTAATAATTACCTCGCTGGATGATTATCCAGTTGAGGCAGCAGCGGAACGCCAACTTGGTAAGGCAGAGGGTGTTAAATCCCTGCTGAGTGTACCGATCCGCGGCCGGATACGATCCGTTTCTGGCGTCATTGACATCATAGCCTATCAGCACCCGATCCAATGGTCAGATAGTGACGTAACCCATCTACGGTTAATTGGGGATGCCATTGCCAATTTGCTGGAACGCCAGCGTGCCGAGGCTGCTTTACGGAGTTCAGAGGAACGTTTTTCGAAGGCATTCCAGGAAAGCCCCAGTATCATCACCATCTCGCAAATCAAAGGCGGCAATCTACTGGAAGTAAACGAGGCTTTTGAAAAGATCATGGGGTATGCCCGCGACGAAGTGATCGGTAAATCAATAGCAGAATTGGGAATATGGGTAAATTGGGCTCATCGTGAGCGCCTTTTGCCGACTCTGCTCACTAATGGAAAAATAAGAAATGAGGAAGTTCTATACCAAACCAAAAGCGGAAGGATCATTACCTGCCTTTTAGCAGCAGAACTCATCGAACTTGGCAGCGAACCATGCATACTCTCAGTCATCGAGGATATTACTGAACGAAAAAAAGCAGAATTACGCATCCTGCACCTCAACCGCTTATATGTCACCATTAGCCAGATCAACCAAACGATCGTTCATGCCCATGATGCAGACAGTCTGTTTCGCGAGATCTGCCATGTTGCTACAGACCATGGTCAATTTCGTATGGCATGGATCGGTTTGCTCGACGAACCGGATGGCGTGGTAACACCCCTTGTATTTGCAGGCGCAGAACAAGGCTATTTGAAAGACTTAAGGATCAAATATGAAGATGATGTTATGGGGACTGGCCCGACCGGAACTGCGATCCGCGAAGGGCGGTGTATTATCTGCCAGGATATTGCCACCGACCCACGTATGATTCCCTGGCAGGCGCAGGCACTGAGTCGTGGTTATCGCTCATCAGCTGCAGTGCCGTTTCGTAAACATGGGCGCGTCGTTGGCGCGTTGACTGTTTATGCCAGTGAGCCGCAGAGCTTTGATGTGGAGGATGTGGAGTTGCTTGAACAGATCGGGCAGGATGTTTCTTTTGCCCTTGATTCACTTGACCACGAAGCCGAACGTAAACGCGCAGAGATAAATCTAGAAGAAGCCTATGACACAACACTCGAAGGCTGGGCGCGCGCACTGGAACTAAGAGACAAGGAAACAGAGGGGCATTCACGTCGGGTAACAGAAACAACTCTGGCTGTGGCAAGAGCGATGGGTTTTAATCAAGAAGAACTCGTCCACATTCGTCGCGGCTCGATCCTGCATGATATTGGCAAAATGGGCATCCCTGATCAGATCCTAAGAAAAGAAGGTCCGCTTACAGATGAGGAAAGGCAGATCGTTCTAAAACATCCAGATACGGCTTATAACCTGCTAAAGCAGATTTCATATTTGGAGAAGGCACTGGAAATCCCACGTAGTCATCATGAAAAGTGGGACGGCACGGGCTACCCGCGTGGTTTGGCGGGCGAAGAAATCCCACTTTCAGCGCGCATCTTTGCCATCGTGGATGTATGGGATGCATTATCATCTGATCGCCCCTACAGAAAAGCATGGACAAGAGAAGCCGTCATTCAATATCTGATCAATGATTAAGGGAAACATTTCGAGACGCGAACGCTGAATGTGTTTTTGGCGTTGGTGGAAAAAGGCGATATATAATCAAGCCATGGCAAACAAAATCTTTGTGATTGGACATGTCAACCCTGATACCGACTCCATTGCATCAGCCATGGGCTATGCCTGGTTGCTGCACGAACGCGATGGCGCAGATACTGTCGCCGCCCGCGCAGGCGCGCTGAATCCGCAAACAGCCTGGGTGCTTAAACAACTCAACCTTGATACGCCGGTCCTGCTCACAGACGCATCCCCGCGTTTCGAGTCGGTGATGCTCAGGCTGGATAGTATTCGCCCCGATGCGCAACTTGGTGCCGCATGGACACTTGCCAGCCGTACAGGTGGTGTTGCCCCCATTGTGGACGAGGATGGCAAGCCATACGGCATTATCAATGGCTTTAGTCTCTTCAAATATTTCACCGAAATATTGGGTCCACGACCTGGTGATACGACCGTGCGCGAAATGATGTCTGCCCCATGCAAAGATGCCGCAGATACAAGAGTCATAAAATACACGGCGAACGCGCACATCCGCGATTCGCTCAATCGCATCTTGCGCGATGAACACGATGAGTATTGGGTCGTGGACGAGAACGGTTTGTATTTGGGCATCGCGCATCAGCGTGAACTCCTCAATCCGCCGCGCTTGAAGATCATCCTCGTCGATCACAACGAACCGCGTCAGGCGATTGCCGCGCTTGAAGAAGCTGAACTGTTGGAGATCTTAGATCACCATCGCCTTGGCAATCCATATACCCATCAACCGATCCGCTTTACTGTAGATGTGGTGGGATCGACATCGACGCTCGTTTCTGAACAGACTGCCGAAGCGGGACTTTCGATGCCACCCAATCTAGCCGGCGCACTGCTTGCTGGACTTTTATCTGATACGCTCATCCTAACCTCTCCCACCACCACGCCGCGCGACAAAGACGCCGCCGAACGCCTGGCACGCTGGGCATTCGTAGGCGGAAGTCCGCTCAAGGGCGAGACAATTGAATCATACGGTAAGGCTATCCTAAGCGCCGGTGCTGGACTTTCCAATCGCAAACCCGATGAAGTGGTCAGCACCGACATCAAGTCTTTCGAATCGAACGGATTCAAATTCGCGGTCGCGCAAGCCGAAGTGACCGACATCCTCCAACTCACTGAGCACTTACAGCCGCTCACCGAAGCGCTCGACGCCCTAAAAGACAAACGCGGACTCGACTTCGCCATGCTGCTCATCACCGACGTGGTGCGCGGCACCAGCAGACTCATCGTCTCGTCCAAGGCGCCGCCCGTGCTGGATGACCTCCCCTATCCGCCGCTCGCCGATGGTACACGTGATGCACAAGGTGTGGTCTCGCGCAAGAAACAATTGCTGCCAGCAGTATTGGGCTTATTGGAAAGATAAATGGAATTTCAAACGATCATTGACCGCGCTATTGAAATTCGCAAACAATATGAAGCCAAAGAAAAACAACTCTACGGCTCAGCATGGACCAGTGAAGAAATCGCCTTGGGATTCGTGGGCGATGTCGGCGATCTGGCAAAACTGATCGTTGCCGAGAATGGCAACCGCAATATTTCTGATAGCAAAGCAAAACTCGAACATGAACTGGCAGATTGTTTATGGTCTGTGATCGTGCTTGCCCACCAGCATGGGGTTGATCTGGAAACAGCATTCATGAATACCATGAACGACCTGGAAAAGCATTTGTCAGACGCTTAGTAACGCGACATTCATGTCGCCCTTCTGTGGCAATGCGACATGTTGCCAATTAACAATTAAACCTAGCAATCCCACGCTTCGACTTCACTCTTTCCAAGAGTGATTTCCGTCCTGAGCGGAGTGAGGAGCGCTTTTGCGACGAACGCAGTCGAAGGACGCTCCGCTCAGCGAGAAAATAACGATAACAGATTAAATCTGCGAACTGCTGTGCTTGTAAGGTACAATAGAACTATGAAACAGTTCGCAAAATTTCGCAAAAAACAACTAGAATTCCCCTTTTTTCACTCTTTTCACCTTCATCAACCTAAAAAAATAGAATTGACGGACATTCGTGGATAGAAATGACGCCCTTAATCTACGCCACATCGTCGATGCCATCGAACAACTTGAACGCTATACCCGTGGAATGTCCGAGAACGAATTCGCATCGCGCGTCATGGTGCAGGATGCCGCAGCGCATCAAGTTGGAATCGTAAGCGAGGCGGCGAAAAACGTTTCGACAGAATTTCAGGATTTGCATCCGAAAATTCCATGGGGGACGATCACCCGGATCCACAGCAAGATCGTCGGCGAAGATTACAAGCTCAATATTTCCATGGCTTGGGACGTCATCCAGGACGATCTACCGCTACTCAAACACACTCTTAGAAAGCTTATGTTAGCATGAACAAAATTCCAAATTCACAACTGATCGAAAAAGATATTCCCTCAAGCAAGGCAACCTGGAAAAAGATCCAACCCTTTGCATTAACCTTTAACGGTTATGAGCACTGGGGCACATTCAAAAAATGCCGCGAGGTAGCTCAACAAGGCATCATACTGTACAAAGGGAAAAAAGCGCTTACACTTTCCCTGACCGATCTCCGCACCTGCCTGTTCTTTGAAGCCATGCGCTGGAAGCACTATGAAAAGGAACCCACCAAACAAGGGATGGAATACATCCGCGCCTTGTCTGAAGCGATCCGCGTGCGCGTGCTTGCCAGAGAGATCAACTAGTCAAAATATCCACTGACACAAGTTGACATATAATTGGGACATGCGATCCATTTATCAGGCTTTAGCAGAGCTGGAAAAAAATAACGAATCCGCTGTGTTGTGTACGGTGGTAAAGAGCGAAGGCTCCACGCCACGGCACGTGGGCAGTAAGATGCTGGTATATCCTGATGGAAAATTCATCGGCACTGTCGGCGGCGGGGAGTTGGAAAACCGCATCATCAAAACCGCGCTTGCTTCGCTAAAGACTGGCATTGGTCAAACTCTTTCTTATACAATGTCTGACCCCAGTCGCGGCGACCCCGGTGTCTGCGGTGGAACCGTGGAGGTGTTTGTGGAACCGATCCTGCCCCCTGCTTTGATCGTGGTAATCGGTGCGGGACATGTGGGCAAAGCCGTTGTCCATCTTGCCAAGTGGCTTGGATTTCGCGTCGCTCTTTCCGACGATCGGGCTGAATTCTGTAATCCTGAAGCTATTCCCAATGCTGACGCCTATTACCCTGTCCCGATGGCGGAATTGGTGAATCAACTCAAAGTGACGCACCAGACCTATTTGGTAATCACCAGCCGCGGGTCCAGTGTGGATGCGGCGGGACTGCCGAGTCTGCTTGATTCGGAGGCGGCGTATATCGGCGTCATCGGTTCAAAGCGTAGGTGGTTGACAACTGTCAAAGCATTGAAGGAAAAAGGTGTGGCAGATGAGAAGATCGCACGCGTCCATTCGCCGATGGGTCTGGAATTGAACGCTGAAACACCAGAAGAAATCGCCGTGAGCATTATGGCCGAGATCATGATGTTAAAAGATAAGGGGACGGGCAAGATGATGAAAGAGTGATTTAGACCCTAAAGGTCTTTGAGACCTTTAGGGTTTTTATGCGTAAATAAATAAGACAAAAGGTTCTTGTAACTGCAATTTCATTGGACTATAATCGAAACATCGTTCTTCAAAAGGAGAAAATCATGGCTAGAATTTTTGACGTTATTGAATACCCAAATGAGATGAAAGATGAGATCGTCCATCGCTTCCCAGAGACGGGCATTGGCGATTATCGCATCGGTTCACAGGTGATCGTGCGCGAATCGCAGGCAGCCGTGTTCTTCCGCGATGGTAACGCGTTGGATGTGTTCCGCGGCGGACGCCACACGATCGCCACGGCAAACATCCCGAAGGTCATCGATTTCATCGGCAAGGCATTCAATGACCGCACGCCCTTCCCAGCGGAAGTGTATTTTGTTTCGATGAAAGAATTCGCCAATGAGAAGTGGGGCACGCCGCAACCGATCATTGTCCGCAACCAGGGCATGGGTCTGGGCGTGGCTTTGCTTCAAGGCTTTGGTACGTTCTCGTATCAAGTCAGGGACCCACAGCAATTCGTGACACAGGTGGTCGGAACACAAGGCGCGTATCGCACCACGGATATTGAAGAACGTCTCAAATCGGTTTTGCTTTCCAAGTTACAGGATGTACTCGGTGAAACCACCGCCGCCAAGAGCGTGTTGGATCTGATCGGTCTGACCGAAGAACTCGGTGCGGCTGTGCGTGCGAAGTCTCAGGATGATTTTGAAGCATTGGGTCTCGTGCTCAAGAGCTTCTATATTGGCAATCTTAAGCCATCCAACAAATCGGCGCAGGAACTGCGCGATATGGGTATGCTCGATATGGCAACCTACACCCAGCTCCAGGCTGCGGACGCGATGCGCGATGCCGCCAACAATCAGAGCGGCGGCGCAGGTCTCACGGCTGGTATCGGTGCTGGCATGGGTATCGGCAATTTGATGGGACAAGCTTTACAAGGCGGCATGCAGAATCAGAGTCAAGGTGGTGGCGGTGGTGCGAAAGCATCAGCAGGCATCCCCGACGTGATGACACCTTCAGATGCAGCAGGGATTTTAAAAGTATCTGAAGAAGATGTGCTTGCCGCGATCGCTGACGGAAGTTTGAAAGCGAAGAAGCTTGGCAATGCATATCGCATTAGCAAGGATTCGCTCGAGCAGTTTTTGAAGGGGTAGACGGAAGATAAATAAAAGAGGAGCCGCGTGGCTCCTCTTTTTGATTCTAAATATTCGCCCTGAGCGGAGTGACGAGCGCTAGCGAGGAACGCAGACGAAGGGCAGGTTCGAATCAAACAACATCTATTTTACTTACCCGCGCTTCGACTTCGCTACGTTCCGCTCAGCGCGAATAGCTTTCTGTTATTCCAAGTCACTCAACACATCAGGGATCGAATTAAGCACATCGCTTGCCATCACAGAGGCAGGTGTGCCGAGATCATCAGCGGCGTAGAGACCGGCTTGGGCGTGGATCCATGCTCCGGTTACCGCAGCGTCAAAGGCGTCGAGTCCCTGGGCACGCAAGCTGACGATGATGCCTGCGAGCACATCGCCAGTACCGGCGCGGGCGAGGGCGGGCGAAGCAACGGGGATGACTGGCACACGTCCATCGGGGGATGCAATGAGAGTAAATGCACCTTTTAGCACAACAACGTGTCCCCATTCTTTGGCGTACTTGCTGGCGATACCTTGTCGGTCCTCTTGAATTTCGTCTTTCGTGAGTCCCGTCAGCGTGGACATTTCTCCGGGATGAGGAGTCAGGATCGCCTGAGTCGGAAGCGTGGTGTGCCAATCCTTGAGCTTGGCGAGGAGCGTCAATCCATCCGCGTCGATCACAAGCGGAGGCAGAGTCGTATTTTTTTCTTCGGCTTTCGTTTCGTTGTGTACAAATCCGATGCGGGCAGATGATTTCTTTTGCGCGCCTTTTTGCGTGATGATGTTTTTGAAAAATTCTTCAGTAGTCTCTTCAGTGCCCAAACCGGGACCAATGAGCAGCGCTGTGGCACGCTCGTATTTTTTCGCCAATACCTCGGATGCGCTGGCAGAGATGACACCCATCTCATGCGGAAGCAATGCCCAGGTGGCTTCAGGGATCTGACCAGCGATGGCGCTATGCAAATTAGATGGGACAGCGAGAGTCACCAGCCCTGCACCAACACGATACGCCGCTTCGCCCACAAGGACGGCTGCTCCTGTATAACTGGCCGACCCGGCGACGATGAGCGCAGTGCCAAACGTGCCCTTATGCGAATCAAGCGGACGGTCTGGCAGGAGCGCAAAGATCAAATTATCTTCGGCGACATTCGTTTGGATGTTTTTGAGAGAAGCGAGATCATCAGGCAAACCAATATCCACGACCTGCAGATCACCAACGTATTCGAAAGCGGGCAATTTCAATAAACCTTGTTTGACCGCCGCCATCGTGACGGTGATATCGGCTGGGATGGTTTCATCAGCGGCTTCACCAGAGTCACAATCCACACCCGAGGGACAATCCACGGCGATGACGAGCGGAGATTCATCCATGCCATCAAGCAGGTCGTTGACTTCGGCAAGCAGATCAGCGAGGTCTTTCTTCAATGGCAATTTGATGCCAGTGCCAAGAATGCCATCGAGCAGTACATCGGCATTCTCAATGGAAGAGGAAAGTTGGAAGAAGGCGTCATCTTTGGGGGTGGGGATCAATTCGCCGCCAGCATCGGTAAAGGCTTTGACGAGGGCGTCCTTCTTGCGTTTGACGAGATAAGCGCTCGCCTTCCAACCATCTTGAACGAGTGCGGTGAGGGCGATCAAGGTGTCGCCACCATTGTTGCCGGGACCCACCAACCCCACGACTTCGGGTTCGATCTCGTCCACGAACAGATCAAGGATGACATCGGCAAGCGAATGACCAGCGTTTTCCATCATCTGGTCAAAAGTTAAGCCGCTGGTTACAGCTTCTTTTTCAATTTCCTGCATTTGTGAGACAGTTACAAGTTTCATATTTGTGTTCTCCAATTTGATGAGGGGATTTTACTGCAAGAAGGGTTTAGACGTGGGAGGTTCAGCGATTCTCTAACAAAAATCATATTGTCATAAATTCATTGACCCATATTATCCGAGTAACTATAATCACATTGCGCTATGTGCTACACGAGCAACACAAACTATGAAACTGTCAGCCTTTCACCCCTTTCGATCCACGCAAGCCAAAGCAGAGTATTATGCCCTTTATATGGAGAGAGCCAAGGCGTGGCCCGTCCCGTCAGAAACCAAGCTCATTGATATACCTTCCGGGCAGACCTTTGTTCGTATGAGCGGACATTCAACAAATCCGCCTTTGATACTATTACCCGGAAGCAAAGGCACGTCACTTACGTGGATACCTAACATTGCAGCTTTATCTGAACATTACAGAACCTATGCTCTCGATAGCATTTATGATTTCGGTCTTAGTGTAAGCCGCAAGCCTATAAAAAAGCGGGATGATCTGGTGGCCTGGTTGGATGAAGTGCTGAAGGTACTTGCCCCGGAAGGTCAAGTAAGTTTAGCTGGTCTATCCTATGGAGGCTGGCTTGCCACTCAGTACGCACTTCGTTTCCCTGAGCGTCTTCATAAGATCGTGTTATTAGCTCCGGCTGTGACTGTCCTGCCAGTGTCATTTGCTCTTATACTTCGAGCGCTGCTCTCATTGATACCTCTCCCGGGTTTTCGTCAACAGTTTTATTACTGGCTGCTTAACGATACCGTGCAAAGTGGGGAAACTGGTCGGGCTTTTGTTAACGAAGCTGTTGCAGATTGGGCAGTGGCAGAACGTTGTTTTGCTCCTATGCCTTTGGTGGGTGCGACCATTTTGGAAGATCAGGTCTTACAAGATTTTAGGGTTCCCACCTTATTTCTAATTGGGGAGCATGAAAAGATCTATTCTGCTCAAAAAGCGATAAACCGCCTTAACCACGTTGCACCGCAGATCAAGACTGAGATTATTCCGCATGCTGGACATGATCTATGGTTTGTACAGGCTGACATCGTAACAAGCAAGATACTGGATTTTTTGAGCGATCCAAAAATCAGAATTCCGATTGAAGTCGGGAGAGCTGATTAATATACAAAAGGAAATATTATGGCGACGAATAAAACAACCTCCAAAACTATAGATGAACACATCGCATCTTT
>Ga0180074_1000078_pt1 | contig 18783 bp, 19 predicted proteins | sample EasRiv366_16_10D_FD_121773 | JGI IMG/M metagenome (GOLD analysis project Ga0180074, IMG submission 121773) | Soil microbial communities from meander-bound floodplain in the East River, Colorado, USA - East River metaG ERMLT366_16_10D | ecosystem: Environmental > Terrestrial > Soil > Floodplain ...
TATCTGCTTCACCGCGATGGATGGGGATAATGCCCCATAAATTAAAGATCCAGTTCAAGAACCAGTTATCCCATGTTTCAACCTTTGCCCACCCGGTGAACTTCCGCGGTTGTAACAGGGCAAAGAACACAGGCACTTCGATCTGACCGGTATGATTCGAGATAACGATCAGTGGTCCCTGCATTGGGAACTTGTCCAACTCATTTCCTACGTGGATGCGGCATGTGATGTGAACATAAATATTAATGACGAACGCCGTAAATCGATACAATGGATTCATAAGGTCGTTACAAACTCTAGGGCATGGGGAATGAGTTCAATGGAGAGCGACTGCCCATCTTTGCAGAGTGTCTCGCCGTCGCAGTGGGCGGGGAGAGTCCCTGTCAGGGCTGTGATGATTATTTTGCGGGCGCGTCCGGTCGTGATTTCAGGTTGAGTCGCTTGTGTTCCGTTCATAAAGGTTGGAAGGAGTTGCAGGATGCGGAATTTTCCGGCTGTGCCCGCGATGCAAAGATCGAACGTGCCATCATGCGGAAGTCCATCGGGTGCCATGAAGAAGCCTCCACCCATGCGTTGACCGTTCATGATGGAAACCATCAGGGCGCTCTGCTCCAGGGTTTTATCATCATATTCGATTCGAACAGTTGGCGCTTTGTAATAAATAAAGATCGTTTCAAGTGCGGCGATCAAATAAGCCAGCAGACCGCGCGTCCAACGAATATCCGCGGCAACAAACCCGGTCGCGGCATCGAAGCCAATACCTACACCGTTGCCGAAGTAACGACCGTTTGAGTAATCACCACCGGTGACCTTGCCAACATCCATCCAGCGCCGTTCGTTCTTTGCGAGCAGAGAAATACTTTCCTCAAGACTTCCGCGAACACTCATTCCATAAGCGAGGTCATTGCCCGTGCCCACCGGCAGGATGCCCATGGCAGTATGATTGAAGCCTGCTTCCCGCGCTTTCATGAGTCCGTTGATGGCTTCGTTTGCCGTACCATCACCGCTGGCGGTGATGATGACATCGTATTTTTCACGTGCAGCTTTTTCTGCCAATTCAGCAGCATGCCAGGGACGCTCGGTTTGCACCATAACGTATTCAAGATGATGAGATTTTATGAGGGCTTCAATTTGCGGTATGGCTTTCCCTGCAAATCCGCGCCCCGAAGTTGGATTAACAATGATGAGATATTTCATCCACAGACTCCCAAAATAGACTGGGTGCGAGTTTATCACAAATCGAAAGAGAACCGTAATAAATGGAGCGTTATGGTTTGAATTTCAAATACTCTTCCGGTGTATCCAGGTCGGCAAGGATGCTTGGCGTATCCATTTCTACATAATGAATATCTTTTGTATGCGCATTCAGAAAATCTCGCGGCGTTTGGAATGACTGCATGGCAATGATTTCATCCCATAATTCGCGCGCCACCAACCATGGATGTCCTCTACGCATTTGGAAACTCGGCACTACGAGCGGACTCTTCGTCTGAGCGTACGCATCACACAATAACTGTACGCTTCTTTCCTGGACTTGAGGCTGGTCGCCCAGCCCGATCAGTGCTGCCCCGTAGCTTTTTTCTGACAGATACCGCAATCCACATTGCATTGACGAGAGCATATCGCCAGCCAGGTAATCCTTGTTAAACACACTTTGCACGGGATATTCTTTTTGGCAATTCTGAACTATCGCTTCCACCTGTTCGCGTGCTCCACCAGTGACAACTAAAATATCATGGACGCCAGCCTTTGCAAACACAGAGATAACATGTTCAATGATCGTTGTATCGTCCCAGGGTAATAACATCTTGGGGCTTCCCATGCGAGTGGATTTTCCTGCGGCAAGGATGATGGCTGTGATGTTCATCCCGCACACTCCCTGAGATAGAAAATCGAAGTGTGCGGGATCATAGCGTTTCATCGGTGATCAAGCGTTGATAATGCTCAGGTGTGTCCACATCCAATAACATGCGGTCATCGTGCCAGGGGAAATATTCCACACGATGCTTATGGAAAATCGCCCGCCCGCCAACATCGCCTTCGATGCCCAATAGATCAGTGAAAGCCACACGGTCAAATAAAACTGGATTTGCGCGTTGATCCAACACCATCGGTGCAACGATCGGATATAGTCCTTCGGCGTGTTTTTCAGTCAGCGCACGAAGAATGGATGCGGTGAGTTGTGGTTGGTCAGCGAGCAGGAAGATTGCCCCACCTGTTGGAGTAGGGGATGTTGTGAGTTTACGTATCCCTGCCCTGATTGAGCTTCCTTGTCCGCTTTTCCACTCATCATTTTTCACAATGATCACATTCAAATCTGCGACGACCGCCTCTACCTGTTCGCTATTTGCGCCAACTACGACAATTACCGGCGAGAGTCCTGCTTCCAAGGCTGTCCTTGCCACAGCGTGTACGAATGGCTCGCCTTTCCAATCCAGCAATTGTTTTGGCTTACCAAATCGCGAAGATTCTCCACCCGCTAAAACAATTCCTGCAATCGGTTTGTGGACTGCGAAAATATTTTCAGCCGCTAAACTTGAAACTACAACAGAGTCAAAACTTGATAGTAAAGAATTAACCATACCGTGTGCAATCGATTGAAGTTCAGGAGTGTCTGCTTGATTGAGTAAAACGATTTTTCTTGCGCCCATCGGGATATTTTTTTGCCCACCATCTGAATGTGTCAGTACGCGCACCAAAGCATCTGGAGTGACAATTTCTCCAATATCCAAGCTACTCAAGGCGGAAAAGGTTTCTGCCCTGTGAACAATCTTGTCGCTTAGTGGTTTCCCGATCCCTGTGAGACCAACAACTTGCACCACTTGGTCAACAAAGGCAGGGATCGGCGGTTCATGCTCTGCCCATGCTTTCAAAGGCTTTTGGCGTGAACCATCGGCTTCGATCAATAATGGGATCGAGTGACTTTTGCAAAATTGATGTAGCCAACATAGAGCCTCAGAGTCAAGTGGCTTTGTTCTACCCTCGTTAAAATCTCCAGTAATCAGAGTGATACCCTTTAGTTGACTTTCCAAATCATCCATTGCTGCAAGCGAATCCGCAATAAGATGATTATCTGCAAACCCCACCTGCCAGGCACCGAGATGTGCTGACGCAGTTACGACCACTGGCGTGTCTTTGCTTAAGGTGTTTGCCAAATGGAACAGTGCAGTTGTTTTCCCGCCTGCTCCCGTGAATGCAACACAGGAGAAATTGGAGACTCGCATTGCCTGATCAATTGAAATCATCATCTCACTGATTATACATCTTCAATCATCATCATCTCTAAGGTATAATACCTTCGCCGCGTAAACAAAACGCGAGTGACAAACAATTAAGGCATTGGAATGGCAAGCGACACCTTCACTTCATCTGAGTACTGGCACGACCTTCAAATCAATCGGCAAGATGTCGAGTATCTACATACATATCTCTTTGAACAGGAAACACCGCTAACGACTCGTGAATTGGTGGCAGTTTTTGTAAATGAGCGTATTCGTGTTGAACGCCTTGCTGAACAAAAACGCCGTCAGGCGGGTGGCAAGACCTATTTCCCCAAAGATTCTTATCAAGCTGGCGATGATATCGTACTCCCGGCATTAAATTGGAAGCACGGTAAAGTAACCGCAACGCGTCCTGGACAAAACCCTGAGATCGGTGCCTTTGATGTATTAACCGTTCAATTGGATGACGGACCTGAACGTCTCTTCGCCTCGAACCTTGCGCTTCATGCGCTCAACGATCAGCCTGTTTCTGTTGAAACAGCCGGGATAGAAACTGATGCTATTATCGCCGAGCATGGCACAGCCCTTGAAAAAAAGATCGAAGCCATGTTCCGGTCAGATGATGAACTGGTGCGGATCGCTGGTCGCTGGTTCCCCCGTGCCTTGCTGATAGACGTCAATGTAGGACATCTCAATTTGGCTGAAGCAGTTTTGGATATGTCCGGAGGCGAACCTCTTCCAACCTCCGCGTTGCTTAAGGATGTGGCACTGCCCGAGGGCGTCAATCCTAAGTTGGCGGAATTCTCCCTGAACTATGCCTTGCAGGATGACAAACGTTTTGATGAAGTGGGGCCTGCTGGGCAGGTGTTGTGGTGTCTTTACCGTCTTGAACCGGATGCAGTGCGCGATGTTTCACCATATCTGCGTTACGACGACATTGAACATGACCGCAGTTTGCTCAACCCGCAAATGATCGCGCTTGAAAAACAACTTGATGATGAATTAAGTATGTTTGATGCCAGTGCAGTGAGCGATGCCAAAGAGGTGACCGTTTCATTGATCTATCCGCACTTGCGGGCTGGCACCTTGCCGCTTTCATCTCGCGTTCGTTCGTTTTTCCCGACCGCGTACGAAGCACCTCGTGTACGCTTTACATTGGTGGATGGCAAGACCAAACAGAAGATGCCCGGCTGGGTTGCCCTTGAGCATGGATACGTATACGGCTTGCGCGATTGGTATAAATCACACGATCTAATGCCTGGCAGTTTGATCAGCATTCGCCGCGGAGAAATCCCTGGTGAAGTGATCGTTGAAGCCAAAACCTACCGCGCTACAAAAGATTGGGTGCGGACGGTGATCGTCGGCGCAGATGGTGGTATTGTGTTTGCGATGTTGAAGCAATCTATTTCCGCCGAATTCAATGATCGGATGGTATTTGCCATTCCTTCCTATGAAGCGGTAGATCAGCTTTGGACGAAAGGTCAGAATAGACCTTTTGAACAATTGGTCGTAAGCATGATCCGGGAGTTGTCAAAATTGACGCCGCAAGGTCACGTCCACGCACAGGAACTATATTCTGCGGTCAATATTGTGCGCAGAGTTCCGCCCGCGCCTTTATTTGCTTTGTTGGCGAGTCACCCAGAGATCGCGCATGTAGGCGATCTGCATTTTCGTTTGAGTGAGTAGGAGAGATGATGGAAGGCAAACGTCCCAGCCTTGTTAAGCCCAGTGTAAATACGCCATTCCATGTGGATTTTGCATGGTGGCAAAAAAATGAACGTGATTGGCATGTTTATTTGCGCACCCTTTTGTGTGCGGAACACCAGGAAACTTTTGGAAATCTTGAAGAAGGTCAAACCATTGACTGGGTGGACCCAGTGACGGCTGAAGTAAAGGCTGTGGAAGGTGTGCAGAATACTTTGATGATGCACTGCGTGAAGCAACCCGGTTTTCTTACGGCACAAACCGCTTTAGTAGAGGCGGTATTCCGTCTGTTTCTTGCCAACGGCAATATGCCTATGTCTTCAAGTGACCTTGGGTCGAAGTTAAATCGTCCGCCTGAAACGATCTTGCGAACGTTGGTAGGTGCGCGGGTATACAAAGGTATCAGACCTTATTCTGGTTGATTGTGATATAAATATATTGGTCGTTATGGATTTAGCGAATGAATAATGGTGTGGCAGTTTGCGCACAGCAAAACGCATTTGCCGAGTTCTTCTTTTGTTCTTTCCCAGTTTAATAGGCGAAGTTTATTCCAGGCAAAATCCTTCTTTTCAACATTGTGGAATTGCATGGCTGCATAATGGTCGCTGTATCCGCAGCGCGAACACTTCCCGCCTAAATACTCAATTGCCTTTTTCTTTCTATCCACCTGGTTTGGCAATAGTCGTTGAAGCAAGCTTTGCAAAGGGAATTTGTTCTTCCACTTTTGCCCTTTGAGTAAAATTCGTTTTCAGGTTTGATTTGCTGGCAAGAACTGCATTTTTTCATAAGACATGCCCCTATAGCTTAACGGATAAAGTAGCGGTCTTCTAAACCGTCGATCTAGGTTCGATTCCTAGTAGGGGCACAATTGTAACCCAAAGGCTTCAAGTTAAAATAAGCCTGAGCGTAAGAATTAGCAGGAGAAAGCCCATGCCTACAATTGTCCGCAGATCACTTCCCACAATGATTGAAACCCGCCGTGAGATTTTCCATGCCGTCAGTTGGCAGGTGAGTGCCAGTGGTTGGAACCCGCCGACTGATGTGTTTGAAACTGAAGAAAACCTTATCGTGCGTGTGGAAATTGCAGGGATGAAAGATGCTGATTTTGAGGTGGCGATCGAGAATCGTATATTGATGATCAGCGGGCATCGGTCTGAGCCAAATGAACGCCGCGCTTATCATCAAATGGAAATCAGGTTTGGAAAATTTGAAATTGCAGTGGAAATCCCCGTGCCTGTTGAGATCGAAAGATCAGTTGCAGAATACAAGGATGGTTTCTTAGTGGTTCAACTCCCAAAGGCAAGCCCAAAACATATCGAGGTGAAATAAACTTATGCCTGCAACCCGCTGGCACTCCAATATTAATGACCTTTTCCGATGGATCGGCGAAGAAGACAGCGAATTGATATCCATGATGATGTCTTCGATGTTTCCGCGTATGAATCAAACTGGAACATTATCTTCCGACTCTGACTCTTCTGAGAATTCCAACCCCGCAAAATATCCCGATGTACTGCCCATTCTGCCATTACGTGGTGTGGTAGTGTACCCGCAAACCGCAGTCCCGTTGACCGTGGGTCAGCCACGCTCGATCCGTTTGGTGGATGAAGTGGTCGGTGGCGATAAACTCGTTGGATTGCTCGCCTCCAAAAACCCAGATCTTGAGACGCCAGGTCCTGCGGATCTTTATCAAGTCGGGACGATTGCTACCGTCCATCGTTTATTACGCGCACCTGACGGCACGATCCGGTTGCTGGTACAAGGCATGGAAAGGTTTCGCGTGGTCGAGTTTGTGGGGGAAGAGCCATATCTCAAAGCCAGAATAGAACTCGCGCCCGAACTGATCGAACAGGGAGTTGAGATTGACGCACTCGCACGCAACGCGCGCGACCAATTCCAACAGATCACACAAATGATCCCGTCGTTCCCGGAAGAGTTGGCAGGTTCCATCACTTCTGTGGAAGATCCGTTGCAGACTGCCTACACCATTGCGAATTTCCAGCGTATGGAATTAAAGGATTCGCAGGAAATTCTTACGCTTGATTCTGTTTCAGAAAAACTGAAGAAGTTGATCGGCTTGCTTGTCCGTGAAGCAGAAGTGTTGCAGATCGGGCAGAAGATCCAGAATGAAGCACGCGGCGAAATTGAAAAAGTACAGCGCGAATATTTCCTGCGCGAGCAGATGAAAGCCATTCAAAAAGAACTTGGGGATCAAGACGAACAGGCAGTGGAAACGGAAGAGTTTCGCAAAAAGATCGAAGATGCGAAAATGCCCGAGGAAGCCGAGAAGCAGGCGAAAAGGGAGTTGGAGCGCTTGTCGCATTTGCCGACAGCTGCCGCGGAGTATGGTGTCATCCGTACCTACCTCGATTGGCTGGTTTCGATCCCCTGGTCAAAAGGCACTGCCGATAATCTGGATATCCGTCACGCGCGCAAGATCTTGGATAAAGATCATTTTGGTTTGGAGGATGTCAAGGAACGTATTCTTGAGTTTCTTGCCATTCGCAAACTGCGGCTGGATCGCAAGGACGACAAGAAAAAAGCTTCCGATGATTTGATCCGCCGTGAACGTGAAGGCGTGATCTTGTGTTTTGTGGGACCGCCTGGTGTGGGTAAAACTTCATTGGGACAATCCATTGCGCGTGCGATGGATCGTAAATTCGTGCGTGCCTCCTTAGGTGGGGTACGCGATGAAGCCGAAATTCGCGGTCATCGACGTACATATATTGGTTCAATGCCCGGGCGCATTTTGCAGTCTCTGCGCCGGATCGAATCAAGAAATCCGGTTTTTATGCTCGATGAAATTGACAAACTGACCAGCGATTTTCATGGTGACCCAGCCTCGGCGTTGCTTGAAGTGCTTGACCCTGAACAGAACGCCGAGTTTCGCGATAATTATCTTGAGGTGGCTTACGATCTCTCGCAGGTTTTCTTTATCACCACTGCGAACACGCTGGAGACCATCCCTGGTCCCTTGTTGGATCGCATGGAATTAATTTTCCTTTCGGGTTATACCGAAAGTGAAAAGATCGCTATTGCGCGCGGTTATTTAATTCCGCGCCAGATTCGTGAGAACAGTCTGCGTGAAAAAGAGGTATCGTTCAATGACGATGCTCTGAAAAAGATCGTCCGCGAATATACGCGGGAAGCCGGCGTGCGCAATTTGGAACGCAAGATCGGTGCAGTTTGCCGCAAAGTAGGCACGCGCATCGCAGAAGGCAAATTGAAAAGCGCAAAGATTACACCTGACCTTGTGGAAGAATATTTGGACCGCCCGATCTTTTTGCCAACCGAAGAATTGAACCAGCGTATCTCGATCCCCGGTGTTGTGCCGGGGCTGGCGTGGACGCCCTATGGTGGCGATGTATTGTTTGTAGAAGCAACCAGTATGCCGGGTGGTAAAGGCTTTCAAGTGACTGGTTCGATCGGAAATGTAATGAACGAATCCGCACGCGCCGCCTTGTCTTTTGTGCGCTCACGTGCGGAAAAGCTTGGGCTCACGGACGAATTCTTCAGCAAGTCAGATATTCATCTGCACATCCCGTCTGGCGCACAACCCAAAGACGGACCATCTGCTGGTGTCACGATTGCCACTGCGCTTGTCTCACTGGCATCTGGGCGAAAGATGAAACCGTTGGTTGGTATGACAGGCGAGATCACGTTGCGTGGTCAAGTATTACGGATTGGCGGCGTAAAGGAAAAAGTTCTCGCTGGTCATCGGAATGGTTTGCGTACCATCATCCTTCCAAAACGCAATGAACAAGACCTGGAAGATGTGCCGGAAGAGATCAAAAAAACCATGAAATTCCAATTTGTGGATACCGTGGATGAAGCACTTGATCTCGCGCTTGAACCAGTTCGCAAACCTAAAAAGTCAAAGGCAACACCAAAGAAAAAATCTACACCACAGAAAGCTAAAGCCAATGCCAAAAATTCTGCTCGCCGAAGATGACCATACCATGGTGTCGCTGCTCAAAACTCTGCTTAAGATGGAAGGGTTTGAGGTAGTTGCTTTGGATGTAAATGCTGATGTCCCCGCTGCTGTTCAAAAAGAAAATCCCGATGCGCTGCTCATGGATGTTCATCTCGGAAAACAGAGTGGCATGGATATTGTCAAAGCCATTCGTGAAATCCCCGCCTTGGCGAAGGTGCGCATTGTCATGACTTCGGGTTTGAATGTAAAAGAAGAATGTTTGCAACGCGGCGCAAATTTTTTCTTGATGAAACCCTTCATGCCCGATGATCTGCTCAAAGTTTTGAAATAGTAACGCATCGTGAATTCGCATTCCACGCACATCCGTGAATTTCGTTTTCCCGAAGATTATCAACAAGTCCATCAATTATGGGAAGTGATGGAAAAAGGCGTGCGCGTTGGGCGTTCTGATACGTTCGCAGAAATTGAAAAGAAAATCGCACGTGATCCTGATCTTTTTCTTGTCGCCACGAGCACCGAAAAAATTATTGGTTCAGTGATCGGCGGTTTTGATGGACGGCGCGGCTTGCTTTATCATCTGGCGGTCGCCAAAGAATTTCGCGGGCAGGGGATCGGCACGAGCTTGTTGAACGAAGTGGAATCCCGGCTGCGCGCCAAAGGCTGCTTAAAATGTTATTTGATGGTCACGCCTGAAAATGACGAAGCCGCGCAATATTATGAACATCATGGCTGGCATTTGATGGATTATGTCCGCCCGTATGGCAAAGACTTGCAATGACCATTCGATTTGGAATTTTGACTCTCTCTGACCGCTCTTCGCGTGGTGAACGTCCTGACTCATCTGGACCTGCGCTTGCGCGCCTCATCCTCACCGAAAACTGGTCTGTCGTCAAACAGGCGCTACTTCCAGATAACGAATCTGCCATCGGTGCCATCCTCAGCGAGTGGGCAGACAGCGGCGAAGTGGATGTGATCCTCACCACAGGCGGCACTGGCTTCTCGCCTCGTGATGTTACGCCTGAAGCGACGCGTGCCATCATCGAGCGTGAGGCACCTGGTCTAGCTGAAGCGATGCGCGCTGCCAGCCTCAAGATCACACCGCATGCCATGTTATCAAGGATCGTAACCGGCATCCGCAAGCGGACTCTGATCATCAACCTGCCGGGCAGCCCGAAGGGGGCAGTGGAGAATTTGCAAGTGATTCTGCCAGTTTTAGCTCACGCTGTTCAGCTTTTACAGGAAGACCCTGCGTCTGAGGAATCTCACTAGGTATTACTCTCTGGTATAATCCCGCCGCTTGAAATAATCTCACAAAAGGAAAGTGCAAGTATGATCGATGTAAACGAACTTCGCAAAGGTGTTACCTTCGAAATGGACGGCAGTCTCTATAAAGTGGTGGATTACAGCCACAATAAGACCGGCCGCGGCAATGCCAATATTCGCATCAAAGCCCGCAATCTTCAGACGGGTGCCAATATTGAGCGTACCTTTAACTCAGGCTTGTCGGTTCAAGATGTCCGCCTTGATTTCCACAATGTTTCTTATCTGTATAACGATGGTGACTTCTACCATTTCATGGACAATGTCACCTTCGAGCAGCCAGCTATCAAAGCTGACGTGCTTGGCGACTCGGCTTTATATCTGAAGGAAGGTATGGAAGTAAAAATTACCTTTTACAATAACGCGCCGCTTGACGTGGAATTTCCCTCTTCGGTGGATCTGAAAGTCGTGGAAGCTGAAACCGCCATTCGTGGGGATACCGCCACCGGTGTGACCAAGAAAGTCAAGACCGAAACCGGGCTCGAAGTGTACTGCCCGCAATTTGTGAAAGTTGGCGATACGATCCGCGTGAACACAGAAACGGGCGATTACGTCACACGTGTATAAAATTAGTTTTGGAATCAGGGAGCTTGCTCCCGTTTTATCAACCAGCAAGCTGGTTGACTCCAAAAGAGCGGGCAGCTGTGGTAATTAAACCGGCTGCTCGCTCGTCGTTTATGTAGCCCGTGCCCAAGACGGGTAATTCCAACAAAACGAAAGAACCACTATAATTCAGGTATGAAAACCCCGGCTGGCACTGAGTGCCCTCATTTTTATGGCGATTATTTCCGCGGCAAGAACGTAGAAGAATGCCGCCTGCTCAAAGCGGCAGGTCAAAACTGGTCTCCTGATCTGTGTAAGACCTGCCCGGTCCCTGGTATTGCGCGCGCGAATGCCTGTGAGCATCTGCGCTTGAATGCTTCTGTTGGCAGGCCAATCACGGCTGTTTTCCAGCGCCGTGTACAGCTTTCGCCATTTTGTGAAAAATCGAAGAAACATGTAACTGAACCGCATGTAGGCTGTGGGGAATGTCATGCCCTGCCATTTAAATTCGATATTAAATCCTGAATTGTAACGAGGGGTAATCCGATCTTTGGAAAGCTAAAGCGCTTATGTCTCTTACCTTGCTGTTTGACCTTGATGACACACTGCTTGACACCAACATGGATGCGTTTATCCCTGCCTATTTTCAGGGATTGAGTAAACACGTAGGAGATCATGTTGCACCTGAGATTATGTTGCGTGCTCTGATGCATGGAATGAATCTGATGAATGAAAGCGAAGATCCCACGCGTACTTTGCAGGAGGTCTTTGAAGCAGACTTTTATCCGATGCTGGGCATTCCCAAATCAGAGCTGTGGGATACATTTGAAGATTTTTACGATAATGTGTTCCCCTCGATCGGAATGCATACCCGACAACGACCAGACGCGGTTCCCTTGATCGAGTGGGCGTTCTCGCGCGGGTACCGGGTTGCGATCGCAACGGATCCGTTGTTTCCATGCAAGGCTACTTATCACCGGTTACGTTGGGCTGGGTTTGAACCTGAACAGTTTGAATTGGTATCGACTTTCGAGAATTTTCATTTCACAAAAACACATCCTGCCTATTATGCAGAGGTACTGGGGCAACTGGGCTGGACCGATGGTCCTGTGTTGATGGTAGGGAATGATGTGCAACGAGATCTGGTCTCTGCGCACCAGCTTGGGTTGAAGACTTATTTTATCGATGGTGATGCAGGTTCAAGTCCGGGGTTTGAGGCGGGCAGAGGTAAGTTGGGAGATTTACGTCCGTGGCTTGAGTCCATTGATATTTCCACATTGGCGCCTTCGTATACATCCCGCGAAGCGATCATGGCGATCATGGTATCTGCTCCGGCAGTGTTGCAGAGTCTCGCATCCGATTTGTCTCCTGAAAACTGGCGGCATGAACCGACACGTGATGACTGGGCGATGAATGAGATCGTTTGTCATTTGCGCGATACGGAAAAAGAGGTTCATGCCTTGCAATTGGATTTGATGCTTGAACGCCAGGATGCTTTTATCCCGCGCCCCGATACAGGCGTGTGGGCAAGTGAGCGTGAATATTTGAACGTTGATGGCGCTTTGGCTTTAAGAGAATTTGCTTCTGCGCGGCTTGCGAATTTGGATAAGTTGAAAAAGATCAATACTGATATCTGGAAGCGCAAAGCACGTCACGCGATATTTGGTCCCACGAATTTCCTTGAAGTGCTGGGGTTTGTTGCCAATCATGACCAGATGCATATCCAGCAGGCATGGAAAACATTGCAGAATCTGTGATATTTTTACGGCGGTTGCGGCGTGTCTAAATTGGGCACGCCGTGTTATATAGCTAGAATTCGGGGCTCCGCCCCTTGTTAAGGAGATTTATTTATGAGCAGACGTGTAGTAGTGACAGGGATGGGGTGTATTAGCCCTGTAGGAAATACTGTGAAGGATACGTGGGATGCCTTGCTGGCCGGTAAATCTGGCGCGGGTATGATCACGGTATTTGACGCCAGCAAGCATAAAACGCGCATTGCAGCGGAAGTAAAAGGCTTTGACGCCGTAGCTGCATTTGGTGTGCGTGAGGCGCGCAAGATGGACCGCTTTACGCAATTTGCCACAGTCGCGACGCTTGAAGCGCTTGAGCAATCTGGCTTGAAGATCGATGACACGAATCGTGACCGGATCGGAATTGTGATTGGCACGGGTATCGGCGGAATTGGGACGATCATGGAACAAGCCGAAGTGATGCGTGAGCGCGGCGTGGACCGCGTGAGTCCGTTTTTGATCCCGATGATGATCTCGGATAGCGCGGCTGGCATGCTTGCCATTCGTGTGGGGGCACGTGGTCCGAACATGGCGATTGCGACAGCGTGCGCCTCGGGTAACAATGCGATCGGTGATGCCATGGAAACAATCCGTCGTGGCTCTGCGGATGCGATGATCGCCGGTGGTTCTGAAGGTGCGCTTGTACCGCTTGCCATGGCTGGTATGAACGTGATGGGCGCCCTCTCCACGCGCAATGATGATCCGTTGAAAGCTTCGCGCCCATTCGATAAGAATCGTGACGGCTTCTTGATGGGTGAGGGCGCTGGAATTTTGGTGATTGAAGAATTGGAATTTGCAAAAGCGCGCGGCGCAAATATTCTGTGCGAACTGACGGGATATGGTACCACCGACGATGCGCACCATATTTCTGCTCCGGCTGAAAATGGCGCAGGCGCGGCAATGTCCATGAAGTTGGCATTGGAGAATGCCAACTTGACTGTCAATGATATCGGATACATTAACGCTCATGGAACGTCCACGCCGTTGAATGATAAGAGCGAAACCGCGGCGATCAAAACCGTGTTTGGGGAGCAGGCTTATCAGATTCCCATATCGTCCACCAAATCCATGACCGGGCATTTGCTTGGGGCTTCGGGTGCAGTGGAAGCTGTGTTCAGCGTTATGGCGATCCGCGATGGGATTATCCCCCCGACCATTAATTATGAAACACCAGACCCAGTGTGTGACTTGGATTATGTTCCCAACCAGCCGCGCAAAGTTTCGCCAAAACATGTAATGTCCAATTCCTTTGGATTTGGCGGTCACAACGCGACATTGGTCATCAGCCGTTTTGAATAACCAGCATACAGCATCGCGTTGAGTTTTATGTTTCAACGCGATGCTGGAGTTTAGGAGTACGTTATGCCATATGCACATATAACGGGCTGGGGGATGGCAGTGCCTGAGTCTATTATGACCAATGATGATCTATCGAAGATCGTGGATACGAACGATGCCTGGATTCGTGAACGCACGGGTATTGGCGAGCGCCGAATTGCGAAGCCAGATGAATTCCCATCCACGCTGGGTGTGGAGGCTTCGATCAAAGCACTCAAGGTTGCGAATCTCCGCCCGACCGATCTGGATTTGATCATTTGTACTTCATCTTCACCTGAATATATTTTTCCAGCAACGGCTTGTCTCATTCAAGATCAACTTGGCGCCACAAAGGCCGGCGCATTCGATCTGCTCGCTGCGTGTACTGGGTTTATTTTTGCCCTGAACATGGCGGCCCAGGCGATCAGAAGCGGGTCCATTAAGAGTGCTCTAGTGGTGGGGACCGAGACGCTTTCAAGGTTTGTAGATTGGAAGGATCGCGGCACTTGTATTTTGTTTGGTGATGGCGCTGGCGCTTTTGTTTTGCAGGCAAGTGATCAACCCGGAGGCGTCCTTTCGGCAGTGATGCATTCTGACGGCTCGGGCGGGGATTCGCTTTCCCTCCCAGCTGGCGGAAGTCGTTATCCAGCTACTGAGGCAACCGTCCATGAAGGCAAACATTACATCAAAATGGATGGCAAGGCGGTCTTCCGATTTGCTACACGCGTCATGGCATCTGCAACCCAGGAAGTGATGGACGCGGCAGGATTAACTGTCGAGCAGGTGCGCTGGATCGTGCCGCATCAAGCCAACATCCGCATCATTGAAGCGGCAGCGCGCGGACTCAAATTACCGATGGATCGCTTTGTCGTAAATCTCGATAAATACGGAAACACATCCACAGCCTCCATTCCAATTGCCATGGTGGAAGCGCTTGAAAAAGGACAGATTAAAAATGGCGATAAATTGGTGATGGTAGGCTTCGGTGGCGGACTGACTTGGGGCGCGCTTGCCGCTGAGTGGACTGGTCCGTTGCCAAGCAAAGGCCATGTGCATCCAGAGCAGTACCGCGTATTTGGTCGGTTGCGTTCTTATGTGCGCCGTGCCATCCGCTTTATCGAAGGGCTGTTGTATCGCCGCGAACTATAATGGAAGATTAATCCTGATTGTGGTAGGATAAGGATGAAATCTAATCAAGGAGTATCTTATGGGACTACCACGTGGCGCTGAATGGATCATCATACTTGTCATCATTGTGCTGTTGTTTGGTCCAGGACGCATCGGCAAACTTTCTGGTGAGATCGGTAAAAGCATCAAGGCTTTTCGTGACGGCTTGAGCGGCGAAAAGAAAGATGACGACCAATCCACAGACACAAAAGGCAATATCGAACCGAAATAAAAGAAAAGGCTCTCAATGCGAGAGCCTTTTCTTTTATTTCGGTAAAATTAGTAGGTCATTTCCCTGACGTCTTTGTCTTCGAGCATTTTTCGTGTGACCTTGTCATGTCCTTTGACAGAACCGATGACACGCCACACCCCGGTGACTGAGTCGCCCGATTTCGTCTCATGATGGTCGAGGATATGCATTGAATTTTGCTTGAAAGCCTGTTGCACTTCCGCGATCTTTTTTCCCTTATCAATCGCGACCACAATCCTGTAGGTGCGCGATTCGCGGATGCGATCGATCCGTTCTTCGAAGAACGGGAAGATCAGGAGCACGATGATAACGACAAGGGTGGCGAGGGAGACAAAGAGGAGTTCACCAGCTCCAATGCCCATGCCAAGGGCGGCAGAAAGCCAGATCGTGGCTGCCGTTGTCATCCCTGCGATGCGTCCGCCTTCACGGATGATCGCTCCCGCACCAAGAAAACCGATGCCGGTCACAATGTTCGCGGCAATGCGCGTTTGGGTGAAGCCAGGATCCATGCTTATGGAAAATATAGTGAACAACGTGGAGCCAACGGTGATGAGGATGATTGTGCGAAAACCCGCGGCTTTGTCCTGAAATTCACGTTCAACGCCGATGATGCCGCCGAGCAGAACGGCCATGCCAAGTTTGATGAGATTTTCAATGAGAATTGGGTCCATGCACCCATTTTACAATAACTTCCTTAACTCTGGTACGGTTACCGGATTTTACAAACAAAACCTTCACAAACGTAGACATTCAAGTTGTGGAACTGATTTGCCTTATCGATTTCCTTTGATCGAAATAGGATAATGATCATATTTTTAACAACCTTCTTGGTTGGGGTCGTAGTTTGGCCCTTATTGGCATTAAACAAAGAGATGGAACCGGGCATGTCTCAGTTCCATCTTCGTTGATTATATGTTGTTCTTTCTCCCGTCTGCTTTGAATGAAGCAGACAATTATGGTCCGATATAACTTTGGCGGCGAGACACAAACCCATCGAAGAACATTGTCCCACTGGTGGCGGCTGTACTGAAATATACCGCCCCTAGCCGCAGACGTTCCATCAGATAGATGTCATTGTCAATGCCTGCGATACTACCTTGTTTTACACCGTCTATCCAGAAGTTCAGATACCCATTGTTAGCTCCAGCCGTTGTGGCAGCTGCCCATTCTACTTCCAGATAATGCGGTGCATCCGTTATCGTTACATAGGGTGTGCTTTGATCTATCCCAGCCTCATCAATACTCTTCGCGCGTAATTGGTAACTTCCGCTGGTGTTCTTGAATTGGATTCGTATCACAATGTTGCTCGTGGAGGTAGCGTAGCCTTGCAAGATATAAAGATAGTCTCCATTTATCATGGAAATAGAGTTTGGATCGAAGTAAAAACGGGCGCGGTAATGATTTTCTGCATTGGGTGAATCATCTACGAGATAGAGCGTATTTTTGTCATTGATGACAGCCTGCAAGCCTTTGCCATGATTTGGAATCGCTGAGGATGTAACACTTAGGTCCGTGCCATCTGTTGAATTGGACGACCACGCCGCAAGATTCCCTGATTCAAACTCATCGCTGAAGATAGGATCCGTGCTGTTCGTAATATTCGGAGTCGCTGTTTTGGTGACCGTTGGAATCGCAGTATTCGTCGTGGTTGGTGGCGCAGTGCTCGTGAATGTAGGTTGTACAGGTATAGTAGACGTTGCCACAATGTTGGTTGGTGCTGCGGTAGAGGTTATGGAAGGCGCACTAGTCGTTTGGGTGGGTGTGTTTGAAACTATATTTGTCGCTGTGTTGAGTGGGGCAAGGGTATTTGTCAACGCCGGGATTGATGTAGAAGATGCAATGGGGACTACTGTATTGGTGGCAGTTGACGCGGCTAGATTAGTCGGTGTGAACAACAGAATCACGCCAGCGTTTTCGTACGCCCCAAGATCGGGTTTTGTTCCGCGAGTCTGCCCAAGGATGTCAGTGGCAGGCCCCAGGGCCGGGTTTGCCTTATCGATGCTTGTACTGTTGGCAGGCGTTATTCCATAAAGATACACCAATCGCAGAAACTCCTGCCGAATCATTATATTACTACTCTTGAACTTGAAGCCATCCCAGCGAGGAAGCGCGATACCAGCCTGGTTTGAATTTAGCTTTGGATCCCCTACTACTTGATGTAAATCGGCCGTGGGGCTGATCAATTCACCAGAGGGGACTGTAGAAACGCCATTCCAGTATAGATTGTTATCGAGTCTCAAACCATTGGTCATGGAGGATGACCCGGCAGAAAACTTGTTCATCGTGCCGGTGGGGTCGGACCAAATATTGTTATAAAAGGCGATATTCTGATTTTGTGGGTTAGAAACTTTGGTGACGATCCGGAAGGCATAGGAACTTGCCGGCATGTTACCAACAACCGTGTTGTTGACAAAGCTTACATCCTTGGCGCCAGCGACCCCTAGCACCGCGCTAATCAAATCGGTACCATCGCCCAGCATCAGATTGTTTTCAATTTGAACCCCGATGGCTTCATAATAAGGATGCCCATCATTGCCGACCTGGATGAAGGCTTCCGTGCCACCCTGGTAATGCATAAAGATGTTACGACGCACGGTGACGCGTTGCGCGCCCAGATTGCCATCGTTGGAGCCACTGCTGTCTTTAATCACGATAAAGTGCTTGGTGCCTCGGGTATTCACTCGTCCGCTGCCTTCAAAATCGTTGAAGAAGATATTGTCCTGAATGGTGACATCGGTGGCGCTGTTGATGTCCATGTGTTGTTCATTGGGACCCTGATTATACAAAACGTTATTCTCCAGGGTGACGAATTTGACACCTGACGTGAATTTCACAAGATCGTTATCATAGGAATCGTGGAGGATGTTATTGCGGAAGGTAATATTTTCGGCCCAGGTACCGTTCGACATGGAACCATAGACCAAAAAATTTTCAGCTGCTGAACTGGCATGTCTGATCTCGAACCCTTCGAAGGTGACATTTTTTGCTCCGGCGAGTTTGATGACAGTGTTATTGTTTTGTAGGATGGCTTTGTAAGGATGTGCGGCTTTGAATATGATCGGTGCGGCAAACCGTTCACTGAGATCCGTGGATCCGGTGTAGACGCCATCCGCGATCCAAACGGTGCAATTGCTTTTACCGAGTTTGAGGAGTTGTGAGGATGCATAGTCGATGGTCGCCCAGGGCAAAGCAATGGTTCCTGGGTTTATGTTATTGCCGAGAGGCGCTACCCAAAATTCGCACAAGGTAGTTTGCGCGCTTGCCGTTCGTGTTGAAGTTATGAGGATCAGTATTGCGACGATCCCTTGTACTATTTTCTTCATTTCTGCCTCCAGTAGGGTCTTGCAAGGATTTGGATTTTCCCCCTGTAGGGCCGGAATTATACGGAGGCGGACGCCCTTAGCCAGCATTTGTTACAATTTTTCGATTACAGAACTGTCAAGGCGATTAGGAAATCTATACCCCCTACCATCCAGATGAACAGAAAAGCATCTAAAACTTCATTTTTGCAGCTCTTTATTCGCTTTTTTCCCGTCA
>Ga0180074_1000079_pt1 | contig 18753 bp, 17 predicted proteins | sample EasRiv366_16_10D_FD_121773 | JGI IMG/M metagenome (GOLD analysis project Ga0180074, IMG submission 121773) | Soil microbial communities from meander-bound floodplain in the East River, Colorado, USA - East River metaG ERMLT366_16_10D | ecosystem: Environmental > Terrestrial > Soil > Floodplain ...
TCAACCATTTACCGTTGACCATGACATCGGGCACATCGGTGGATTTTATGGCACCGCGACGTGGCGCACAAGCGCTTCATATCGGACATTTGACCGGCTCGCTGACCCCGGGCCGTCGCGCTGACTTGATCCTTGTTGACCTCAGTCCACTTCACAACTCGCCCTCCTTCAGACGCTCATCGGACAACGCTTATGCTCAGATCGTATACGCCAGCAAATCCACCGATGTGACCGATGTCATGGTCAACGGTAAATGGTTGATGCGTGAACGCAAACTACTCACCGTTAATGAGAATGAATTGCTCGCCGAAGCTGCAGACCTGGCAAAGAAGATCGACTCGTTCCTGATCGAACGAGAACAATCGGTGCTCTCGAAACTGATTGCGCTCGGCGGCTCGTCTGAGGAGGAGTCGTTCGAGGTGCAGGTCAAAGTTCAGATCGCTGAACCAGACCCGATCATCCAGGCCTTGATGCGGAACGATATCGATATCCTGTACGAACGGCATTACCGTCAACATGATGCGTATTTCTTCTTCGAAGATGAAGCGCAAGGCTGTTTGCGTTACCGCGAAGATGATTTTATTGATAACGCCAAGGGCAGTCCAACAAAAACGCGCTCACGGTTAACCCTGATCGGTCGCAAACGCGAGGGGAAGTTTGAGCATGAGGTGTTATTGTCGCGCAGTCGCTTCCTGGCACCAGCCACCAACTCACTGCGCTTTTATCGGGAATACTTTATACCGGCAACGGAAGTAACCATTGAAAAGGAACGCCTGCGCTGGTTCATTAATTACAAAGAGACCGAGTTTTATGTGAACCTTGATAACGTGACTACACCTGTACTTGGGTATTTCCTTGAGATCAAGAGCCGCACCTGGAGCCGCAAAGACGCCGACAACAAAGCTCATCTCCTGAGTGAACTGCTTGAATTGCTCGGCGCAGGCAGCAGTGAAACTGTGACCAATGACTACATTGATATCGTTGGAAAGCAATAAGTAATATCAATGGATATTTTCAGAAAGATCATCGCGGGCATTTGCGCCGTATTGTTTGTCATCAGTGGTGTGATCGCATTGTTCGCCTTCAACATCGAAAGCAAAGCGTTTAATTCAGCGACCTACAAACAGGCCTTCGAGAATCAAAACCTCTACGAACGTATGCCTGAAATTCTGGCGAACGCTCTGCATACATCCATTGCTGAAAATGTGAATGCGGCCCCCTATTTGAAACCATTGACCGTGGAAGATTGGCGGGCAACCATTGCATCCCTTTTGCCACCAGAAGAGATCAAAACGCTGACCAATGACGCGCTCGATTCGGTTTTCAATTATCTGAACGGCAACGCGGATTCGGCTGTCATTTCCTTATTGTCTTTCAAAAGACACCTTGCCAGTCCTGCGGGCATAGAGGTTGTAAAACAGATCCTGCACGCCCAAACAGACTGCACTACAGAACAACTCCTGCAACTCGGGCTGGGATTATTAAGCGGTGAAATAGGCTTATGCAACCCGCCAGCAGAACTTATAGGCTTGCTAAGCCCACTGATCGAATCTCAACTTCAGGTAATGATATTGACCATCCCTGATGAAGTCACCCTGATCTCGGGAACACAAAACAACCCAACTGCTGACCCTCGTATTAATTTGGATCGGGCACGCGCTGTGATGAAGGTAACGCCGTTCTTCCCACTCTTCTTTTTATTCGGCGTCTCGGCCTTTGCCATCCGCAGTCTCGTGGAGTGGCTCAAGTGGTGGGGGTATCCATTTTTCATCATCGGCGCGATCAGTTCGGCAACTGCATTGCTCGGCGCACCCACATTCGGTTTGATCGTTCAACGCCTGCTTCAAAATCAAGCTGCGGGTTTTGTGCCGCCCATATTCTTTTCAATCATGCGTGAAACTGTCAGCGCAGTGGCGAGTCAGATTCTCGAGCCAGTCGCAATCGAAGGCTTGATCCTGGCGGGCGTAGGGCTGATCATGGTGCTTGTCGCCCTATTCATCGTGAAAAGAAAATAACAAACTTAATCTCTGCAACATTTCGCCATTTAAGTCTGTATTCCTGATAACACAATGCTCATGCAAGGGCTAAGCTCCAGCATGAGCATAATCGTAAAAGGATGGCAGCCATGCGTCGTTTTATTTTTGCTTTTTGCATCTTACTGCTAACATCCCTCGCCTGTAATGGTGAGGCACAATCCATCCCCCCACCCCCTGAAAATTCCATATTCGATTCTGGTAGAACTGCCTATGGCTTCTTTCCATCTCCGCCTGAAGTTTCGTTGGATAGTATTTTCAAACTCTACAAAGACATGGGCGCACACGGTGATTTTGTCCTCATTCAACAAAACACAGCCTGGAACGATTTCGTTAGTGGCACAGATAGCGAATCGCAAACACGTACCGACCTCATCAACCAAGTCAAACTTGCCAGCCAAAATAATCTCGAAACTATTTTTGTGATCGATGCCCTCAACGGACTCAACCGCAAAGAGTTCATCGGACTACCCGCAGGCTGGGAGACGAATTTTGGGAATCCAGATATCCGTTCGGCATATAAAAATTATGCGCTCTGGGTTGTGCGTACTTTTCATCCGCGCTATCTCGGTCTCGCTTCTGAGATCAACACCTACATGGACGCCCATCCCGAAGATGTGCAAAACTTTGTCAGCCTCTATAACGAGATCTATGCGCTTGTCAAAGCCGAAGCGCCCGAAACACAGATCTTCGTCAGCTTTCAATGGGACGACCTCAACAACATGTTCCCCCAACCTGAAGAAGGCGAACGTCAGCACTTCGATACAAACTGGGAACAGATCGAAGCCTTCGAACCCAATTTGGATATCTGGGTAATTTCGACGTATCCCTATTTTGTTTTTCCCTCTGCATCAAACATCCCTGCGGACTATTACACCCCGCTTCTCACGCGGACCGATAAGCCTGTTGCCATCGCCGAAAGCGGATTCTCATCCCAAGCCGTTGGATTCGCACAGGGCTCCTCCGAAGATCAAGTCGTATATCTCAATACCATCCACGCCCAACTTGGACCGCGCCTCGCGTTCTGGGTCAACACTTTGTTAGATGATTTCAACATTGATTCATATGCCGAACAAATGAAAAAAGACGGACGCGATCCACAAGACGCCCTATCCCTGGGCGCGTTCGCCCATATTGGTCTTCGCAATTCAGATGGTTCGCCCAAACCCGCGCTGGAAGTGTGGGATGAGATGATGAATCGTTAAAATGCACTAACAAATCCTACCTTTGAATAAGAAATTAAGGCAATGGCATATCACAAAGAGATAAATCAATTTTCCAATTTGCAGTATCATTTGGATTTCCATCAAAACCACGAGAATTGAGATAGCGATAAGCCTCGATGAGTTTGCAGCTATTGACTCGGCAGAACAACTCTGCAAGCCTTATTACATCCTCAGTCGGAATTGGCAAAAACATAACGTCACCACGATGCACGAGGTAATGGCAATCTGTACACAGGAAATGTACTGCCTTTAAGATGCGAATCCGGCGCTTGAAATCAAAATCCCAAAATTCATGAGCATCCAAGCCCACTTCGCCTCGTCGTGGCAATGCTCCGCATGCCCAACAGGTCTTACCTTCACCACCGGAGCGCAAACCCCTCTTGATCTTATCGAACAATTGTTTTTCAGAACGAGCGAGTCCACGACCCGTACCGATTATTGAATTAAAAGTCAGTTTCCAATTTTTGGTTATTCGTTCTAACTCTTTAGCATTAGGGCGGCGCTTTCTCCAGTTCTTTTCTATCCTAATCCATGGTTCCAAATCATCTTTAGTAGATGCCTTCCATGCAAAAATTAAGGTTATCCAAACCTTAAGATCTGCACCTGTCTTTGTTTTGCGCACAAGTGTCAGCCAATAAGGATTGTATGTGTTTCCTAAATTTCTATATATGTGATAACGAGCCATATTATTCAAACTTTCCTCAATAATTTGAATCTTTTAGCGGCACATCTCCAAATAATTCTCTTGTTTTGAAAATATCCTTCCCTACTACAAACACCCGATAACGCGGATCAGCCCAGCCATGATATGGGACTGGATTCTGCAATGTCCGTAATCCATGTCCCTTCAATTGGGCTTCAAGCGCATCAGCTTTCACTTGGGATTTGAAAAAGCCCACAATATGATGATGTTCGATCCGCTCGGTTTGATATTTGAAGAAGAACTCACACGCTTCCTCCTCACTCGCACTCTCAAACATGACCTCTTGATCCAGTCCGCGCTCAGTGTAGAAAACCTTCCACATACCATCTATTTTCATCAGGCAAAACACATCCGAATCACGGAATCCGATGGAATAATGGGATCTACTACAGCCTTCTTCAACGAGGCGACGTTCCAATTTCTGAATATTCATATCGCTCACCTATGGGCAGGCATTCAACAGGTGCTCATCAAAAGTCTCTGCAAAGGAATGATACCCCCCATCGTTACATTTCGCGCGGAAAAAGTAATAGACGGTTTCGGCAGGAAAAGCCACAGCTTGCAACGAGTCCAAGCTTGGATTTGCGATCGGCGCAGGCGGTAACTCGGTATAGACATACGTATTAAACGGAGTATCAAACCGCAGATCATCCAGGCTCAACGGATTCTTCCACCACGTTCCCGAGACATAATCGTATCCCAACGCATATTGGACAGTGGGATCAGCTTCAAGCTTCATGCCGATTCTTAATCGGTTCAGGTAGACCGAAGCGATCAACGGCTTCTCCTCATCACGAATTGCCTCGCGTTCTACGATGGACGCGAGCGTCACGGCTCGATAAACCGTAAGCCCCTGTTGTTCAAAGCCATTGGCCATATCGACGGAAAGGTGTAACGCGAAATTGCGAATGAGTTCATTGACCAGGTCATCCGCTGTAACTGCACGGGAGAAAACATACGCATCAGGGAAAAGGAATCCCTCCACGGAATTTGCCCCTGTGAGGAAATCATACTCGCCGGAAAGGGTCCGTGCTGTGGTGAGGAACTCTTCAGGAGTGAAAGACAAGCCAGAGGTTGGGAGCGATGCGGCGATCTCCTCCATCCGCCAGCCGGGCAGAATAACAAATTCAATTTCGGCGGAAGTCGCATCCTGTAGTTCATGCGCAATATCGATCGCGGACATCGTTGCACTCAAACGATATTCCCCCGCTTGGATGGAGGTATCCAACCCGGAATAGATCAGATACGCCCGAAATGATTCCGCATCCCGGATCAGCCCCGACTCTTGCAAGTGGGCAGCCACTGAGTTCACCGACTCGCCAGTTTCGATCACAAAAGTTTGTGCTTCGCCGTATTCATGCAACGGACGCGTGAGCAAACCGTCATACCACAGCAATTGCGCAGAATATTGCACGCGCTGCGGAAGCGTGAGCCACTCGGCTGGCGGACCATAGATGCGCGCGGTTTGGGATGGAATGGTGAAGGCGATGAGGAAAAGGCAGATACAGAGAAGGGCAACGATAAGGACAAAGGGGAAAAGTTTGCGCATTGATGCAAGTATACAGGTAAACAGATAGACACGTAAACACGCGCCTTGTGCCCTTGTCTACTTGTGTCCTTGTCTACGTTCTTCGATATACGATCTCAGGATCATCACCGCCGCAAGTTCGTCCATATGACCAGCGCGTTTTTTACGCGAGACCCCCATTTCGATTCTTGTCGTGCGTGCATCCTGTGTACTGAGCGATTCATCAAATAGCTCAATGGGAGTATTCGTCTGTTCTTTCAGAGCTTCGGCAAACTTCGCAGCACGTCTGCCCGCGAGATTTGGGTTGCCATCTTCATCGAACGATTGACCGATCACAATTAAACCAACTTCGTTCTCGCTCGCCAAATTGGCAACCTGTGCGGCATCTAACAACCGCGAAACATGTTTGACAACCCGAAGTGGACTCGCGATCGTTGCTGTCGGGTCGCTCAATGCAAGTCCGATTCTTTTTTCACCATGGTCAACTGCCAAGATTCTCATATACTCTCCGTTGGTTGAGTAGGCGGGGTTCGTCCGCCATATCGAAACCAACATGTAAGCAACATATTTTGGTTAGTGGTGGTTTCGATACACTCGCAAAGAGCGCTCGCTACTCAACCACCGGATTGGGTTGTAACAACTTCAATTCGAAACGGCAAAAGTGGCACGAGGGGCCACCAAGATGGGGATAATTGAATTTCAGGTGAAGTTGCTGAAGGCAAATTCTCATCCAAATTCGATTGCGCTTTTCTCACGCCATAACCCTGCACCAATTGCGCCACCTGGGCGGCATCGAAGGATTGAGCGATCACTCGCTCTGCACGCATCGTCCAATGCAGAGAACCATCCTCAGATAAAAATGGATTCGTCACCGGTTTCACGGTCACTGCGCCAGAGGCAGACGCCACGTGAAAGCCCGAGGGTAGGGCCGCGTTCATCGCCAGCGTGGCAAGCTCGGTTAAATCTGAAGCGGAGGCATATTGGACAGAAAACTCAACCTGCATGGTCAAAGTCAATTTGGTGCCAGCCGCGCCCGCAGGCGGGTCATATTCTTCAGCAAACGTTTGCGAGATCGCGAGCGTCCTTTCAAAAAGCATATCGCCAGAATTTAATTCATCCAATAAATTTTCACGCGCACGTTCTTCAAGGTTTTTCAACAACAAATCTTTCACGCGCGTACGGTCGGCATCGCTCGCCTGCACCGATGAAAGTTCGCGCCCGCCCGCCGTTGGTTCAAGGTTCGTCACCGAAAGCGAAAGCCCCAGCCGCCCCTCAATGGCGCTGATCGTTTCAGCCTCCAGGTTGCCCGCAATGCCGCCCTCCACTGCTTCGATGGGCAACTCGATCTGTTTGCCAACACCTGCATCCACCGCGCCTTCTTCGGTAGTGATAAAGCGGACCGCATCCGTTGTTTGAACGACGGTGCCTGCCGGGATCGTCACCGCCTGTTGCGTGAGGTTACGAAACTCCACAGTACCCCGGGCTTTCGATTGTGGCACAATGCCTTCACCCGTCACCACCACCGTTTGCGCTCCATCCACGATGACTCTTTTTTCGCGCACAGGAATACTACCCGTGATAAAGACTGCATCCACTTCTGGATTCGCAATGACAGATAAAACAATACTCTGTGTTTTTGTGACCAGCTGCAATACGACTTGCGCACGCGGAATGAACAAAGCGACGAGTGCCAACACAGACAGGACGCCGATGGCAAGCGCCAACACACGTGTGACTGGATGCGTGCGCCACGCCTCTTCCATCACTTGAGCCTGCTCCCGTTGCTCGCGCAGAGTCTTATCTGGAACTCTATGCGGCCACTTCTTACGCCGCACCTTGGGCCATGCCACCCTCTGCGCCTGCCCCGCGGACTCGAACACCGGAATCCCCAACGCCTCCGCCTCTGCGCGAACTTGACGTGTACGTGTTACAAGCCCCAACTGCGCACCCAAAGATAAGGCGTGACGTTGTAAGACCTTTAAATCCACCTGCCGCAAGGTGACTTTTTCAAACTTGGGCCACACCAATAAAATGCGCGGTGTCTTTGCCCACGAAAGCCGATCGCGGACAGAGATGAGGTCATCGTGAGATTCGAGCGTGATGATCTGGGTTTTCACTAAGAGCAATTATAGCGTAACGCGACACACCTCGCGATGGCGCTTCACCACACTCGTATTACAATTTTGCTTGACCAGCAAGGTTAATTTATGTATATTCGATGAAAATATCTTCTGAGGAGAGAGCCGTGTCTCAAACTGCTAACATCATCATTACGAACGCAAAAGTATTCACGAGCGACGAGGCAAACCCGCATGCAGAAGCGATTGCTGTAAAAGGCAATCGTATTGTTTATGTGGGGAACAATGCAGGGGCTGAAACTTTCAAAGACGAGTCCACACGCGTGATCGATGGGCAGGGACACACGCTCACGCCTGGCTTCATTGATACCCACGTCCATTTGCTCTGGGGTTCCATTTGGATGGGCAATGCGCAATTACAGGAAGTGCGCACAAAAGATGACTTGAAAGCTGTCCTGCTTGATTTTGCCAACGCGAACAAAACCTCCGAATGGGTCATCGGACGCGGTATTCGCTACAACATCGTCTCCACCCGACAGGAGTTGGATGAGATCATTGCAGATCGCCCTATCTATATCGGGGCATTCGATGGGCATACTGCCTGGGCAAACACCAGAGCACTCGAGATGGCGGGCATTCTCCATGATGATGGACGCGAATTAACGAACGGCATCATCGTCCGTGATGAAAATGGACTCGCCGCAGGTGAACTCCGTGAAGGTGACGCGATGAACCTGATCATGGACCTGGTGCCACACCCCGATGCCAACCGCAAACGTGAATTACTCAAACTTGGCATCCAGGAATTTAACAAGACCGGCATCACCAGCGTCCATAATATGAACGGCGACATGGATGAAATGTTGGTGTATGCAGCACTCGAAGATTCAGGCGAGATGAATATGCGGGTGTATGTGCCGTATCACGTCAAGCCAGAAACGAAGGAAGAAGACCTGAAGGAAGCCGCGGAGATGGCAAAGATCCAAATGGATTATGTGCGCGGCGGCGCGGCAAAGTTCTTCATGGATGGTGTATGGGAATCGTACACAGCCTTCAACATTGACTCGTATGCAGATGACCCAAGTGTCGGCATTGTAGCGCCAATTTTTTCACTCGAACATTTTGTCCGTATGGCATCCATTTGCGATAAACAAGGAATGCAGATCGCTGTGCACGCCTGCGGCGATGGAGCGGTACGGCAAACGCTCGATGGTTACGAAGCCATTCAAAAGGTAAACGGAAAACGTGATAGTCGTCACCGCGTGGAACACATCGAAGTTTGTCAGCCTGAAGACATGCCTCGTTTCAAGGAATTAGGGGTTATCGCTTCCATGCAAACCTCGCATGCACCGTTCAGTCTTGAGGAGGATGTCGTTTGGACGCAACGTACGGGACCGCAACGCTGGCCCATTTCTTTTCCGTGGCGCGACTTGAAGAATGCCGGTGCGCATCTCTCGCTCGGCAGCGATTGGACTGTTGCACCTTTTGACCCCATGATCAACATCTATGTGGCGCTTAACCGCAAGAAATTGGCTGAAGACAATCCAAATCAAAACTTGACGCTTCAAGAATGTATCATCGGCTACACCCGCGATGCGGCATATGTGGAATTCAAAGAAAATGAAAAGGGACAACTCAAGGCAGGCTACCTCGCCGACCTCGTTCTGTTCTCGCATGATTTGTTTGAAGTGCAGCCGGAGGAGATCATGTCAGCGAAGGCTGTGCTAACGATGATCGACGGACGGATCGTGCATGAACTCTGAGTTGAACAACGCATGACAGCGCTGATAGCGGACACCCTCATCACGAATGCGCGTGTGTTTACGAGCGATGAAAGTAATCCACACGCAGATACGGTTGCGATCAAAGGCAACCGTATCGTTTATATCGGCAAGCATGCCAGTATTAATGAATTTTGTGACGGCAATACAAGAATCATTGACGGGCAAAATCGAACATTAACACCCGGCTTCATTGACACACATGTTCATTTGCTTTCCGGTGCGACGTGGATGGGGTACGCAGAACTGAGTAGCGCGCACACCACAGATGACGTCCAAAAGATATTGCGCGAATATGCAAAGCACAACCCAACCAACGAATGGATCATCGGCTGGCGCAGTCATTACGATGTTGTTTCTACGCGCCAAGAATTGGATGAGATCATTGCAGACCGTCCAGTGTACGTGCGTGCGGCAGATGCACATACTGCCTGGGCAAATACCAAAGCCCTCGAGTTGGCAGGCATTCTGAAAGCTGGCGATGATGACAACATCATCCGCGCTGAAAATGGCTTCGCTACCGGAGAATTGCGCGAGAGCGCGATGAAGGCAGTGCTTAACATCATCCCGCCTCCAAGCACGTCTTTCATTCGCACACAGCTTAAACGCGCTGCACAGGCATTCAATAAAGCAGGCATCACCAGCATCCACAATATGAACGGTGACATGCAAGACTTGATGACCTACGCCGCTGCAGAAGATGCAGGTGAGTTAAATTTGCGGGTATATGTTCCATTTGAGGTTAAGCCGGAAGCAAAAGAAGCTGATCTGAAAGAAGCCGCTGAGATGGCAAAAGTGCAGGGAGACTATGTTCGCGGCGGTGCGGTGAAATTTTTCATGGACGGCGTGTGGGAATCTTATACGGCGTTCAACGTGCATCCATATGCGGATGATCCAACTGTTAAAGTTGAGCCGCTCTTTTCGCTGGAACATTTCATACATATGGCAGCAGCTTGCGACAAATTGGGCTTGCAGATCGCTGTCCATTGCTGCGGGGATGCCGCAGTGAGGCAAACGCTGGATGGATATGAAGCAGTTCAAAAGTCGAATGGGAAGCGCCAGAACGGTCGTCACCGCATCGAGCATGTCGAAGTCTGTCAGCCGGAAGACATGACACGATTTCGAGAATTGGGTGTTATCGCTTCCATACAATTGAGTCATGCGCCGCTCAACCTGGCAGAGAGTGGTGTGGCACAATTTCGTCTTGGTGAAAAACGCTGGCAATATTGGCAACCATGGCGTGACTTGAAAAACGCCGGCGCGCATCTTTCATTGGGCAGCGATTGGACAGTTGTTCCTTTTGATCCGATGAACCACCTCCACGTTGCACTCAATCGTGAAAAGTTATCGCCCGCCAGTACAGATCAACGCTTGACGCTTGAGGAGTGCCTCATCGGCTATACTCGTGATGCCGCCTACGTTGAGTTTCAAGAACATCAAAAAGGACAGATCAAAGCTGGTTATCTTGCCGATCTGGTTTTGTTCTCACATGATCTGTTTGAGTTGAAGCCGGAGGAGATCATGACCGCGAAACCGATTATGACGATGATCGACGGAAGGATTGTCTACGAAGAATAATGCTTACCTATATCACCCGCCGTCTTATTCAAGCCATTCCGATTATGCTGCTGTTGAGCGTATTCCTCTTCGGCATTGTGCGCCTCATGCCTGGCGGTCCCCTTGCGCAGGCAGAACGCAATCCCAATGTGACTCCTGACCAACTCGCGGCGATGCGCGTGCGGCTTGGTCTTGATCAGCCCCTGCCCGTGCAATATGTGAAATGGATCAAAGCTTTTGTATTTGAGGGCGATTGGGGTTACTCGATAAAATTTCGTCGCCCCGTAGCCGAGATGATCGCGGAAAGGCTGCCAGCAACACTGCTGCTTTTTGGGATCAGTTTTTTGGTCACCATTTTGATCGCGATCCCAGTCGGGGTCTATTCAGCGCTCAAGCCCTATTCTTTTTTCGATAACATCATCACCACCCTGAGTTTTGCTGGTCAAAGTGTGCCGGTTTATTGGTTTGGGCTGATATTAATTCTTGTCTTTTACCTCAAACTACAAAATCCATTTGGCGAAGGTCCCATGTTCCCGGCTGGCGGTATGTATACAGTTGGGAAGGAAAAAAACATTCAGGATCTGATCTGGCATTTGGTACTACCCATTGCCGCCACCTGCGTGGGTTGGGTGGCGTGGTATTCGCGCTTTTTGCGTTCATCCATGCGCGATATCTTGAACGAGGATTTTATCCGCACTGCCCGCGCCAAGGGACTGCCACTGCGGCTCGTTCATTTTAGGCATGGGTTGCGCAATGCGTTGTTACCGCTCGTCACAATGATGGCACTCGATCTCCCCACCGTATTTGGCGGCGCAGTTTTCATCGAAACAATTTTTGCCTGGCCCGGTATGGGACGTCTCTTTTGGGATGCGGCACGCGGACGTGACTACCCCGTTCTGCTGGCTACCGTGATGATCCAAGCTGCGCTCATCCTGCTATTCAACCTGCTCGCTGATATCCTATATGGCTTTCTCGACCCCCGCATCCGCTATGACTAATCAACCATCCATTCTCGAATCAATTGCTTCAGTCTCGCCAAAACCCGAGAGCTTATCTGCGTTAGTATGGAAACGCTTCAAAAGACATCGCCTCGCACTGATCTCGGCAGGCGTATTGTTTTTGCTGGCTGTGCTTGTATTCGCCGCGCCCCTGAGTCCTTACACATCCACAGAACAGGACCCTGTCAATAAATTCGCAGACCCCTCAGCTGAACATTGGTTTGGCACTGATGAATTGGGACGTGATGTATTTACGCGAATTCTATACGGTGGTCAAGTTTCATTGGCGGTTGGCATCTTCTCAACCATGATCTCCCTCTTTATCGGCATTGTCGTCGGCGCACTTTCAGGTTATTACGGCGGCTGGGTCGACAATCTACTCATGCGTATTACAGACACATTCCTCATTATGCCCGTGGTCTTTGTGTTGATCCTGTTCAGCGCATTGCTCCGTGAACTACCGGCTCTCGCGGATTTTCGGAGCAGCGTCTGGCTGGTCGTCGTCGCCATCAGCACCTTTGCGTGGATGTGGCCCGCCCGCATCGCCCGTGGATTATTTCTGGTTCTGCGCGAAAGGGAATTTGTCTCCGCTTCAAGAGCGCTCGGCGCCAATGACTTTCGCTTAATCTTTATCCGTATCCTGCCCAATAGCATTGGACCGTTGCTGGTGAGCGCAACCCTGCAAATGGCATACGCGATCATTACCGAATCAGGCTTAAGTTATTTGGGCTTTGGCATCCAACCGCCCACACCGAGTTGGGGTAATATTCTGGAAAGCGCGCAGATCCATGTTTATCGCGCGCCATGGCTGGCAGTATTCCCCGGCTTGATGATCTTTATTGCCGTGATCGCGATCAATTTCATCGGCGATGGCCTGCGTGATGCTTTTGATCCGTTCGTAGTTCATGAGAAGTAACTCTGGAGTCGAATAGCTTGCTGTTTAAATAAAACGGGAGCAGGCTCCCTGACTCCAGAATATTTAACCAAAGGAGAAGAGAGAATGAAAAACAAACTGTTCGTATTGCTTGTCGTGCTGATGCTGGTACTCAGCGCCTGCGGCGGAGGCACAACCCCTGAAGCTCCAGCTGCCACAGAACCTGCTTCAGCCACCGAACCGGCTGTGGTGGAGGAACCAGCCTCAACTGCGGGAGGCGGCGGGACCGTCATCTTTGTGATCTCTGAAGAACCAGCGGGACTTAATCGTTATCTGGCTGACGCCGCGATCCTACAGCAGGTATCGGATGCGACTAACATCGGGTTGACCACCGCAAATGACAAGGGTGAATATGAAGCCCGCCTGGCCGCCGAGTTGCCGACGATCTCAGAGGACAACAAGACCGTAACATGGACACTGCGCCCCGACTTGAAGTGGTCGGATGGTGCACCGCTCACTTCAGACGATATCCGCTTTACATGGGAAGTGATCTCCAACCCGGCTAGCGGCGCTTTCAATGCCACAGCGGGCTTTGACTTGATCGAGAGCATCGACACACCCGATGATCTGACAGCTGTGCTGCATTACAGCGAACCCTACGTTGGGTACATTGGACAGTTCGCTGCATCTTTGTTGCCACGTCATGCCACCGGTGCTCCCGAAGCGATGACCACCTGGGAATGGAATATGCAGCCAGTATCCGCTGGACCATTTGTGGTTACAGATTGGCAGAGCGGCGAGAGCATCACCATGGAACGCAATCCCAATTATTATGAGGCGGGCAAACCATCTCTCGATACATTGATCTTCCGCATATCACCCGAACCCGCCGCACAGACTGCCTTGATGATTTCTGGCGAAGCGCAGGTGCACTTATGGCCCAGCGAAGACAAATTGGATTACGATGCAGTGACCAACGGCAAAGCCATTCAAGTTCTCGTGCCGGGCATTTGGAACATGTCATTGGATTTCAACCAGAGCAAACCCGGTGACGATGATCCCACTGCTTCCGCACCCCACCCCATTCTCGGCGATATCCGCGTGCGGCAGGCGATCTCACATGCGATCAACTATGATTCGCTCATTAACGATGTCTTGAATGGACAGGTGTCTTCATCCACCAGTCCGTTTGCTTATGGCTGGTACCAATGCGATATCCCGCGCATGTACAACTTCGATGTGGAAAAAGCCAAACAACTGCTCACCGAGGCCGGCTGGGTGGAAGGCGAGGACGGCATCCGCGTGGCACAAGGCGCGCTGTATGCTGAGGATGGCACCCGCCTTTCGATGGAGTTGCAGGGCTACACCGGTTACGAGCCGCTCGAACGGGTTGAACAATTCATTGTCGAGAATCTCAAGGCGATTGGCGTGGAAGCAAACATTATCAACTACGATTACTCGATCATCTTCGGTTCCTATGCCGACGGCTCTCCGCGCAAAACCGGTGACTATGACATGCTGATCTTCGACCGTGGCTATAATCTTGAGCCGCAGGGCGAGATCCAAAATTCCTATCTGTCCTCCAGCATTCCTGCCGCCGAAAACCCAGACGGGGATAATTACTTCCGCTGGGTGAATCCAAAAGCGGATGAATTGATCGCAACGGCTGGCGGTACTTTTGATCAGGCTGTGCGCCGCGAGGCTTACTGTGAGTTGGGCAAGCTGATCCAGGAAGATGCCGTGCAAAACTACATCTTCCTCTTCCAGGATGGTTACGGCTTCAGCACCGATCTCACGGGCTATGTCGTCAGCACCTGGGGCAGTATGACCTGGGATGTACAAAATTGGAAATACAAATAAACCCAAAATATAGTATAAGGGTGAAGTAGTAAGCAAGGTGACAGTCACCTGCACACAGCGGGTGACTGTCACTTTATTAACGCAAGGAGTATATTTTTTGATGGATGGTTTGAAACATTTTAAAGCGCAGGCGATTATCTTCGATAAGGATGGCACCTTGATCGATTTTGACGCGATGTGGGGTGGCTGGGTCGTTTATGTAGCGGAGCAATTACAAGCAGTCAGCGGATTGGACGTGCACGCGGCTTTCTATTCTGCAATGGGATACGACGAAAAAAACAAGAAGGTGCTGCCTCAAGGGAAACTTGCCTCGCGACCCATGGCGCAGTTATATCAATTGACCGTTGAAGTTATGCAGTCTCTAGGATTGAATGCAAAGCAGGCAGAGCGCGTTGTTGAGCAGGCTTGGTGGATTCCAGATCCGGTCATGTTGTCGAAGCCTCTCACTGATCTGTGGACTTTGTTCTCCAGCTTGCGCACACATGGAATTCAGATTGCCATCGCCACTGCGGATGACCGTGCGCCGACACAGGCGATGATCGAAGCGTTTGACATCGAAGAATTTATCACGACCATGGTCTGCGCGGATGATGGCATTCCTCCCAAACCTGCTCCCGATACGATGTTGACGATCTGTGAACGAATAAAAGTGGATCCATCCAAAGTGATGGTGGTGGGAGATACTACCGCAGATTTGAAAATGGCACGGGCCGCCGGTGCAGGCTTGGTTGTAGGTGTGCTTTCGGGGGTTTCTGGCTCAAATGATTTGATCCATTATGCCGATGTGTTGATCGAATCCGTGCATGAACTCCATGCGTACGTCGAGGCAATGGCAGAACACGAAGCCGAACACAAACAGACTGGTCTCCATCCCGATTTCGCTTTTTAACGAGGTAAACTTATGGATATTCTCATCAACACACAACACATTCCAGCCGAGGCACACAGCGCCCAACTGGATGCAAGCCAATATACGCGCGAATCGATCCTCAAGTACGAAAAGATCTATGGTCATGGCTTCATCAGCACAGGCGGACTCGATAGTACACGTGAGATTGTCAAATTACTCAATCTGGAATCAGACATGCAAGTTCTGGATGTCGGCAGCGGTATTGGCGGCTCGGCTTTTCATATGGCACAGGCGTATGGAGTTCACGTCCACGGGCTGGATCTCTCGCATAACATGCTTGCCATTGCACACGAACGCTTACAAGAGATAAATATTGACTCGCGCGTTACTTTTGAATTCGGCGATATTCTGGAACACACCGCGGACTCGGTATACGATGTGGTCTATAGTCGCGATGCTTTCTTGCACATCCCTGAAAAAGCGCTGCTATTTCAAACACTCAAGCGCGCACTCAAACCTGGCGGCTTGATGTTCTTTACAGATTACTGTTGGGGTGAAGGCACACACAGCGCGGAGTTTCTTGAGTATGTAGCGCAACGCAAATATGACCTGCACACGGTCAATGATTATGGCAAGCTCATCGAACAGGCTGGCTTTCTCGAAGTACAGGCGATAGACAAGACAAAACTTTTCGGTGATTATCTTGAGCTTGAACTGGCAAAATTACCAAACGATGGCTCGCTACCTGAAATTAGAAAATCCTGGCAAGAGAAGTTGGTTCGCAATCGAAAGGGCGAACAGGGCTGGGGCTGGTTCATGGGGCAGCGAGGGATGTAGAAAGTAAACAGGCGGACACGTACACAGGCAAACAGATAGAAATGAAAAAGTGGAGTCGGAAAAACCGACTCCACTTTTTATTATCAGGTTTGTAGTCTGCCGGACGGTTAAAGCGTTGGTAGAGCATGAAGCAGCACAAACGCGAAATGGACTCAATTCAGATTTTGCGTTTTAGTTGTAGGTGTTGAGTTACAACAGGTACGGATATTTTGACCCCACCCTATTAATACCGTATAACCTCGCGGGTACTCCCGGATATAAAACAGCCACGTGCAATACCATTGAACGTCAAATGAGGACGGGATTTCACAGTCCCATCGATATCCCAAGAGGAAATCACTGCGGTTGTTTCCATATACCAATGACCAGACGAAGCGCGCGATATGATGGGTTTGTCAGTCTCGGTAAGCCCGCCGTAGTTATCAATCAAAAGGAAGCTCTCCTCGGATTTGCCAGTACGGGCATCTATAAGATATCCTAACTTGTCATTGTAAATATATACGATGCCCTCATCGATTGTGGCACTGATGACATCATTGTTAAATCTCATGCTCCCGATAATTTCATTGTCACTATTATTTACAAGAAACACCATGCTTGGGAACGGTGGCTGTTCGTAATCAACCAAAGCCACCACCGCGGATTCTGTGTTGCTTGCTATCAGTATTCCTGTGTCTCCGCCAGGTAGGGTATACATGAGATGAGCAGGTGGATTAAAACTACCATCAAAGCCAGTACAGAATGCAGGTAACTGTACATTCGTACGAACAAACTGCGGAAGCACAGCGTACGTAAAAATAAACAGGGCCCACACCACTCCAAAAATGACGCCACTGGAAATAAAGAAGGCTTCGCGCCTGTGCTCCCGCGCTTTCGATGCAGCGACCATGCCTCCAAAGAGGGAACCACCCAGGAACGCAAGCCCTGCAAATGGATAGAATAATGAACCGGGCTCGTGCAATCCAACGATGTACACCAGGCCGCATACCACACTTACAAGTACACCGACACTTATGCCAAGCCACGCAGAAGTAATTTTAAGAAATATATGTTTCACTTTTGTTTTTCAGTATTTACAACTTGAATTAGAAACGGCTGACTATATATTTTTACGGAGATCTTCTATATAAAATCGTTCAATGCAAAATTATAGAACATCCCCAACAAGGACAGCTCACCTTCAATATCTCACAAGTCATGTGGCCAGGGCGCGCCCGTTTGCAGCGCAGTTGCATATTCCTGAAGCCGCTGATCATCATGCCCGCGGATTTGACTCAAGAAGGGAAAATCATCTGGAGTAACTGTGAGTTTCGCCAACGGCTGAACAGGCTCAAGGCTTGCAAGTTGTGCAATTTGGACTTCGTAAGGTCCAAACGCCATAGATGGCTGAGTAGTGAATGTTCCCCGTGGCAGAAGGTAGACCGTGCCCGTTCGCCAGGGCCGATTGAGGAGAGCCGATTGGCTGACCGAGAAAACATAATATGGACCATGAATCGCACCAGTCCCATCTGCCAAACGAACACAGGCATTGGTGACTGACTTTACCCGGTCACGATCGACGATGGCAAAGAACATCGCCCATATGCCATCCGAAGCGGCATAGACGGCTTTCTGATTGCCAAATTCGCTGAGATCATTGGACTGGCGTGGCTCAAAAAGAGCGATATTGGGGTCGCCAGAACCGTGCAAGGCCATGTCGTGATGGTCGGCGACGTGACATAGGAACTGCCATTTTTGCCAGGGCAAAGTGAACTGAATAGTCGGGCACCCACCGATGCCAAGAGCTGTATTGAGCAGCTCATCAAAAGCGACCTGAGTTCTTTCATTGAAGTCCGCGCTTGGGCGTGTCAGCCAATAGTCCGGTAGCATCATAATAGGTGTGCCTCCATTCATGCAGCTGCTACTGCGGCAGAATCCATGTGCATCATCACCGTCAAATACCAGCCTAGTAACACCATCCATGGCATTTCTGAGATGTCTTTTGCGAGTGGATGAATCTCCGTCACCGCAGACATGTGCAGCATTCCGCCAATTTTTCTGTAACTAATTAGCGCTTCGCCCATCTCTGTCTTAAACTCATATTGAGTTGCCCAAAAATTAGTATTGGCTGGATATTTCCGTCCGTCGGGCAACTCCAGTGTTCCCCCTCCGCTCCAGGTATTGTTTTTGAAAACTGCCAGGTCAACATCTGCTTCACTTGCGCGAATCGTTGCTTTCGTTTGCCAGAAACCGACCCGTTTAAAGGTCCAACTTCCATCAGCGCTTGTTGCGGTCGCGAAGGAGCCAAAGGAACTTCGAAAATACAAAGTTGCAGCTACAGTATCTCCGGCACGCAATTCATAATCCATCTTCAATGCATGAGGCTGGATCCATTTCAACTCATGTCCAACTAATTCAGCTAGCTTCATCATGGTTAGTCTCCTTTGAA